>Ga0105047_10003168_pt1 | contig 29069 bp, 23 predicted proteins | sample MAT04_FD_78384 | JGI IMG/M metagenome (GOLD analysis project Ga0105047, IMG submission 78384) | Freshwater microbial communities from Lake Fryxell liftoff mats and glacier meltwater in Antarctica - MAT-04 (megahit assembly) | ecosystem: Environmental > Aquatic > Freshwater > Ice > Liftoff... | reverse complement strand
GGACGCCATCCTCTACGCGTTGGGCGTGGGAGCGGGCGTCGACGAGTTGCCCTTCACCACCGAGAACACCGGGGGTGTGCCTCAGCGCGTGCTCCCCACCACCGCCGTCGTCCTCGGCGGCGGAGCGTTCGGGGTGATGGCGCAGATCGGCACCTTCAATCCCGCGATGTTGGTGCATGGCGAGCAAGCGATCGAGTTGTTCGCCGAGATCCCCGTGGAGGGGAGCGTCACCACTACCGGTGAGATCGTGGCGATCTACGACAAGGGCAAGGGGGCCGTGGTGGTGCTCAAAGGAACATCGGTGGACGACACGACTGGGGAACCCCTCTTCACCTCCACCATGTCGGCGTTCATTCGCGGTGAAGGTGGATTCGGAGGCGATCGAGGTCCGAGCGGTCCCCAGAACGAGCCACCGTCGGATCGGGACCCGGATCACACGATCACCTACAACACGTCGGTCGACCAGGCACTGCTCTACCGGCTTTCGGGGGATCGGAATCCGTTGCATTCCGATCCGGCCTTCGCCGCCATGGGTGGCTTCGATCGGCCCATCCTTCATGGCTTGTGCACCTACGGGTTCACCGGGCGTGCGCTGCTGCACACGGTGTGCGACGGCGACCCCGCCCGTTTCACCTCGATGGCCGGACGGTTCTCGTCGCCGGTGTTCCCCGGCGAGACGCTCACCATCCGGGTGTGGCTCGCCGGATCGACCGCCGCCGTGTTCCAGACCACGGGGTCGGACGGCCGGGTGGTGCTCGATGCTGGCAAGGTGACGTTCACGGCGTGATGCTCTGATCCCCCCCCACTGAGGCGGTGATCAGAACAGGCGGAGTTCGGTGGACTCGATGCCTCGTAGCTCGTCGTAATCAACCTCGACGCACGCAATGCCCCGACTGTCGGCAAGCACACGGGCCTGTGGCTTGATCTGCTGCGCCACAAAGATTCCGCGCACGCCCCGAAGAGTGGGATCGAGATCCATGCGAGCCAGGTACCGGGTGAGTTGTTCCACCCCATCGATGTCGCCGCGCCGCTTCACCTCGATCGCGATCGCCGTACCGTCGGCATCGCGACAGAGCAGGTCGACCGGCCCGATGTCGGTGCCGTGTTCCCGACGCACCAACACGAGCCCATCGGCGATCTTGTGCGGATTGGCGGCGAGCAACTCTTGGAGATGGGCTTCCACCCCGTCCTTCTGAAGACCGGGATCGACCCCCATCTCCACCGACGTCTCGGCGAGTATCTCCGCCAAGGTGATGGTGAGCGACTCTCCCTTGGGATTGCGAACGATCCACTCACCGTCACCCTCGGTGAGGGTGTTGGGAGCGTTCATCCAGTTGAGGGGCTTGTAGGCACCGCCATCGGCATGGATCGCCACGCATCCGTCGGCTTTCACCATGATGAGCCGCACGGCCATCGGGAGGTGGGCAGCGAGCCGCCCCGCGTAGTCGACAGAACAGCGGGCGATGAGGAGGCGCACGACCGGGGATCGTACCCGCGGCCGCAGCGTTGATCAGCGGCGTCGGCGCGCCTTGCGGTCTCGTCGGCGCTGGCCCTCTTCCCACCGCTCCCCGATGATCTTGCGACGATCCTGGATATCGCGATAGGTCATGGAGGACGTGGTGCCGGGGTCGACACCGAATGCGCCCTTGACCCCGGTGAGGTCGATCTCCCAGGCGCCTTCCTCGATGCCGATATCGCCAGCGATTCGGTTGCCGTGCGTTTCGGCGAAGTAGGTGGAGAGGAGCGCGATCTCGGCGAAGAGGTCGAGGTCGGGGGCGAGCGAGGCGATCGCACCATCGAGGAACACCATGTTCTTGATGAACAGCATCAGCTCCTTCGGGAGCCGGGCGCCGTAGGCGAGCAGGCCCTTCACCGCCTTCTGGATCTCGGCCAGCATCTCCTCCTGCGTGAGGAGGGTGGGATCGATGGGCGGACCGTCGAGGTTGAGGTCGCGAATCATGGCGTCGATGTCGGTGTCGGGGGGGAGTGCGCCGAGGTCGCGGAACGCCTCGACCTGGGTGCGAACGTCGTTCATGGTCGCTCCGACGAGCATCCGCAGAAACGCGAGACGTTTGAACTCGTTGAGCCGACCGGTGATCCCGAAGTCGAGGAGGCCGATGCGACCGTCGGGAAGCACCAGGAGGTTCCCCCCATGGAGATCGCCGTGGAAGAGGCCATGGATCATGCACCCTTCCATGAAGCCGATCATGCCGGTGCGAACAACCGCCGTGGTGTCGATGCCGGAGTCCTTGATGCCGGCGACGTCGTAGAAGGCAAAGCCTTCGAGGCGTTCCATAACCAGGACACGTGGCGTGACGAGGGTGGGATGCGGGCGTGGCACCACATAGCCCCGTTGGTTGAGGGAGGCGAATGATCGGGCGACGTCGAGCATGTTCTGTGCTTCGAGTCGGAAATCAAGCTCCTCGGAGATGGTCTCCGTGAACACCTCGACCAGTGCGGGAGGGTTCGCCAGCGCGGCGATCGGAATCCGGCCGATCAGGAAGGGCGCCAGCCACGCCATGACCTTGATGTCGGCGTGGACGAGTTCGCCTACAGCAGGCCGCTGCACCTTGACGACGACGTCCTCGCCCGTGCGGAGCGTGGCCCGGTGCACCTGCGCGATCGACGCCGATGCCAGCGGCTCGGTGTCGATCCAGGAGAACACGTCTTCGAGATACCGGCCCAGGTCCTCCTCGATCACGCGACGGACGTCGTGGAACGGAATCGGTGGCACCTGATCCCGGCACTTCTTGCACTCCTCCACCAGTTCCTCGGGGAACAAGCCCTCGCCCGAGCTGATGATCTGCAGGAGCTTGATGTAGGTGGGCCCCAACTTCTCCGCCGCGATGCGAATTCTTCGACTGATGTCGGCCTTGCTCTCGTGGCCGCCTTTTCGGCGTGCGCCCACCGCCCACAGACCGATACCTACGCCCAGGTGTCGGCCGACGCGGAACACCCGCATCCCCGATGGGAGTTTGCGGGGCCTGATCAGTTCGGGTACCGAGCGAGAGGTGACCCACCGGACGGCATCCACCGGTTTCCGCCATGGCATTGCGTCGGGATCCACGATCCACGGCGCCTCGTCGGTGAACGACCCGATATCGAGGTCGGCGGGTTTGGTGCTGGTGGCCTCGGTCACCCCGGCAGTGTACGGGTGTGCTCATCTGCTTCCGGTAGCGCAGCTGGTGCACAGGTGTTGCGGCCCCGACTGATCGCCCGACGATGGGGACGGTGGTTGGACATGCCGCCTCGCCGGGGCTGCGCTCGCGGTAAATCGGAAGCGCACCAGTCGGAACAGCAGGACGGCTACGGTTTCGCTGATCGGGAGCGAACCGAGGAGCGGGATCAGGAGATCCGTCATGGCCTGTCCGGAGCCCGCCGATCGTTGGCGTCGAGGGGATCGCGAGCCCGTCATTCAGGCCGGATGCCACGGCGACCTCGTGGCTCAGCAACGCGTGCTCGTTGACCGTTGGTGCCACTTGCGGCCACTCGCGGGCCACTCGGGCCAAAGGCGAGACCTCAGCCTCTTGGCGGCAGTGGTCACGGATGATTACTGCGGTTTTGCACACCCGCCTGCGGCCAGCACCACCACGGCGATGGGCACGCTCACGACGAACCCGCGTCGGGCGGTCCGACGAGGTGATCGAAATACGGGCGCGGGGGTCGATACAGGGGCGTCTGGCTCGAGCGTCCAGGTATCGGATCGGTGGTCTTGCATCGGCAATGCCGGCTCGGTGTTGGTGTGTTCGCTCATGCTGGTGGTATGCCGCGTTGCTCGGCCGCGTTACACGCCTCGTGACTCCCCCAAGATGACTTCGAACCGACACTGTTGGCGAGCGGGACGCACTCGCCTCCGCAGTAGCCTGCGCCGATGCTTGAGGGATACCGCATCGTGGAGCTCGGAATCTGGGTGGCCGGGCCGGGGGCGAGTGGGATCTTGGCCGACTGGGGGGCCGAGGTGATCAAGGTGGAGTCGCCCGAGGGTGATCCGATGCGCCGTGTCTTCAACCTCATCACGGGGAACAAGCAGTCGGAGTCGCCCCCGTTCGATCTCGACAACCGCGGCAAACAAAGTGTGGTGATCGACCTGTCGACCGACCAAGGGCGTGACCACGTTCTCGGCCTGATCGATACCGCCGACGTGTTCCTCACCAACCTCCGGCCCGATGCGGTAGAGCGGCTTGGATTGGGCGCAGATCGGCTCCTCGAGCGGTGTCCGCGCCTGGTGTACGCCAGCGTCACCGGCTACGGCCTCACTGGGCCCGACGCTCATCGGGCGGGCTACGACGTCGGTGGCTTTTGGGCCCGCACCGGTGTGGCGTCCACCCTTGCACCCCCGGGTGAGGCGCCGCCGGCGATCCGAGGTGGGTTCGGCGATCACGTCACCGGCATCACCACGCTGGCAGGCATTCTTGGCGCCCTGCTCGAACGGGAGAAGACGGGCAAGGGGCAACTGGTGGAGACCAGTCTGTTGCGGACGGGCACCTACTGCCTGGGCTGGGACCTCGGCATCCAGTCCCGATTCGGCAAGCTCATTCCCGCCGTCCCCCGCACCGCGGAGATGAACCCCATGGTGAACTGCTACGTGGCCGCCGATGGCAAGTGGTTCTGGCTGCTCGGCGTGGAGAGCGACCGTCACTTCCCCAAGCTGTGCGCCGCGCTCGATCGGCTCGATCTGCTCGACGACGAGCGTTTCTCCTCGGCTCGCGGTAGGCGTCGCAACGCCGAGACCGTGATCGCCGCGCTCGATGTTGCCTTCGCTCTTCGTCCCCGTGATGAGCTCACCGCACTTTTCGACACCCACGATGTGTGGTGGGCGCCGGTCCTCGAGCCCGCCGACGTGCTCGAAGATCCCCAGGCCATTGCTGCCGGGGCGTTCGTCGACGTGCCGGAGGGCGAGTGGGGGCCGGCTCACCGCGCCGTGGCATCGCCGATCACGTTCCACGGCACGCCGTTGTCGCCGCCCCGCGCCGTTCCCGGGCTCGGCCAGCACACTGCGCAAGTGCTCGGCCACGTCAGCGGTCCCGTTCCCGATTCTTGACGAAGCGCATTGTCGGTGTGGGCAATCGGAGGTGGGTGCGGGTCAGAACGCGGGCGGTCGCTTCTCGTTGAGGGCCCGCACCCCTTCGGCGAATGCCGGCTCACGCATCATCTCATCGAGTAGGAGCCGAGCCTCTTCCACCGACGAGCCCACGTCGCGGTGGAGGTCGGTGTAGATGGCGCGTTTGGTTTCGGCCAATGACCGCGGCGAGATCGTGGTGGCCAACGTCGTGGCGTAGGCCTGCACTTCCCCGAGCAACTGGTCGGCGGGGTAGACCGCGTTCACCAACCCGAGCCGCTCCGCTTCCTCGGCGAGAAACACGCGGCTGCTGAGGAGAAGATCGTTGGCGTGCGTCAGCCCGATCATGCGCGGCAATAACCACGCCAAGCCGTACTCGGCCGGAAGGTTCAGCCGACCGTGGGCCGTGGTGAACTTGGCTCCGGACGCGGCGAACCGAAGATCGCAGAAGCAGGCCAGCACCAGACCGACGCCAGCGACCGGCCCGTTGATGGCCGCAATCACCGGCTTGGTGAGCCCGAAGTGGAATGCGTAGTCGTGATCGAACTCGGGTCGTACGCCGAATCCTGGAGTCGGAAGCGTCAGCTCATCGGTGCCGGGGTCGTACCCGCCCTTGTCGACATGGCCATCGAGCGCGGCGGCGTCGGCCCCGACGCAGAAGCCCCGGCCGGATCCCGTGACCACCATCACCCGCACGGCGGGGTCGTGCTCCGCTTGTTCGACCGCCCACCGGTACTCCGTGTGCATCCGGCCCGTCCAGGCGTTCATCCGGTGCGGTCGATCCAACGTGATGGTGGCAATACGTTCGGCGACGTCGTAACGAACGGTCTTCAGTTCCATGTTGAGCCATCGTGCCACGTTGTACCGGAGATCCGAGGAATCCGGTGGCGCTACCGTTGCGGCATGGGAATGCGCCTTGTCCTGGTGGCCGTTGACGGTGAAGCGTTTCGCTCGGCGTTGGCATCGGAAAACTACTTCGCGGCGGAGTCGCTGCCCGGCGCCGGCGGTGTTGTCGATGTCGACAAGATGTGGCAGGCCCTGAGCCTGCTCACCACGCCGGCCGAAGGATCCGTGATGGAACGAATCGACGCAGTTGACCCGCTGGATCCGATCCTCGGTGGCGAGGAAGTGGGCCCCGACCTCGGGTACGGCCCGATTCGTGTGCACCGCCCGGAGAACGTGGTCAGCGTTCACGCCCACCTGTCGGCCCGCACCGACGCACAATTGTGCAGCCGCTACGACCCGGCGGAATGGGGTTCGTCGGAGGTGTACCCGTTCTGCTGGGACGAGGATTCCGACGACCTCTGGGACGAAGAGATTGCGCCCTATCTCGTGGCCGTCCGCGAGCTCTACGCCCGATCGGCGGCCGCCGGTCAGTCCGTGGTGATCGAGCTCAGCTGAGGGTCAACCGAGCGCGTACGCGCCATCGGCTTCACGAATCACCGAAGTCGACGAGGGCGGCGAGGGTGCGCTCGGCGAGGTCGGGTGGGCAGATGAGGAGATCGGGGAGGTACACGTCAGGCTGGTTGTAGCGCAGAGGCGTGCCGTCGATCCTCGAGCAGTGGAGTCCTGCGGCCAACGCGACGGCGACGGGCGCGCAGGAGTCCCATTCGTACTGTCCGCCGGAGTGCACATACACGTCGGCTTCGCCCCGCACGACGGCCATGGCCTTGGCACCGGCCGAACCCATTTCGACGAGCTCACCGCCGAGCGCATCAGCGACGTGCAGCGCCGCTGCCGGCGGGCGGGACCTCGACACGATCACCCTCGGTACGGCGGGGCGGGCAGCAGCGAGCGATGGGACGGCCGGCGTGGCGAGCACGAGGTCGAGCGCGGGCAACGCAACGGCGCCACACACCGGATCGCCGTCGATGGTGAGTGCCACGTGCACCGCCCAATCGGTGCGGGGCGGCTCACCGAACTCGCGTGTGCCGTCGAGCGGATCGACGATCCACACACGCCGACGATCGAGTCGCACCGGATCATCCTTTCCCTCCTCCGACAGCACCGCATCGCCCGCGTTGATCTGTGGAGCGAGGGCTTCCATCAGGAGTTCGTGGGCGACACGATCGCCTTCATCTTTCAACGTTTTGGGATCCACCCCTTCGGCAACCCGGCGGGTTCGCAGGTTCACGAGCAAGACACCGGCCTCCTGGGCCAGGCGTGCCGCCAGCGCATGGTCGGACGCGGTGGGCGAAGCGGAGCGGTGCACGGAGTTGGAGTCGGACATAGGGGAATCATCGGCGCTGCAACGGCGTTGCGGCAAAAGGTGACCCGCTGGGTCGGAATTACCGACGGCTCGCTGACGACGCCTACGATCCTCCCGCCAGAACCCCGTACCCCAGGTGCCCATGTCTCTCTCCGCCCCCACCATGGATTATGAGCTGTCGCATCTCAAGACGCTCGAAGCCGAGTCGATCCACATCATCCGAGAAGTTGCCGCCGAGTTCGAGCGGCCCTGCCTGCTGTTCAGCGGCGGCAAGGACTCGGTGGTCATGCTCCACCTCGCACTGAAGGCGTTCGCGCCCGGCAAGCCGCCGTTTTCCTTGATGCACGTCGATACCGGCCACAACTTCCCGGAGGTGATCGCCTACCGCGATGCCGTCATCGAGAAATACGGTCTACGGCTCGTCGTGGCCTCGGTGCAGGAGTCGATCGATAGCGGAAAAGCCATAGAGGAGACCGGCCCCCGCGCCAGCCGCAACCGTCTCCAGACCGTCACGCTCCTCGATGCCATCGCGAGCAACGAGTTCGATGCCGTGTTCGGCGGCGCTCGACGCGACGAGGAGAAGGCTCGGGCCAAGGAGCGGGTCTACAGCTTCCGCGACGATTTCGGGCAGTGGGATCCGAAGAACCAGCGGCCGGAGCTCTGGAGCCTCTACAACGGTCGTCACAAGAAGGGTGAGCACATCCGTGTCTTCCCCATCAGCAACTGGACCGAGCTCGACATCTGGCAGTACATCTCTGAGGAGGAGATCGAACTTCCCCCGATCTACTACGCCCACACGCGCCAAGTATTTCGCCGCGACGGCATGTTGCTGGCCATCACCCCGTTCATCTCGTTGCTCCCGGGGGAGGAGCCCTTTGAACATCAGGTGCGGTTCCGCACGGTGGGCGACGCCACGTGCACCGGTGCCGTCGAGTCATCGGCGTCCACCGTGGCCCTAGTGATCGAGGAGACCGCCGCCACGCGGATCACGGAGCGCGGAGCCACTCGAGCCGACGATCGGATCAGCGAGGCGGGTATGGAAGACCGCAAGCGAGAGGGGTACTTCTAATGGCCGAACTTCTCCGTTTCGCCACCGCCGGTTCGGTCGACGATGGCAAGTCCACCCTCATAGGACGGCTGCTCTACGACTCGAAGTCGATCTTCGAGGACCAGCTCGAATCGATCGAGCGAACAAGCGTGAGCCGGGGCGACGAGTACACGAACCTTGCGTTGCTCACCGACGGCTTGCGAGCCGAGCGGGAGCAGGGGATCACGATCGATGTGGCCTACCGCTACTTCGCTACCCCCAAACGCAAGTTCATCATCGCCGACACCCCCGGGCATGTGCAGTACACCCGCAACATGGTCACGGGTTGCTCCACCGCCGACCTCACCCTGGTTTTGGTCGACGCCCGTAACGGGATTGTCGAGCAAAGTCGGCGCCACGCATTCATCGCGTCGCTGCTACGAGTGCCCCACCTGGTGGTGTGCATCAACAAGATGGACCTCGTCGACTACGACCAGGCCGTGTTCGAGCGGATCAAGGATGAGTTCCGGCACTTCGCCACCAAGCTCGATGTGAACGACCTCACCTTCATCCCGATCTCGGCTCTCGATGGCGACAACGTGGTGAACCGCAGCGCGAACATGCCGTGGTACGAAGGGGCGTCGCTGCTTCACCACCTCGAAGAGGTGTTCATCGCTTCGGACCGCAACCTGATCGATGCTCGGTTCCCCGTGCAATACGTCATCCGTCCGATGAGTGATGCCCACCACGACTACCGCGGCTACGCCGGCACGGTGGCTGGTGGTGTGCTCAAACCCGGCGACGAAGTGGTGGTGCTGCCTTCGGGTTTCACCTCCACAATCGCATCGATCGATACCGCCGACGGTCCCGTCGCAGAAGCGTTTGCACCGATGGCCGTCACGGTTCGGCTCGCCGACGAGATCGACATCAGCCGCGGCGACATGATCTGCCGGCCGCACAACCAGCCCCACAATGGCCAGGATGTCGATGCCATGATCTGTTGGATGAGCGAGCAGACGGCCCTGGCCAACGGCGCGAAGTTCCACCTCAAGCACACCACCCGCTCGGTGAAGGCGCTGGTGAAAGACCTCCACTACCGGCTCGACGTGAACACGCTGCACCGCGACCACGAGGCCACCAGCCTCGGCCTGAACGAAATCGGCCGAGTGAGCCTTCGCACCACCGCACCGCTGTTCTTCGACGACTACCGACGCAACCGAACCACGGGCTCGTTCATCCTCATCGACGAGGCCAGCAACAGCACCATCGGCGCAGGGATGATCCTCGGCCCGAGCCAGTCGGCCTGACCATCGACATGACGTCACCCGATCCGGACCCCCATGCCGGTGCGGAAGCGAAGGGCTCGGACGCTGAACCACCGTCAAGCCTGAATGTGGTGTGGCATCCGGGGCTGCTCGACCGGTCTGAGCGGTGGGCGGCCACCACATTCGGCGGGGCAACCGTGTGGTTCACCGGCCTCTCCGGGTCAGGGAAATCGAGTGTTGCGGTGGAGGTAGAACGTCAGCTCATCGAATCGGGGCGTGGGGCGTACCTGCTCGACGGCGACAACCTCCGTATGGGCCTGAACGGCGACCTCGGCTTCTCCGCCCCTGATCGTCACGAGAACGTGCGACGTGTCTCGGAGGTGGCTCGGCTCTTCGCCGATGCTGGTGTGGTTGCCCTCGTTCCGCTCATCTCTCCGTACCGCGCCGACCGGGATGCTGCGCGCGACCGTCATCATGCGGCCGGCCTCCCGTTCGCGGAAGTGTTCGTCGACACGCCCCTCGACGTGTGCGAGCAACGCGACCCCAAAGGGCTCTATGCCAAAGCACGCGCCGGCGAGCTCAAGGGTTTCACTGGGATCGACGACCCTTACGAGGCACCCGAACATCCCGAACTCCGACTGGTGCCGGACGATGGTGATGCTGGTGTGATGGCGGCCACGGTGATCGCCAGGCTCTTGGCCTAAGAGGCAGTGCCCGTTCAGGCGACCATGCCGTAAGGGTCGCCGGCATCGTGATAACAGAGCTCGTGATAGTGCTCGACGCGGTTCCACCGTCCTTTCACGTAGACATTGCAGATCACCTGCATGCCCTTGATCCTGGCCTGGAACTTCACCCGCTCGCCGCAACTGGGGCACTCCACTTCGGACCCCGGTTCGATGAGGCGGACGACAGCTCGGCTTTCCCATTTGGGTGTGCGCCGCGACCTACGGCGCACCGGAGTGATTGTCGTTGCCATGCCTTGGTATCGGCTCGATCACCCGATCTGATAAGTGACGATCCGGTGACGCAGGCTGGCGATGATGAGCGGGTCAGCGCACGAGTGGTTTGTACTTGATGCGATGCGGTTGGTCGGCGTCGGCGCCGAGTTCCTTCTTGCGGAACACCTCATACTCGGTGAAGTTGCCTTCGAACCAGCGAACCTCGGACTCGCCCTCAAAGGCAAGGATGTGGGTGGCGACGCGGTCGAGGAACCAGCGATCATGGCTGATCACCACGGCGCAACCGGCAAATGATTCGAGGCCCTCTTCGAGCGCTCGCAAGGTGTCGACGTCGAGGTCGTTCGTGGGCTCGTCGAGGAGCAACACGTTGCCTCCTGCTTTGAGCACCTTGGCCAGGTGCACCCGGTTGCGCTCGCCACCGGAGAGCACGCCCACCTTCTTCTGCTGGTCGGATCCCTTGAAGTTGAAGGCGGCGACGTAGGCGCGGGCGTTCATCTCGCGATTCCCCAGCTTGATGATCTCGTTGCCGTCGGTGATCTCTTCGTAGACGGTGCGCTCTGCGTCGAGCACGTCTCGACTTTGGTCGACGTAGGCAAGGTCGACGGTGGGCCCGACGACCACGGATCCCGAATCGGGCGATTCAGTTCCGGTGAGCATCTTGAACAACGTGGTCTTGCCTGCACCGTTCGGACCGATCACGCCGACGATCCCGGCACGGGGAAGGGAGAAGGAAAGATCGTCGATGAGCAGTCGATCGCCGAATCCCTTGCTTACGTGGTCGACCTCGATGACTTGGTCGCCAAGACGGTTGCCCGATGGGATGAAGATCTCGAGCTTGTCACCTGCTCCCTCGCGTTCATTCGAGTCACTCAGCAGCTTCTCGTAGGCAGCGAGCCGAGCCCGCCCCTTCGCCTGGCGGGCCTTCGGGGCCATCCGCACCCAATCGAGCTCGCGCTCAAGCGTACGTTGACGCTTGGCATCAGACTTCTCACTGCGACGGAAGTTTTCCTGCTTCTGCTCCAACCAACTTGTGTAGTTGCCCTCGAAGGGCAGCCCCCGCCCGTGGTCGAGTTCAAGAATCCACCGGGCAACATTGTCGAGGAAGTAGCGATCATGGGTGATGGCTACGACGGTGCCCTGGTAGTCGCGTAGGAATCGTTCGAGCCACGCCACTGACTCGGCATCAAGATGGTTGGTCGGTTCGTCGAGAAGCAGGAGGTCGGGGTGGGCGAGGAGGAGACGGCACAGCGCCACCCGCCGCCGCTCGCCGCCGCTCAGGTTGGTGACTTCGGCGTCGCTCGGAGGGAGGCGGAGCGCGTCCATTGCAATCTCAATCGTCCGCTTGAGATCCCAGGCTCCGGCTGCTTCGATCTTCGCCTCTACGTCGGCTTGCTGTTCGCCGAGCTTCTCGTAGTCGGCGTCGGGATCAGCCCAGCCGGCAAGGATGGCGTCGTACTGCTCGAGCAGCGTGGCGGTCTCCCCGAGGCCATCCATCACGTTGCCGATGACGTCCTTGCCCTCGTCGAGCTTCGGCTCTTGTTCGAGCATGCCCACGGTGAAGCCCGGTGAGAGTCGGGCTTCACCGGTGAAGCCATCGTCGAGGCCCGCCATGATCTTGAGCACCGACGACTTGCCAGCGCCGTTGGATCCGATCACCCCGATCTTTGCCCCGGGGTAGAACGAAAGAGAGACGTTGGCGAGCACCTCTTTGTCGGGTGGGTAGAACCGACTCACCTTGTGCATGGTGAAGATGAACTGAGCAGACATAGGCGCGACTCTACGGGCTACGCCCTCGGGGTCTGCCATGCGCTGCGGTGCGCGTGTTGGTGCTCCGTCCGCGCCGGCACGGGTTGAAAACGGTGAAGGCCCGCCCCAAGGGGACGGGCCTTCACACAAGATGGGGGTTGGTTACTTCTTCTTCGCTGCCTTCTTGGCCGGGGCCTTCTTGGCTGCTGCCTTCTTGGCCGGGGCCTTCTTGGCTGCTGCCTTCTTGGCTGCTGCCTTCTTGGCCGGGGCCTTCTTGGCTGCTGCCTTCTTGGCCGGGGCCTTCTTGACCGCTGCCTTCTTGACCGCGGCCTTCTTGACCGCGGCCTTCTTGACTGCCGCCTTCTTGACTACTGCCTTCTTAGCCGCGGCCTTCTTGGCCGGAGCCTTTTTGGCGGTGGCCTTCTTGGCCGCTGTTTTCTTTGCTGGTGTCACCTGCGCCTCCTCGGCGATGTGGTCTGCTTCCACTGTTGTATCAGTAGAGGGGGTCCGAGTAGTGGCTTTACGCACTCGGGTGGTCTTGGTCGCGGTCGACGTGTTGTCGGTGGCGATGGGTCGTGTCCGCTTCGTTCGGGTTGGCGGTGTTGAAACGGACGTCGGTTCAATCTTTGAGTCACCGGACTCGACCCGATCTTCATCGACCAAACCCGCCGCCGCGTGAGTGGTCGAGGCCCTGTTGGTCGATGCCGTTTCGGTACCTGGAGTGGCCGTCGGTGCGGTGACTACATGCTCGACGATGGTGACGTCGATGCCGCGCCGAGGTGTATCGATGGTCTCGACTCGCATCACATACGTGCCTCCCATGTCGAGCACGTCGCGGGCGCTGCGCGGTGTCGGCGAGCCCAACGACTTGAGCGGCACGTAGCAGCGAACACCGCCAACGTCGAGGTAGGCGCCGTGTGAGGTGAACCGCTCGACCACACCGTTGACGGTGGTCCCCACGGCATGCGCTCCCACGAAGTCGATGAACGGAAGAAAGGCGTTGATGAACTCCGTCGGGGCGGTAGCCGGCTTGCCCTGCCTCGGCTGGCGTTCTTGTTTGACTCGGTCCTGCTTGGAGCCTCCCTGATTCCCGCGCTCGTGATTGCCGCGTTCCTGACTACTCGGGCGATCCTGCTTGTTCTTCGGAGCTTTGGGCTCGGCGCGGAGACGGTCGCGTCCAGTCTCTTTGCTGGTGGACTTGCTCGGCTCGGGCTCACCACGTTTGCGGTCGCGTCGACGCTCGCGATCACGTTCACGGTCTCGCTCTCCACCGGGGAGGGGCGCAGCTTCGCCCTTACGTTTGGCTTTCTTGGCGTCTTGCACCGCCTTCCGGCTGATCGCGCCGCGAACGGGAATCCGAGGAACGAACACCCACCCGAGTCCGGGGATGGGTTTGCCGCCGATGAGCCGGTTGTCTTCGAACAGCCACTCGTACGTGCCGTGGAATTCTTGGAAGGAGTCGTTCGACAGGACGGTCGCGTTCGCTCGGTTGGCGACCTGCAACACAAACGTGTCGCCGCGCCCCACGACGCCGGCCGGCGGCGTGATGATCTCATTGGCTCGGATGGCAGTTTCGTAGAGCGGGCGCTCGTCGGGCTGGATGCGGTGACCGAAGGTTGCGTCGACCACGACCGTGAGCAGGTCGACCTCGTTCTCGCTGAGGAAGCTGGTGACCGCCTCATCGAGTTGGGCCAAGCTCGGAAGGTCGCGTCCCTCGGTGGCAATGTTGCTGCCGTCAACGACGACATGGGGGAACTTCATGGGGATCCTGAGGTGTGGGTTCGCCCGTTCCTGCGGGCATCGAATGGGTATGGCCGGTCATTGCGCACAACGACCGCCGCCATCCATCTCACGACACCGATATGGTCAAGCTGTACCTCGGAGCTCACTCCCACAGTGCTGCGGCGGGTGCAGTTCCTCGGGGCATCGATCGGTCCGACGAGCCGGAGGGCTTGCGCAGCACCCTATCGGCCGTGCCCCGTCGATTGCGAGGATCCTCCCAGTTGGACCCCAACCCGTAGCCTCAGCGCATGACTCGTTCGACTCCTGTCCGTGCCGTGTTGTTCGACTTCGGTGGAGTGATCACCACGTCACCGTTCGAGGCGTTCGCCCGCTACGAGCGCGACCACGATCTCCCGGCGCAGTTTCTCCGCACGGTGAACAGCACCGACCCCGATGCGAATGCCTGGGCGCGGCTCGAACGTGCTCAGATCGATCTCGACGGGTTCGACCGTGCATTCGCGGCGGAGTCCGAAGTCCTCGGTCATCGTGTGCCCGGCCGAGACGTGCTCATGCTTTTGTTGGGCGACGTCCGCACGGAGATGGTCACCGCGATTCGACGGTGCGCCGAACAACCAGGACTACAGACGGGCTTGCTCACCAACAACTTCGTCGCCTTCGGGGAGGAGGACACCCCAGGAGGATTCCGCGCGATCGTCGATCTGTTCGATGTGGTGATTGAGTCGAGCCAGGTGGGTGTGCGCAAACCTGAGCAGCGCTTCTACGAGCTGGCATGCGAAGCCCTGAGCATCGAACCGACGGAAGCGGTGTTTCTCGACGATCTCGGCACGAACCTCAAGACGGCACGGGCAATGGGAATGACCACCATCAAGGTGGTCGACCCCGCGCAAGCGATCGCCGATCTCGAAGAGGTGTTGGGCATCGAGCTGCGGGACTGACTGATCCCCCGTACCGTGAGAGTCCCAACGGTGACGATGCGTTGACGGCTTTGGGGTACCCCACGAGCTGGTAGGGGATTCGCCCGGTTCGCCCCGAAGCAGAACCACGAGATGGTGGTCACGACCCCGATCTCAGGAGCTCTGTCGTGCCTGTCCTCACCCCGCCCCGTCGTACCACGGGTACCGCGCCAACCACTTTGCAGCGCAGCAAGCCACCGGAGGGTGTGCGGTTGACACCCGACGCAAGCGTGCTCCGCGCCGGCCCGGGCGGACGCGCTGCCACGGCCACGGCGACAGCCGGGGCCGCAGGAGCCGGCGCTCCGGGCCGGGATCGACATCTCGATCTCCTGCGAGCAGTTGCCATTGTGGCCGTGGTGGTCGGGCACTGGTTGGTGGTGGTGCCGACGTTCGGAGCCGACGGGTTCTCTGGCTCGAATGCCCTCGAGCAGGTGGGTTCCATGCGAGGGCTCACGTGGTTCTTCCAGGTGATGCCGTTGTTCTTCATCGTGGGCGGTGTGGCCAACGCTCGATCCTGGCGATCGGCAAAGGGGCGGGGCGAGGGTTACGGGGTTTGGCTCAACACCCGCCTTCGACGGCTCGCCGAGCCGTCGCTCTGGTTGTTCGGCGTGGGCGCGGTTCTCGCGGTGGGGCTGCGGGCGGCGGGCGTCGACCCCGGACAGGTGCATCTTCTCGCGTGGCTGGTGACAGTGCCCGTGTGGTTTCTCGCCGTGTATGTGTTCGTGATCGCCGGCGCTCCCTTGATGCTGAAGGCGCACGACAAGTTCGGTCTCTGGGTGCTCCCCACCCTGCTTGCCCGGGTGGTGTTCGTCGACGTGATGCGCTTTCGGTCCGGCGTGTCGGTGCTCACCTATTCGAACTTTCTCTGGGTGTTCCTCTTCTGCCAGCAGCTCGGCTTCCTGTGGCTCGACGGGAAGGTGCCCAGCAATCGTTTCCGGCAGGCGTCGCTTGCCTTGGGCGGTGTGGGCGCGATGACGTTGTTGGTGGCCTTCGGCCCCTATCCCTTGAGTCTGGTCGGGGTGCCGGGAGAAGCGGTGCAGAACAACGCGCCGCCCACGCTCATGCTGCTCGTCGCCGGCGTCGTGCAGCTTTCGGTCGCTTTGCTGCTTCGTCCGCTGTGCGTAGGGCTCCCGCAACGGCGCCGAGTGTGGGCCGCCGTGATCGGCCTCAACGCCCACGCCATGACGATCCTGTTGTGGCACTTCACCGCGCTGGTGGTGGCGTCCGCGGTCGTGCTCCCCCTTGGGATCATCCCCTCAACCCTCCCTGGCTCGTTGCCGTGGTGGCTGGTCCGCGCGGCGATGCTCGTTCTGTATCTCGTGCCCTTGGTCGGGCTCGTGTGGGGCTTCGGACGGATCGAACGGCGCGCCCTCCTCGGCGACGGTCGCCCGGTGCGGTCGTTGCCGTCCACGGTGTCGACGGCCGCCGGTGGATTGTCCTTCGCGGCAGGGTGTGCCGCCGTGACTGTCGGTGGTTTGAGCGATCAGGGAAGCCCGCTCGGTGTTCCTGTTGTGGCGGTGCTGCCACTCGCGGGATGCTGGCTCCTCATCTGGGGGTTCGGACGGCGTCGCCGGAACGCAGATGCTCAGACCCAGCTTCTCCCCCGACCACCCACTCGGGGAGATTCGACACGGCAAGGGCGCATGCGTGGTGAGGTGCGTGGCTGGGTCAACGAAGAACTGAGCGTGGACAGCATCAACCGGTGTTCCCCTGACTCGTGCGCCAACCCGGAAGTCGGTCGCGCATCTCGCCGGCCAGCTTCGCCTCTCGCTGCGTCCTCGTCCTCGTCCTCGACGAATGGAGCAAGTGGGCCGTCGTGCTGAGTCCTTGCGAGAGACGAACGATGGCTCGGCGTTGTCGGGCGATACTTCCGGGTTGCAGCACTCGGCATCACTGCAGGGTGGTGTCAGCCGGCCACGACGTCGGGTGAGGTGCTGCCATCGTCGACCCGGGTTCGGGAGCGTTCAACCGACCTGGTGTCTCGGGCGACCCGAAGGCGTGGCGCGGTAGCGGCGGCGACAACCAGCGCGACCACCAGCGCATAGCCGACGAACGGGATCATGCCGAGATCGGCTTTGCTCACCAGTTCCCGCCAGTTCGTGAGCACGAGGAGGGCAGCGACCGCCAAGCCCATGGCTCGTGCCGGCATCCATTTGATGGCCCACGCGGCGATCGGGGATGCGATCACCCCGCCCGCAAGCATGGCCACCACTACCTTCGGGTCGACTCCCCCCTTGCCCATCGCCGCGACAAGACCGGTGGCCGAGGCCATGGCCACGAACACTTCGGCAGTGTTGACGGAGCCGATCGCGAATCGAGGTACGAGCCCCCGGTGCAGCAGATAGGGGGTGACGATAGGTCCCCAGGCACCGATGAGCCCGTTGCTGACACCGCCAGCGGCGCCCGCCACGATCGCGCCCCGTCCGGCCTGGTCGGCGACGCCGGCAGCAGTGACGGGTTCGCCTTGCTCGACGTCTGGTGCGAGGGGGAGGGCTCGACTGAAACGAAGGAGCATCCGAAGACCGACCAGCGTCAGAAGGACGGCGAGGATCGGACGGATGCGGCTGCCGTCCACATTGGCCAGCACGGTGACCCCGACAGCGGCACCCAGGCACCCGGGGAGCGCCAGGCGCAGGACCAGACGGCGATCGATGTTCCCGAAACGCCAGTGGGAGATGCCTGCGGCGATGCCGGTCGCCACCTTGGCAATATTCACCGTGGTCGAGACGGCGGCGGGCGAGAGCCCCGTGCTGAGCAGAATCGTGGCCGACGTGGGTCCGAATCCCATGCCAAGTGCGCCGTCGACCATCGAGGCCGCGAATCCTGCGAGCGCGACTTGGAGGAGATCGTCCATCGGCTAACTCTACATAAAAAGTGGGAAACATCGGAAACATGGTGAAAGTAGGAATGAGGCGCGGCGAACTGGTCACACGAATTGTCGCGTCGACGACGAAAAGTGTGACCAGTTCAGATCCTGATGGGGGTTCCGGGTCGTTCCTTGAGCAGATGGCGTCGCTGTGGGTCGGCTATCGGCCGCCGAGGCGCCGTTCGCGGGCTCGGAGGATCACGTCGTGCGCCTTGTCGAGCACCTTGTCCGCGTCATGCCACACGTCCCATTCAGGCACCCGTGCAACTTCGATGCCGGCGGCATCAAGTTGGGCGTCGCGATCCTGGTCGTGACGTGTGTCGGTGATCGAAGCATGGTGGAGCGCGCTGTCGATCTCAATTGCTGCCGGTTCGGTGACATGGCGCAGGTCCAGCAAGCCGATCCATCCCTGCTCGCCTACGGCGTGGACCTGTTTTCTCCACTGCCCGGGAAAGCGCCGTTGGAGAATGAGGAACGCCCGGCCCTCCACGTTGCTGTCGGGTGGGACGTACAACGCGTCCCCATTTCCCATGATGGCTCGGCTCTTCACGGTGCCGTCTCGGCCTCGTCTGGCCAGCTCGTTGCAGAGCCCGCCGTACTGCTGGCCCGTGAGGAGGCCGCGGGACCAGAGCTTGTCGACGAGCATTCCGTAGCGGATGGGTCCGAGCTGTGGTGCGAGGTCGCGAATCGTGCGTGCGGGCGTCGTCACCCGGACACCTTGGTACAGCGTGATGTGATCATCGGTGAGGTTGCGGGTGGTGTGAAGGGGGAAGGGCGTCGGTTTGCCCCGACTTTCGGATCGGTTGATCAGGGTGTGTGGGGGATCCAGCTTGAAACCTGGTAGCCCCCAAACGGCGGCCGCGGCGTCGAGTGCACCGGTGGCTGACCCGCCGAAGGACAGCTGTGCTGCAAGCATCGGCTCGAGTGGGGCAGGGGCCGCCCCGCCGGTGCGGTAGACGGTCCCGTACACCGGCTCGAGGATGCCGACACGCAGAAGGTGGCGTCTCGCTCCATCGGAGTAGCCGAGCTGGCGGGTCTGGAAAAGGGTGATGAGGTTGTGTTGCGTCGCGGCAAGCGATCGCATCGCACGGTCGTCTGACGGCATCGTCGGACCTCCAGTGGCGAAGTGGGCACACCTTTGGTCGTTGGAGCGACAGATGGTGTGTCCAGTTCGCGGAGAGCCGCGAACTGGACACCGAAACTGTCGTTGGAGCGACAAAACGTGTGCCCAGAACGGATGGGGCGGTGCTCGGTGGGAGCACGACCGGCCCGATGCCGGCGACGGTGACGATTCGCTCAGAGAGCGGGCCGGCATGGTCGCCGACGATGGGGTGAACTGGTCACACTATTCGTTGTCAGAGCGACAAAAAGTGTGACCAGTTCGGGAGAGGGGGCCGTCAGGTGGGGAGGGCGCCGAAGGAGCGGGCGAACAGATCGGCCTGTTCCCAGGAGTGCACCGCATGCACGCCCGTGGCCGGTGACGCCGACTCCACCCGGGATACCCGTTCGATGCGGTGGGTGTCCTCGAAGCGGCCATAGAGCCGGCCCTTCACGAAGTTCCAGGGGCCCATGTTCTCGGGTTCCTCCTGTAGCCAGAAGACCTCGGTGGCGTTGGGATACCGGGCGATCACGCTGGCGACGGCGTCGTAGGGATACGGGTGGAGCTGCTCCAGGCGAGCGAGCGCCACGGGGATGGCGGCCACGCCGCCAGCCGCCTCTCGGGCGGCAAAACCTTCGACGGCGACCTTGCCGGACGCCAGCACGACGCGTTTGATCGCGCCGGCGTCGGCATCGGACACGTAGGGGTCGTCGAGCACCTCCTGAAACGAACCGGCACACAGTTCTTCGATTGGCGAACGAGCGGCCTTTGCCCGCAACAACGACTTGGGGGTGAACACGATCAGAGGCTTACGGATGGAGCGTTTCATCTGCCGTCGCAGCAGGTGGAAGTACTGGGCCGCCGATGTGGCGTTGCACACCTGGATGTTGTCGTCTGCGCAAAGGGTGAGGAATCGCTCGATGCGGCCCGACGAATGCTCGGGCCCCTGGCCTTCGTAGCCGTGGGGAAGAAGTATCACCAGGCCGGAGGTCTGGGACCACTTGTCCTCGGCGGCAACGATGAACTGATCGATGATCACCTGGGCGCCGTTCATGAAGTCGCCGAACTGGCCTTCCCACACCACGAGCGCGTCCTTGTTGGCCACGGAGTATCCGTACTCGTAGCCGAGCACGGCGAACTCCGAGAGCAACGAGTCGTAGAGCCAGAGGCGGGCACCGTTGGTGGCGCACTCGCGCAGGGGTGTGAATTCGGAGCCGTTCTCGTAGTCGACGAGGACGGCATGGCGCTGACTGAATGTGCCGCGCCGCGAATCCTCGCCGGACACCCGCACCGAGGTTCCCTCGCGCAACATCGAGCCGATGGCGATCGCTTCGGCCGTGGCCCAGTCGACCTCGCCCTCGTCGTGGAACACCTTGCCGCGGGCCTCGAACTGCTTGGCGAGCTTTGGGTGCACCATGAAGTCGTCGGGGGAGGATTCGAGCAGGGCGAAGATGGCGTCGACCTCGTCGCGGGGCACGCTGGTATCCACGTGAGGGAGCACACCGAGCAGTACCTGAGGTTTGAATCGTGGGGCAACCTCGGATGGCGGCGCATGGGATCGGGTTTCGTCGAGCGCGGTCTGCAGCTTGGCTTGGAAGCTGTTCAGGGCTGCCTCGGCTTCGTCGATGGTGATGTCTCCCCGCTTGACGAGCCGTTCGGTGTAGATCTTGCGTACTGAACGCCGGGCGTCGATGCGGCGGTACATGATGGGCTGGGTGTAGCTGGGATCGTCGCCCTCGTTGTGGCCGTGGCGGCGATAACACACCATGTCGATGACGACGTCTTTGTTCCACCGGCGCCGATACTTGAAGGCCAACCGGGCGACCCGCACGACCGCCTCCGGATCATCGCCGTTGACGTGGAAGATCGGCGCCTGCACCATCTTGGCGACATCGGTGCAGTACTCGGAGGACCGGGCTGCTTCGGGCGCGGTGGTGAACCCGAGTTGGTTGTTGATCACCACGTGGATGGTGCCGCCGACGCGATACCCCTTGATGTTGGACAGGTTGAGTGTCTCGGCCACCACGCCTTGGCCGGCGAACGCGGCGTCACCGTGGAGCAGGATGGGCAGCACCGGGTAGTTGCCAGGCGGCTCGATCTGGTCCATGCGGGCGCGAGCCATGCCCACCACCACAGGGTCGACGGCTTCGAGGTGCGAAGGATTGGCGGCAAGCTCGATCGGGATCTCGTTGCCGGTACGGCTGACGAACTTGCCGGTTTGACCGAGGTGGTACTTCACGTCGCCTGACCCCTGGATCGAGTCGGGGTCGACGGTGCCCTCGAACTCCGTGAACAGTTGCTCGTAGTTCTTGCCGACGATGTTGACGAGCACGTTGAGACGGCCTCGGTGGGCCATACCCACAACCGAAGAGTCCATGCCGATGTCGGCGGCCTCAGCGAGCAGCGCATCGAGGAGGGGAATTGCGGATTCAGCGCCTTCGATGCCGAACCGCTTCTGGCCGAGGTACTTGACCGAAAGGAACTTCTCGAGCGCCTCGGCGGCGTTGAGGCGTTCGAGGATGTGGCGCTGCTCATCGGGCGAGAGCTGCGTAGGAACGTTCTCCACCTGTTCCTGGATCCAGAGCTTTTCTTCCGGCTCTTGCACGTGCATGAACTCGATTCCCACTGTGCGGCAATAGGCATCGCGCATGACATGCAGGATGTCGCCGAGTTTCATGCGCTCGACACCACCGGCACCACCTGTGAGGAACTCGCGGTCGAGGTCCCAGATGGTGAGCCCGTAGGTGGCGGGATCGAGCTCCGGGTGCATGTGGGGTTCCTCGGCGGCGAGGGGGTCGAGGTCGGCGATCATGTGGCCACGCACCCGATGCATCGTGATCAAACGATCCACCTGCATCTGCTTCTCGACCATGGTGGCTTCGTGGTCGACGGCATGGACGTCCTGGCGCCACTCGACGGCTTCGTAGGGCACGCCGACGGAGCGGAAGACGTTGGCGTAGAAGTCGTTGCCGCCCATGAGCAGTTCGTGCACGTGTTTCAGGAACAGGCCCGACTCGGCACCTTGGATGATCCGGTGGTCGTAGGTTGAGCTGATCGTCATGGTCTTGGACAAGCCAAGCTCAGCGATGATCGCTGGATCGGCGCCCGTGAATGCGGTGGGGAAGTCCATCGCGCCGACGCCGACGATCAATCCCTGTCCGGGCATCAGGCGTGGGACTGATTGCACCGTGCCGATCGTGCCAGGGTTCGTGAGGGTGACGGTGACTCCGGAAAAGTCGTCGGGGCTGAGCTTGTTGGAACGAACCTTGCGAATGACGTCCTCGTATTCGGCCCAGAACTCAGAGAAGTCGAGCTGGTTTGCGTTCCTGATGCACGGCACGAGCAAGGAACGCGAGCCGTCGGCCTTCTTCTGATCGACGGCGATGCCGAGGCCGACAGCTTTGGTGTGGATCACTCTCGGCTTGCCATCGGTGCCTTCGATGTAGGCCGAGTTCATCACCGGCATCTCGTCGGCGATGGCGCGCACGACGGCGTAGCCGATGAGATGGGTGAAGCTCACCTTGCCGCGTCCGGTGCGGCCGAGGTAGCCGTTGAGGACCCGACGGTTCACCTCGAGCAGCTTGGCGGGAACCTCTCGGAAGCTGGTGGCAGTGGGCACCATGAGGCTGGCTTCCATGTTGGCGACGATGCGGGCGGCGACGCCCCGCAAAGGTTCACCTCGTTCCTCCGCGGCGGCCGTGGGTGCGCTTGCCGGTGCCGCAGGAGTTCCAGATGACTGTGCGGCGGTTGCGGCAACGGCGGCGGCCGCAGGTGCGGTTGCGGCGGCCCCCGGGGAGGCCTTCGCCGGCTTGTAGTCGGCGAAGAAGTCGCGCCAGCTTTCGCTGACGGAGGTGGGATCGGCGAGGAACTGGTCGTACATCTCCTCGACCAACCATGAGTTCTGACCAATGGGGGAGGCGCTCACGTCGTCGGACACGACCCCAGCCTACCTCCCGTGCTCGAACCGACGAATCGACGTTCGCCGCTGTGGCGCCCATCTCCGGGCAGGGGCGCCCGCACCGAAAACATTCAGGAAACACTCGTTCCGGGGGCATCGGGGGGTGGGGAACTGCCGGTTTCTGGTTGGTCCCGCTGCTCCTTGGCCAGGAGTTTGCTCACCCACCGCTCGATCGACTCTCGGGGCTGTGCCCCCGGGATGAGCAGCGCTTCGTTTACCCACCACGCGGGTGTGGACACCACGCCGACGTCTTGGGCCGACGCCATCGAGGCGCGCACCCCGTCGTAGCCGATGCCGTCGGCCACCAACTCAAAGACCTCGGTCGGCGAGGCGCCCGCTTCGGCGACCAACCGGTCGATGACGGCCCGATCCCCGATGTCGAGACTGTCCACCCAGTGCGCTTCGTAGAGCGACTGGTCGAGCTGTTCGAAGTGTCCTGGGAAATGAAGTCGCACGACCTCGGCGGTCTCCAGTGCGCGTCGGGAGTTCGGGGTGCGCACCGGACGGGTGAAGGGAAGGCCGAGCTCACGGCATTCGGCTGCGATGATGTCGAACACGTGGTCGAGGCGACCGCCGGTCCGGTGGGTGCGTCCTTCAGCCGGGAGTTCTGGATGAAGCTCGTAGGGTCGCACCTCGACGTCGAGGCCGAGCGAGCGCATCAGGCGGGTGCGGTCGCGCCCGAGCCAGCACCAAGGGCAGATGTAGTCGGTCCAACAGATCGCCCGCATCGACTGACCGTATCCCACGGCTCGTGTGAAACGGATTGGCCGCTCGCCGTAGGCTCCGTCCATGCGCATCGCCACGTGGAACGTGAACTCGTTGAAGGCTCGGATGCCCCGAGTGGAGGAGTGGCTCACCACCGCGGCGCCCGATGTCCTGTGTCTGCAGGAGACCAAGCTCACCGACGCCAACTTCCCACTGCTGGCGTTCCAGGAGTTGGGCTACGACGCCGCCCACTACGGCCAGGGGCAATGGAACGGCGTGGCCATCCTTTCGAAGGTCGGCATCGCCGACGTGGTGTGCGGTTTCGACGACTCCGACGAGGAGGACCCCGAGGCCCGGTGCATCTGGGCCACCTGTAACGGCGTCCGGGTGTGTTCGGTCTACGTGCCGAACGGTCGCGAGCTCGGGCACGACCACTATCACTACAAGTTGGCGTGGCTCGCCCGGCTCCGACGCAAACTCGACGCGGGAGCAGGAGCGAGCCCCGAAGGGCTACTCACCATCCTCGGAGATTGGAACATCGCCCCCGACGATCGTGATGTCTACGACCCCGCAGCGTTCGTCGACGCCACCCACACCAGCGCCCCAGAACGTGAGGCGCTGGCCGAGGTGGAGGCTTGGGGGCTCACCGACGTGTTCCGTCGCCACTACGACGACGGTGGCCTGTTCTCGTGGTGGGACTACCGCGCCGGGAACTTCCACAAGGGTCTCGGCATGCGGATCGACCTCATCCTGGCCACCGAGTCCTTGGCCGCAAAGGCCACCGCCTCGCTCATCGATCGCAACGCTCGCAAGGGACAAAAGCCTTCCGACCATGCCCCCGTGATCGCCGACTTCGATGTCTGATCCCACCCCGACCCCCGGCCCATCTGTTGTCGCGGACCTGGCTGCTGCACCGCCCGCAGCGACGACTGCTGCCATCCCCGACGAGGCGATGGCGAGAGCGAAGCAGGCGCTCTACTCCCGATGGCAGGAGCCGCCCCGCTCGCTGATGACCACCCGCACGATCGAGATGCGCCGCCTTGCCGACTCCATGCGCATCATCATCGAGCGACTGGTCGCCACTGCCGCGCCCACAGAAGACATCATCGATGCGGCCGATGAGCTTGCGCGGGTGGCGCTCCGGTTCGACCGGCTCCGCCCCGACGGCACCGTGTACGAAGGGCATGCCGAAGCGGCCACGGCGGGTGGTGATGCGCGCGCGTCGTTCGAACACAGTCCGTTCATCGGCAAAGCCAACCCGTTGGCGCCGCCGATCTCGTTGCAGGAGCTCGAAGGCAAGGTGCACGGGCGGGCGTTCTTCGGATCGGCCTACGAGGGTCCGCCCGGCTGCGTGCACGGCGGCTACATCGCCGGCGCCTTTGATGAGCTGCTTGGTGCCACGCAGTCGCTCAGCGGCCAGCCGGGCATGACCGGCACGCTCACCGTCGTCTATCGCAGCCCCACGCCGCTTCACGCCGAGTTGCACTTCGTGGGCGAACTCATCGGGGTGGAGGGACGCAAGATCTTCACCAAAGGCAGCCTGTTCGCCGGCTCCCGCCTCTGCGCTGAGGCCAACGCCACGTTCATCTCGATCGACTTCGCCAAGTTCGCCGAGCTCAAGGCGGCTCGCGAGGCCGCGGAGCAGACCCGGCTGACCGGCTGATACTCGAGGGACGCTGGCCGAAGCGTTCCCGCAATCAGCCGACGGGGTTGAGGGGATCGTCTCGGGAAGGTGGACGTCACCGATGAGCAGTACGAAGAAAGTCGCGCTCCTGGCCGGCGGGCCGCTGGCAACCGACTTGACCTGAGCGGTAGGGCGCGGATCCTGAATTCGGGCGAGGTGGCCACGGGTGAAGGGGCCGAGCGAGCGTCGCGCCGAGATCAGCGCCGAAGGCGCGTGGCGGCGACGGTGGCTTCTTCGGCGAAGTGCTCGATGAGACCGGAGGCCAGCGCCTTCTCCACCTTGCCTCCGACGAGCGGCACCTTCACCGTAAAGGTGCCGCGAACGGCGCGGACGGTGTGGTCAGGGTCCCCCGGGGCGGCACTGGGTATGGCCTCGAAGGTGGTGTGCGCGTTGGCCTGGAGCCGGTCAGGGTAGTGGTCGGGGAGGAGCACGGTCCGGCTCGACCGGGCGGCGAGATCGAACGTGGTTTCGTCGATCCAGGTGAGCCGGGCGGGGTCGATGATCGCGGTGGCCGCAGACGGCAGATCCGCGATGAATCGGTAGCGGACCTTCATCTGCACGGTGGCGCCGTCGACCACACGATCGAGCACCTCGGGCGGTGCAACCTTCGTGAGGCCCGTGAGGTGGGCGTAGAAACCGGGGTCGGTGAGCAGAGCCATGACGGCGTCGGGGGGACCGGCGTATCGCTGGTCAGCGGTGAACTGCACGTGCTCACCATGCCAGATGGCGGTCAGCCGGTGTGGGAGCGCACGAGGTCGAGCACCGCTTCTCCGTAGCGCTCGACCTTCACCGGGCCGAAGCCGGCGACGTCGAGCAGTTCGTGTTCTGAGGTAGGACGCTGACGGGCGACGGCGAGCAAGGTGCGGTCGTTGCAAACGATGTAGGCGGGAATGCCGGCGGCGCGGCACGACTCGGCCCGCCACGCTTTGAGCGCGTCGAACAACTCCTGGCCCATCGAATCGAGCTCGCTGCGCGCCGAGACGCCGGTGACGGCCCGGCTCCGGCTCGTGCCGGATTTGGGCATCGACTTTGCCGCCGCTCTCGCCCCCCGCACGCCCATGCGCGCGGCGGCGCGGCGGTCGGGGCCGTTCGCGCGTTCCTTCTGCGAGTCAGCATCGGCTCGTTGCAGGTCGTCGAGGTACGGCGACGGCTCGCGTTTGCGGGGTTTGGAGGTGCCAAAGGTGCGTTCCGTGGCCCAGGTGCACACCACCTCTCGTTCGGCACGAGTGATGGCGACGTAGAACAGCCGGCGTTCCTCAGCGAGCTGGGCGGTGTTGTTGGCGAAGCCGATCGGGCAATACCCCGTCTCGCATCCCGCCACGAACACCACCGGCCATTCGAGGCCCTTTGCGCCGTGAAAGGTGAGCACGTCGACCGCATCGGCGCCGTCGGCGAGCTGGTCGTTCCTGGCGGTAGCGGACAGCCAGGCGGCGAAGCCGGCACCCGTGGGGTTTGGATCGACGGCGACGAAGTCGCCTGCAAGCACGGCCAACGACGCCAGCGGATTGCCGCCGTCGGCGCTGTCACCGACCTGGGCGCCGGCAATGGGCGGTGACGATGGAACCGACTGTTTCTCCTCCTGGCCGACTTCGAGGCCCGATTCCGAGGCGAGGTCGAGCACGGGGTCGAAGGTGGGATCCTCGGCTGCGGAACGCTCCCGCTCCTGCGCCAAGGAACGTTTCCCGTCGTGTTCGCGGGCCGCGGCGGTGAGGTCGGCGATGACGGTGGCGAAGTCGCCGCGGCGGGTGCGCAGGTTGCGGAGCCAAGCCTTTACCTGCGGGTCGTCGAGCAGCCCTGACCCTCCGCGGATCCGCGCCGGGATACCGGCGTCGGTGAAGGCCTGATCGATCGCTGCGGTCTGGGCGTTCGTGCGAACCAGCACGGCGAAATCGTGCCACGGTTGATTCGGGCGTCGTCGATCCCGCACGCCACGGGCGATCCCTCTCGCCTCTTGGTGCTCGTCGGGGTAGCCATCGAGTTCCGGCACCTTGCCCTCGGGCCGGTTCGCTCGCAACTTGAGCGCGCTGCGAGCCGGCAGTTCGCCCAGCAGTTCCCCTTCCACAAGGACCGCATGGGCGGCATCGAGGATCTGCGTGGAGGACCGGTAGTTATCGACGAGTTGGACCACCTCGGCGGTGGGGTAGTGGCTCGTGAAGTTGGTGATGAACGCGGGGTCGGCGCCGTTCCAGCCATAGATCGCCTGGTTGGCATCGCCGACGACGCAGAGATCGGTGCGGTCGCCGAGCCACCCGGAAAGAAGGGCGTGTTGGAGCGGGTTGACATCCTGGAACTCATCCACGAACAGATGCCGAAAGCGCCAACGTTGGGCGGCGGCGAAGTCGCGGTCGTTCTCGAGATCGCGCACACACAGCTTGAGGAGGTCGTCGAAGTCGATCATGCGCTTTCGTCGCTTCTCCTCCTCGTAACGCGTGAACGTGTCGGCGACGAGCTGAAGGTCGACCCCGGGACGACGTCGGGCCGCCGATGCCACCGCGGGGTAGCGGTCCGGTTCGATGCGGCGGGCCTTGGCCCACTCGATCTCCCCGACGACATCGAGGGCGGCCGTGGGGGCGAGCCCGGACCGCTGAGGGAGAAGGCGGGCCACAAACCCGACCTTGCGTTCGAGGAGCTCCGGCGGCTTCACGTCGCGGTCGGACCAGCGACTGCGAAGTTGGGCGAGGGCGACGGAGTGGAAGGTGCCGGCGGCGACTCGGTCGCGCATCTGGAGCTGACGGAGCCGGCCGGTGAGCTCGCCCGCAGCCTTGCGCGTGAAGGTGAGGGCGAGCACACGCTGCGGGTCGGCGTCGCCGGTGGCCACCCGGTAGGCGATGCGACGGGTGAGCACGCGGGTCTTGCCCGATCCCGCGCCGGCCATGATGCACAAGGGCGCCGCAGTGGACGTGACGGCGGCCCGCTGGGCGTCGTTGAGACCGCTGAGCAGTTGGTCGGCTTCCACGGGTCGACCCTACCAAGCCCCACTGACACTATCGAACCTATGTGCGATAGCGGCGACCGATACGCTCCGGGACCGCCTGTGCCCGCTGTTTCGTGCCTGATCCCGGCCTGAGTGATGCCCGACCCTATGCCCGACTCGCAGACCGACCCTGTGTTCGACCAACAAATCGACCGCCCTGTGGTGTCCGGCGGCCCGGCCGGCACGCCGCGGCACGTGCTGTTCATCACGGTCGATCAGTGGCGAGCGGATTGCCTGTCCGTCGCCGGCCACCCCGTCGTCCGTACACCGAGCCTCGATGCCCTGGCCGCCGAGGGCGTGCGTTTCGACCGGCATTACGCACAGTGCACACCCTGTGGTCCGAGTCGAGCATCGATCCACACAGGGATGTACCAGCACAACCACCGGGTGGTGAACAACGGCACGCCCCTCGACGACCGCTTCACGAACCTGGCCAAGGAGGTTCGGGCGCGGGGCTTCGACCCATGGCTGTTCGGGTATACCGACACCGCTGCGGATCCTCGGCAGCGGTCCCCGCTCGATCCCCGGCTGTTCACCTACGAAGGGGTGATGGACGGCTGGTCGAGTGTGTCACCGATCACCGAGAACGATCCGCCCTGGGTTGCCCACCTGGCATCGCTCGGGTACTCGATCCCCGCCAACTTCTTCGACCTCTACGCCCAGCAGGACCCCTATCCGAAGGGTGCAGGCCGGGGTTCATCGTTTGCGCCTACCGTCATTCCCGCCGAGCACAGCGAGACCACGTTCCTCACCGACAGCGTGATCAACCACATCAAAAGCCGAGTGGCCTCTGCGCCTCCGGGTGCGCCGGGGTTCTTCATC
>Ga0105047_10003167_pt1 | contig 29076 bp, 30 predicted proteins | sample MAT04_FD_78384 | JGI IMG/M metagenome (GOLD analysis project Ga0105047, IMG submission 78384) | Freshwater microbial communities from Lake Fryxell liftoff mats and glacier meltwater in Antarctica - MAT-04 (megahit assembly) | ecosystem: Environmental > Aquatic > Freshwater > Ice > Liftoff... | reverse complement strand
GCCGCTCGTGGCGGAGCGTGAAGAACGCGCCGTCACGGAAGGCGTCGGGCTGGTCCCAGAAGCCGTGCATCGAACCCAGGTCGATCGCGTCCAAGGGCACGGCCTCCGGCGGCTTCACCCATGCGGTCGGCCATTCCACGTCCAGCATCGCCATCATCCACCCCCACGCTCGGCGTCGATCCCCCGACCGACACGTCGGCGCCACCGTAGTGGGCGTCTCCCCGGTACGAATACACGCAGGCCCACGGATCTTCAGTGCAGCTTGACCCGCGGCCCGTCGAGACCGACCGACGTCTCGTGCGTCGCATCCGACGCCGGTACCCGCCGCGTCCAGCGCCTCCTCGAGGGGGTAGAGCTCGCTGAGGACGACCAGCGTCATAGCGCTGCCCCCTACCGCAGGGATGGCAGCGACTGTTCAGGGGGCGAGGGCTTTGGACCATCGACGGGCCCAGGCGTCGAGGGGCTGCAGCGAGTCGCCGGGCTCTCGACCGAGCTGGGTGAGGCCGTACTCGCCGCTGTCTGTCTGACCGACGAGTGCTGCGTCGGTCAGGTCGCGCAGTCGCTCATAGAGCACACTCGATGAGAGACCGTCGCATGCGGCGAGCAGCGCACGGGCCCCGACCGGCCCCGTCCGGAGCTCCCAAAGCACTCGCAGCGTCCAACGCCTGCCGAGGAGGTCCATGGCAGCCATCAGCGGACGTCCGGTCGTCGATCCTCGGACCGGACGGCCCGGAACGGAACGGGGTCGAGCGTTCATGGCGATGGTCTCGACAGAGCGTGGTTGACGTTTCGGATTCCGCAACAGCATCTTGACTCCCGTGTTTCGATTTCAGAAACATCGAACCGGGAGGAAACCATGAGCCGAATCGAACCCGTGCGCCCGCCCTACGACGGCGACGTCGCCGCCCGGCTCGATCTGATGATGCCGCCTGGTGTGCCACCCATCGGCCTGTTCAGGACGTTCGTACGCAACCTGCCGATGGCGACGGCCATGGGAGGATGGGGCGGCTACCAGCTCAGCACTCGACTCTCGCTGACCTTGCGGGATCGGGAGACCGTCATCGATCGCACCTGCGCTATATGCCGATGCGAAAAAGAAATAGGGCGTCCACATCGCCTTCTTCGCCGAGCGAGCCGGCCTCACGAGCGACCAGATCGCATCCATCACCCATGGTCGAGCGACCGACCCCTGCTGGATCGATGACCGAGACCAGGTGCTGATCGAAGCGACTGACGCCCTCCACGACGGCGCAGACATCGACGATGCACTGTGGCAGCGACTTCACGCCCACCTCTCCGATGAGCAAGCACTCGACGTGCTCATGCTCGCCGGCTGGTACCACGCGATCAGCTACGCGGCCAACGCCGCACGAGTCGACCTGGAACACGGCGCCCCGCGGTTCGCCGACTACCACTGACCATCAGGCTGCCCCATGTCGCCCACCCGCCGGTCTCAGCTGAGACGTTGATCCAGGTGAACGACGACCTCGTCGCCGTCGGATTGGCCGATGGCCTGACGGATGGCGGCGGCGATCGGGAGCCTGTGCGTGCCGTCTCCGCCATGAACGAACTAGCCAGGCCCAGCTCGCTGGCCGGCTCGACGTCACCCAGGGGGCGATCTCCAAGCTCGAGGCCTCCGACGATGTGCGCGTGTCGACGCTGCGCCAGTACCTCGAAGCGCTCGGCGCACACCTCGAACTCGTCGCCGTGTTCGACGACGATGACCGCTTGATGCCGAGCAGTGCTGCGGCCTCGGTATGGGTGAGGCCGTACCCGGGATCATTGGTGACGAGCACGCCGAAGTGGAGCTCAGCCAAGGTGGCGGTCCTGATGGCGAGTTCGCCGGCGAGGGGCGGTGTCTTGGACGACCGAACAGGTGGACACCGCCCCCGTGGTCGGTCGCGCATCTCGTGCTGGAACATGGGCACCTCTGGGCTCACCGTGACATGACCATTGCGATCGCAGACATCGAGCAGGCCTCGTCGGATGCGGTGTAACTTCGCGTGCCTCGAGATGTCATCGGCGACTACCCGTCGGTGCGCTTCCATCGGCACGGGCACGCCTCGTGAGCAAGGTGCTCGTGCCGCCGTCGACCGAGTCGAGCGCGACCCAGATCGCCGGGCAGCATGTCACCGAGCGCGCGGACTGGTTCCGCTACCGAGCACCATCAGGAAAGGTGGATCATGTCTGATCCCAATGACACCCAGTCCGGCGCCGAGCAGTTCGACGAGGAGGTGACTGGTCTCGACGATCCGCTGACCACCGATGAGGTGCGCCCCGACTACCCGCCGGACCACCTCGAGGGCGTGCCCTTCGCCGACGCAGATGTCACCGACGAGTCGTTCGAAGACCGTCTTGCTCAACAGCAGCCGGAGGAATTCCCCGAGCCGTGAGCACGAAGCCGTGATCTGTGATCCGTACGTGTCGTCACGTGCGACCGTGTCGTCAAGTGCGACCGTGTCGCCGATCTGCGGCCATGTCGTCGCCGACGACCGTCATGTCGTGCCGCGGCCGCTCGAACGACAGTGACCGTCCGACTTGCATCCCGGCTTGTCGGGCGTAGGGTGGGCGGTGGCGAGCGGTTGCTCTCCATCGCGCTGACCCGGACCACTGGTAGCGCCCATCAGGTGCCCGGAGGTTCAACGTGGTCGACGAGACGAGTGCGCACAGGAGCAGCGGCGGTCTACCTCCGCCCGTCGTCGGCACGGTCGAGCCGCAAGCACGAGTCGGGTCGAGTCCGCAGCCGACGACGCACGGCGACGACTCGGCTCCCGACACGTTGTTCGGGCTGTCGTTCGACGGTGTCAACCGTGCTCAGCAGTTCATGTTGGCGATCAACGGTTTGGCGACTGATCACAGGTTGCGTCTCACCGACGCGGTGATGGTGGTCAAACGGGCCGATGGGCGGGTGTTCGTCCGCGAGACGATCGACCCACAGCCCGGCCGGTCGGCCTTGACAGGCGCGATGTGGACCGGTCTGTTGGGGCTGATCGTCGGTGGACCGGTGGGATGGATCGCCGGGATCGGTGTGGGCGCTGCAGCAGGGGTGGTCTCGGCCAAGGTGATCGATCTCGGGATCCCCGATGAGTGGGTCGCCTGGTTCAAGGACTCGGTCCGCCCGGACACCGCCACGGTGGTGGTGCTCGCGAGCGACATCGATCAGGGTGCGCTCGGCGCAGAAGTCGCTCGGTTCCCCGGCGCCCGGCTCGTACACACGACGATCGAGGCCCACGCGTTCGCGCAACTTCGCTCGGCGTTCAACGATCTCGTCCCAGAAGCACCAGACGCATCTGGCGGCGACAGCTGACGGGATCGCCGTGGCGTCAGGCCGGTGCCGGCTGCCATCCGTCGGACTGGCGCCGCTCGACCACCCCGGACGACGGGTCGATCCGGAGGAGGTGGAGCCACCCGCCGGTCACGAGATCCCGCACGACATCGTGCTGAGCGACCACGGTGTCGATCGACGCCTGAGGGGCCTCGATGAACACCGACAGGCGGAGCGGACGATGGCGGAGTGTGTGCCCGTCGTGGAGTGACTGCATCGCGAGGCCGATGCGCAGGTCACCGCCGTTGCCCTCGAACACACCGATCCTGCCGCCCACCACGTTGTGCAGCACCTTGTTGCCGCTGCCGTACCGACGGTTGTCGACCGTGGAGGCGTGGTACTGCATGTTGATCCAGTTCGTGACCACCATCGGCGCGGTCATGATCATGGTCAGCACCGACAGATCCGCATCGAGACGCCAGTCGTAGTCGTGCAGGAAGCAGCGACCCTGCAGATCGAGGTGACGGGTTCGTGAGCGCGGTGCGACGACGAACGCAGCGTTGCCGGCGAGGCCCCATTCGGGGCGGACCTGCGACCAGTCGTTCGCGCGTTCGAGCACCCGCCGTTCAAGGCGTCGTGGGTCGGCTACCAGATGGCCGAGCCCCAGGCTCTCGGCGCGCTCGGCCCGCGACCGATGTCCGGCAGCGATCAACCAGCCGGCCAGTCGATCGAGGCGGTCGCGGTGCGATGCGGGTGCCATCGTCGTGTCGAACAGTTCGATGGTGTCGGTGGTGGTGTTGTGCAGCGCAGCGACGAACCAGGTGGTCGCGCGGATCTCGATGCCCAGGCCCACCAGCTCTGCCCGCACTGCAGGGGCGTTCAAGACGTCGGCGAGCACGCGGGCGTTCACCTCGCCCGTCTGTCCGCCGCACGCGCCGCAGTCGAGACCGGCCGCGTGCGGGTTGTTGGCGCTGCGGCTGCCGTGGCCGCACAGCATCACCAACGGTGCGAACCCGTCGAGCAGACCCATGCCGGTGAGCACCCGCTGTGCCAGGGCGGCGGCCGCCGCCGGATCTTCGTCGACCAGGACGAGGCGAGGGGCCCGCCCGCGATGGTCCTTGCCGAGCCCGTCGTCCTCCCAATGCCCCGGTGCGTGTTGGTGCGGGAGGCTCTCCTTCACGAGCTTCGCGCCGTAGACGAGTCCGATCGATTCGACGAAGCTGAAGATCGACGATGGCTCTCGGCGGAACTCGCTCCACCGCTGACGACCGTCGAGGGCCCGGGCCCGCTCGGTCGCCCATGCGTCGCGATCGGCTGCATCCGCAGGGATCTCGCTCACCTCCATCGCAGGCGAGAGGAGGCCGGGCAGTTGCGGACGCGTGAGCGCGCTCCCGATCGGGGTGTAGGCGATGGGCAGACCGAAGAAGCCGGCGAACCCGCGAGTGTGCACCGCTGCGGTGGTCGCCTCGATCGCGCGCCGGATCACTTCGGAACGCACGTCGATGCAGAACACCGCCTGTACGTCCGCTGGCACCTCGTCGGTGTTGTCAGTGCCGTCGGCGTTGCCGGGTGTGGCCAGCCCACTGATGATCGTGTCCTGGTGCGAGCGATCGGCCGCCGTCTGCAACAGCCAGTCGATCCGCTGTTGGTGCGCTGTGCTGGCCACGAACGTGTCGGCAGTCGACCACGACTGCGCCCAGCCCCTGCCCAGCGGTGTTCGCCGATCGGCTGGTCGGGATCGGTCGATGGTTTCGCTGGTGTCGTCGGCATCTGCTGCGAGCAACCACTCCCAGCCGAGCCGGATCGCCAGCAGATCGACGATCGTGTCGTCGTCCCCAGCGCCCAGGCGTGCTTGCCATCGCTGATAGGCACACCATGCCGCCCAACCGTTCACCGATGCCAGCACGGCGGTGAGGTAGGTCTCGTGGCCGGCAGGCGTGACGCCCAGGTCATCGAGCATCGCCGCGACCGCGGCCGGCGGTAAGACGGGCAACGATTCGAGCCGCGACCGTGCCCAGTCGCTGCCGTGACGCCAGGTGAAGCCGTGCGTCACCGACGGATCGATGCGCCACGAGCTGAACAGAGTTGCACCGTGGCCGGGTGTCCACGACGTCTGCCACTCGTCGAAGTGGGCTGCGCAGTGCTGGCCGATCTGGTGAACCACGAGATCGGTCCAGGTTCGGCCCGGCAACGGAGCAGCGCCTCGATCGCGGACGTCGGTCACCAATGCCAGCCGCTGCAGCACCGGCTGTGCGGGGGAATCGGATCCCTCCAGCACGGTGCGAGCGTCACACGCGAGTGCGGGCTCGTTCACCGCCGCTGCTGCAGCGTCGAGGTGCTCGATCGACAGCCGCCCCGACCGCCATTCGTCGCGGAACCACGCCCGAGGCATCGTGAGCGGGGTGCCGGCGAGCACCCCGAGGCGAGCTGCGGCGTCCTCGATGGTCGACGTGCGCCAGCCCCAGTAGGGATTCACGGCGATGAACTGATCGAGGGGCCACGTGGGCGCGATCCGGGCACACGCTGCGTCGATGCTGCGCACGACCTCAGCAGAGGGCGCCGGCGCGCCGGAGGGTGGAATGGTGATGGTCAATCTCGTGTCCGTTCGATGGAGGAGAGCAGCGGCTCGGTAGCGATCAACGTGACGCGGGCACACACGCGTCGGCGGCGATGTCGTTGGAGAAGATCGGGACGACGGTCGGTTGGGGCAGCGGCGTCGAGCGTGTGGTGGGAGCCGGTGGCGGGGAGACGGCAAATGCGGCTCGGGTGAACACATCATCGAGGAACAGCCCGGCATAGATCCATGGGCGGACCCGCTGTGCGAGTCGGCCTTCGGGGGCGATGATGAACGACGTCTGCGTCAAGAACAGCAGGCTGAAGCCCAGCCCGGTGAACACGAGCAGCGCGACCGGGGCCTCGGTGCCGTGGGGCACCACCTTCGCCACCAGTTCGTGCAGCACCAGGTAGACCGCCGGCACGGCGAGGGCGCGGCCCAGGGCGAGTGGCCAGGCACGGGAGTCGAACGACGCGATGAGCGGCACCAGTGCGAATGCGACGATGCCCATCATCAGCCACACGGTGACCGAGACGTCGCTCCCGAACGGCAGGGCTTCCCAGGCCACGCCGACGGCTGCCGTGCCGAGCACTGCCACGATGGTCCGCGCCGCCACGGCGGGCACACCTGGCGGGATGTGCTTCGGCGAGAGTTGTTTGCGCTGGGTCTGGCGAACCGTGCCGCCTGCACCGAGGAACGCATGTGCCTTGTAGACCGAGTGAGCGACGAGGTGCAGCAGGGCCATCTCCCACAGACCGAGACCGCACTGCATCAACATGAACCCCATCTGCGCGCACGTCGACCACGCCAGCGCCACCTTCACGCTCACGCGGGTGGTCATCACCAGCGATGCGACCACTGCGGTGGTCACGCCGACACCGACGAGGAGCGCGCGTGTCTCGACCGAGCGGTCGACCACCGGGGCGAAGCGGAGCAGGACGAAACCCCCGAGGTTCACCACGCCGGCGTGCAGCAGCGCCGACACCGGTGTCGGTGCCTCCATCACCTGGATGAGCCATCCGTGGAAGGGCAGTTGTGCGCACTTCAGCAGCGCGGCGATGGCGACGAGCAGGATGCCGATGCGGGCGCCGGTGGGCAGTGAGTCGGCGGCGATGGCCTCGGCGCTGATGACATCGATGCGCAAGGTGTCGAACACGGTGCCGAAGGCCACCACCGCGCCGAGCATGCTCGCATCGGCACACCGTGCGAGGAGGAACTTCTTGTGCGCGACGGCCACGGCGACGGGACGATCACCGAAGAAGGTGAGCAGCCCGTGCAACGCCATGCTCGTGCCGGCCCATGCGGCAACGAGGAGCACCAGATGGTTGGCCACCACCACGACCGAGACCGCTGCGAGCGTCGCCAACATCTGGCGGATGTATCGGCGTTCGTGGGGATCACCGGCGAGATAGACCGACGAGTACCGGATGACCACCCACCCGATCAGCGCGAGCAGGCCGAGCATCGCAACGGTGACGTTGTCGATGCGCACGAACTCGTTCGCCCGAACGCCGCCGGTCACGCGCACCACCGCCACGGCTACCGCTGCGAGCGTCATCACGCCGGACGCAACTCGCGCGAGGCGCCACGCGGTCGCGACGCCGCCGATGCGGCTCGTTGCCGCAGCCGCGCTGGCTGCGATCGCCGCAGGTGCGAGCACGAGTGCACTGGCCCAGATGGGCAGAGTGGGCGAGAGGGCGGCAGTCACGTGATGGTTCCTCGGCGGTCGGTCTGGTCGGCCGGTGTCGGCCGGTGTCGGTCTGGTGTCGGTCTGGTGAATCTTGGCCGGTGTCGGTCTGATGAATCTTGGCCGGTCCAGCCTGACGGGCCACGAACGTTCCATCCAATGTTCGATCCGGTCCGTTTCGTTCGTTTCAGCTGAACTGCTCGCTCGGTTACGTGTGCATGCACTCGATCTGGTGCTGTGCAACCAGCGCGTGCATGCCAGCGCGTCCGATCCCTGGCGCGGCAGGCGCATCGCCCGTCAACCCGTCAACCCGTCAACCCGTCAGCCTGGTCGGCGGGCCATCCACCCGGCCGTCCACGTTCCCGACGATCTCGCGCGAGTGCCGCTCGTGCTGCCGGGACGCGACAACGAGATGCGCCTCACCTTCGACCTGCGCTACGAGCAGCTCGGACTCCGCCCCCGGGTCCGCGCCGAGGTCGCCGACATGACCCTGCTCCACCTGCGCGCACGTGACTCCGACTGCGTCGCCCTGATGCCCACGATCGTCGCCCAGGACGAGCCCCGCAGCGGGCGCCTCGTCGAACTGGCTGTCGTACCCGAGCTCTACGAGAACGTCTACGGGGTCACGGTGCAACGACGATACGAGCCGCCGCTCGAGGGTCAGTTGCTCGCCCGCACCGACACCGAGGTGCTCCGACCGCCGCCTGCGTGAACAAGGTGAACCTCATGATCGGTCAGTCCGCGACGGCGAGGATGCGCACCGGCAGGACGCGCGGGCCGCGGATCTGACCGACGCTCCAGCGCACGTCGCCAGCGAGCTCGAAGCGCGGGAAGCGCTTGATGAACTCCTCGATCGCCACCTTGAGTTCGAGCCGGGCGAGGTTGGAACCCAGGCAACGATGGATGCCGAGGCCGAACGCCGCATGGCGGTTCTCCTGGCGATCGACGACGAAGGTGTCGGGATCCTCGAACTGGAGCGGATCGCGGTTGGCCGCCGGGAACGGCAGCAGCACCCAGTCGTCCTGCTTCATCGGGCAGCCGTGGAAGTCGTGGTCCTTCGCGACCAGGCGGGCCATGGTGACCGGGGCGTAGGCGCGGAGGAACTCCTCGAGCGCGAACGTCATCACCTCCGGGTCGTCGAGCAGGCGCTGATGGTCCTCGGGGTGCTGGGCGAGGTGCCAAAGCGACGAACCGATCGCCGACCACGTGGTGTCGATGCCGGCGATGAGCAGCAGCACGATCATGCCGCCCGCCACGTCGTCGCTGACCGGCTGCCCCTCGATCTCGACGTTCAGCAGGTAGCTGGTGAGGTCGTCGCGAGGGGTCTCGCGGTGGTCCTGGATCTGGTTGTGGATGTAGATGCCCAGGTCGTCCATGCCCTCCCGGGTTCCAGGCTCCTCCGCGATGCGTTCGAGCGCGTCGTGCACGAACTTGCGGAAGAGAGCCTCGTCGGCGGCGGGGAAGCCGAGCATCCGTCCGATCACGTTCACCGGGATGTGCTGTGCGTACTGGACGGCTGCGTCGATCACGGTCTCGCCGGGCGCGACGTCGCCGATGCGGTCGAGCAGCTCCTGGCACAGTGTGCGGATCTCGGGTTCCCACGGCTCGATCTGCTTCGGCGCGAACGCCGGCAGCAGGAGGCGGCGGGCCATGCCGTGGAACGGCGGGTCGCTGGTGATCGGCGGCGCTCCCCCGATCGGCGCGGGCAATGCGAGATCGCCCGGCCGCCCGACCGCCACCACCACGGCGCGACTCGTGAAGTGCTCGGTGTCGTAGGCGACCTCGTGCACGGTGTCGTGCGTGATCGGCACCCACATCCCGCCGTAGCGGTCGGAGTGCGCCACGGGGCACCCGCCTTCGCGGAGCTCCTTCCACACCTGCGGCGCTTTCGGATTGAAGGCCGCGTCGGCATGGTCGAAGTCGGTGGTGAAATCTGTGACCGGGCCGTAGTCGTCGGCGTCGTACGGCACGCGCTGCCAGACGTGGGTGCCCTCGGGGCTGGTCCCGAAGGTCGGCGGCACGTAGTCGGGGCGCTGCGAGGCCGGACCGGCGGCTGCAATCGTGCTGGTGTCGACGATGTCGGTCATGTCAGCTCTCCACGATCTTGATCGCGAACTCCGGGCAGTTCGATGCGGCGAGGCGAGCCTTGTCGTGCAGGTCGGCCGGTACGTCGCCGTCGACGAGCAGCACCGCCTGGCCGTAGTCGTCGACGTCGAACAACTCGGGTGCCAACGCATAGCAACGGTTGTGACCTTGGCACTTCTCGGAATCGAGGTGGACGCGCATGAACCGGAATCTAGAGCGCCGAGCCGCTCGTTCGCCAGAGCTGGAACACACGACCTCGGATGCAGCGACCTGACGGTGGCGATGTGGAGAGACTGCCTGAGTCGTCGGGGCCTGGAAAGGGTCGGAACGATCATCAGCAGCGCGTACGGTATGGCCCTCGTCCCATGAGAGGTGCTGCGATTGAGCAACCCGAACCCGATGATCACCGCCGACTACCTCGTGATCGGTGCGGGGGCGATGGGCATGGCGTTCACCGACGTCATCCTCACCGAGACCGACGCCACCGTCGTGCTCGTCGATCGTCACGCCAAGCCCGGCGGTCACTGGAACGATGCGTATCCGTTCGTCCGTCTCCATCAACCGTCGGCGTTCTACGGCGTCAACTCTCGTCCACTCGGCGCGGACCGCAAAGACACGCAGGGCTGGAACGAGGGCCTCTACGAGCTCGCCTCCGGCGCCGAGGTGCTTGCGTACTTCGACCAGGTGATGCGCCACCAGTTCCTCCCGTCGGCCCGGGTGCAGTACTTCCCGATGTGCGACTACGCGGGCAGCGAGCCGGCCGGTGCCGAAGCGTCTGCAATTGGGTCTGGCACTGTCGGTCGGTTCGTCTCGCTCGTGTCGGGCGAGCGGTTCGAAGTCGCTGTCACCACGAGGGTCGTCGACGCCACGTACATGAACGTCACCGTGCCGTCCGTGCGTCCGCCGGTGTACGAGGTGGCAACCGGCGTGCGCTGTTGTCCGCTGAACGATCTGCCCCGGACCGGTCGTCCCGCCGACGGCTACGTCGTCGTCGGCGCTGGCAAGACTGGCGCAGATGCCTGCCTCTGGCTGCTCGGCAACGGCGTCGACCCCGACGACATCTCGTGGATCATGCCGCGCGACTCGTGGTACCTCGACCGGGCGCAGATCCAGCCGGGCGACTTCTTCGAGACCACGGCCCGCTGCTTCATCGACCAGTTCCGTCACATCGCGCACTCGACGTCGATCGACGACCTGTTCGACCGGCTCGAGGCGGCGGGGCTCCTGCTCCGGCTCGACACCACGGTGCGCCCCACCATGTACCGATGCTCCACGGTGACCACGGCCGAACTCGAGCAGCTCCGGCGGATCACGAACGTGATCAGGATGGGTCGGGTGCAACGGATCGAAGTGGACCGGATCGTGCTCGACGGGGGAGTGGTCCCGACCACGCTCGACACCGCTCACATCGATTGCACGGCCGACGGGTTGGAGCGTCGACCGGCGAAGCCCGTGTTCGAAGACGGGCTGCTCACGCTGCAGACGGTTCGACACTGCCAACAGGTGTTCAGTGCCGCCTTCATCGCCCATGTCGAGGCCGCCTACCAAACCGACACCGCCAAGAACCATCTCTGTGGTGTGGTGCCGCATCCCGACAGCGACACCGACTGGCTGCGAACGGCGCGCGACAACGCTGTCAACTCCGCGCGGTGGAACGCCGACGACGCATTGCAGGCGTGGCTCGCCGGCGCCCGCCTCGACGGCTTCAGCACCACCGAACGTCCGAGCGACGAACTGATCACGGTGGTGATGGACGCGATCCAGTACGCCGAGCCCGCCATCGCCAAGCTCGAGCAGTACATCGCCGCCCTCGACGCCGGCGCCGCTTCATGGAACCCGACGATCTCGCGGCGGGATCCGCGGACGTCAGGCATGTGACGTCGCAGCGACTTCCGTGTGGCCGGTGTCGATGTGGCCGGTGTCGATTCGAAGGCCGCGGCGGGTGATCCCACCGTGACACGCACTGCATGCGAGTTCCGGCAGGAACGGGTTGTCGCACGCTCGGTGAGTGGCGACAACGGCTGGGCCACCGGAGGCTGGAAACCAGCGTTCGCCCCACATGAGGATCGAGACCACGACGGGGAAGAACGCCTCGCCCTCGGGTGACAGGCGATAGGCGTGCGACCCACCCGCGTCGTTGGCAGTGGTGTCGAGCACTCCCAGTTCGACGAAGGTGCGCAGCCGGTCGGACACGACGGCTGGCGGTGCACCGATCTGTCCGAAGTCACGGAATCGAGTAGCGCCGTGCGCCGCCCGAGCCGGGCACGCGCGCCAGTACCTCGGCGTCGACGAGGGTGCCGAGGCGCGCCGTCAGCACCGCGTCGGAGATCGGCAGGGTGCACTTCCAGTCGCCGTAGCGGCAGGCGCCCTCGAACGCACCGCAGATGATCAGCAGCGTCCATTCGTCGCCGAGGAGGCCGAGCGACGCGCCGATCGCGTTGGGCTCGGTCAGGACCGCGGCCCCAGCTGGGACGCCGGTGTCCAGCACGAGTGGGTGCCCGACGAGATCCGCTCGGGCAGGCGTACCCGGGCGATCGGGCCGTCGCTCAGCCGTGTGGCGTCGAAGATCAGGCATTCGCTGCAGTCGCGGTTCATGTCGGTGGTGAACGTGACGAGGTAGCCGTCGTCCTCGGCCGTCGCGTTCGGGCGAGGAGCGAACGGGGTCTCGCTGCCGAACACGCCATCACCGAAGGCGTAGCGCTCCTCGGTGCCCGTGCGCACGTCCTGCTTCACCAGACCGTCGAACAGGAACCACCCGGGCGTGCCCGTCATGTTGTAGGTGTAGCGGTAGTCCCGACCGGCGATGTTCGGGTTGATCATCCCGAACTCCATCACCCGGTCCGACAGCGACTCCTCGCGGGTCTCGCCCGTGACGAGGTTGAACCGCCAGCGGTGCGGACGTGCCTGCAGCCGATTGACATCGATCGTGCGGTACAGCGACATGCCCTTCGGGGTGCCCTCCTGCTTGGCGGGCGCTGGATCGTGCTGGAAGAAGCCGTCGAGCACCAACCAGTCGCCCTCCTCGTACGCGTTGATCCAGTGCAGGACGTAGGTGGGATCGGCCTCGAACCAGCGGATCTGCTCGGTCGTGCCGCGGCGCGCCACGACGGCGAAGCGCGTGGGCAGGTCGCGGTGGAACTTCGGCACGTGGGCGCCGAACTCGAGCATCGCCGGGTCCCAGAACATCGGCAGGTCGTTGAGGATCGCGTAGTTCTCGCTGAACGCCATGTCGTGGGGGAGGCGCGGCCCGGGCAGCGGCACGTCGATCGCGTGTACGAGGTTGCCCTGTGCATCGACCACGCCGTAGTGCATGAACGGCTCGGACGTGCTGTACCCGAAGATCAACAACTCCCCGGTGTGCTCGTCGAGCTTGGTGTGTGCCGACACGCCGGTGGGGCTGGGGAACCGGCTCGCCCAGGGCGCCTTGCCCATCTCGGCAAGGGTGAACGGGTCGAGTTGGTACACGTCGCCGCACTGCCAGAAACTGGTGAGCACCACGCCGTTGTGCACGATCACATCGGTGCTCGAACTGTCCTTCATCCGGCCGCGTGCGCCCCAGCCGTCCTCGCGCTTGGAGTTGGCGGCGATGTCGTAGAAGCCCGTCCACAGCGGCTCTCCCGCCTCGGCCTCCAAGCGGAGCCCGTCGGTGCGCACGAAGCGGTTGCGATAGCTGGCCTTGCCGTCGGCGAACGAGATCTGGTGCAGCATCCCGTCGCCGTCGAAGGGGTGGTAGATGCCGATCGACGGGTGGATCGGGTTCTCGGTGTTGCGCAGGTACACACCTTCGAAGTCGGCGGGGATCTGTCCTTCGACCTCGAGGTCGAACGCATCCCACTCGCGATGGTTCGGTTGCCACGCGCCCGTGCGATAGGGGTGCGTGTCGTCGGTGGGCAGTGTGGACGCGATCGTGTTGACGACCGTCGCAGTGGTCGAGCTCATCGAGTGCTCCTCGGTGCCGGCATGCCACCGAGCTGGCCCTGGCCGTTGAACAGCCGGCCGAACGCGTTGGCGACGTGGATGGTCTCGATGTCGGAGTCGGCGTCGATGCCGGCGTCGCCCGGGGTGCCGGCCACGACATCACCGACGAGATCGCTGATCTCGAGGCCCTGCTCGGCGTCGTTGCGGGCGAAGTCGGTCCGGAACCCGCGGAGGATGAAGATGTCCGTCTTGTCGGTCGTCACTCTGCCAACTGTAGTGATGCCAATGTGTGCGGCCGGAGACGTTGGCCGAAGATGTCAGCCGGTGGCGACCGGGAGCTTGCGGAACTCCGACAGGTTCGCCGAGGCCAGGCCGGCCCACCTGATGACCGAGTGGACGAGGTCGCTCTCCTCGACCGGAGTCCCGGCACCCGTGGCTGCGCGCTCCTGCAGGAACGTCGCAGCCAACCAGGCGTAGAGATGGGGTTCGCTCGACGACGCCTGGGGTGCCAGATCGCTCATCGCGACGGTCTCCACCAGTTGCTGGGGCAGACCCCACATCGCGAGCAGGGCGCCGCCGATGGTGGCGTGCAACCGCTCGGCCTCGGGATCGTGCTCGTGATCGGTGCCCAGCAGCAGCATGTGGCCGATGTCGAGCAGGAACGCGCCGTTCCACACCCGGCGGACGACGGTGCTGGCCCGGCCCGCCCGCTCGGCAAGGGCCGAGGCCAGATCGGCGCGAGCGACGGAGCGGTCGCGCATCGATTGCAACTGCGACTCGAGCGCCTTGTCGCGGCTTGCCACCGCATCGAGCAGACCGACCGTGAGCAGGATCTCACCCACCAGGTGTGAACCCAAGAGGCGTACGGCTTCGGCCGGATCATCGACGGTGCGGGACAGACCGTAGAACGACGAGTTCACGATCTGGAGCAACTTGGTGCTCATCGCGATGTCGGTCGAGACCACCTTTGCGACCGCTGCGGTGTCGACGCTGGGCGTGTCGAGCACACGCCGCAACTCCACCATCGCCGTCGATGGGCTCGGCAGCGACTTCATCGAACCGAGGATCTCGAGCACCTCAGGGTCCGACAGGCGGTTGCGGAGGTCGATCGAGCGGAGGATCACCGAGCGCAGCAGGGCGGGGTCACACGGCTTGGGCAGCACCTGGTGCGCCTTCGAGGCGAACGTCGGCGCCAGACCATCGCGCGACATCACGATCCTCACGGCCGCCGGCTGGGCCGTGACCATGTGGGCGAGCAGTGTCGTGCCCTCGGTGATCGTCTCGCCGTCGACGGCGTCGGTGACGATCACGTCGAAGGTGGTCGCACCGATCTGTTCGATCGCCGCCGACGCGCTGTCGGAGAAGTGCATGTCCCACTCGTGGCGATGCGGTTGCAGCCGCTGCTCGAGATCGGTTAGGAACGTGGTGTCGCCGTCGACGAAGAGCAGCCGGATCATGAGGGTCTCCTGGTGGTTCCTGAGAGGGGGCGCCGATCAGCGGCACCCCCCTATATCGGGGGGAGATGGGTCCGAGTTGAGGAGATCTCGACGCCGGTCCGTCTGCACCTCACTCGTGCGCAACGCCCGTGCGCGTTGCCCGTGCGCGTCGCTGGGACGTTGCGCTGCGGCCGATCAGCAGGGGACGTTGATGGCGAGTCCGACGTAGAAGGCGCTGTAGCCGTCGGTGTCGGCGTTGGCGTCGGCGAGCGCCTCGACCGAGGTGTCGAGCTTCGTTGCCACGCGCCCAAGGTAGTCGCCGGCCACCACGGTGTAGGTGCCGCACCCGACCCCGTCGTTCACGGTGGTGGTCGTGTCCGCCAGCGTCGAGCCGTCGGGGCCTTCAGCGATATCGGAAGGCGTGCTCGCGCCCGTGACGCCCGCTGGCAATGGCGCGATGGTGGTGGTGGGCACGGGCACCAGTACCGACGGCCCACCGGGCACGACCGCGCCGGCAGGGATGCGGATGGTGGTGCCGGGTGCGGGCCATTCGGGCACCACGCCGTCGTCGATGGTCCACCCGTTGAGGGCGACGAACGCTTCGAAGTCGACACCGAACAGGGCCGCGACCTGGAACGGATAGTCACCGGCCACGACCACGTACATGGCCTCGGACGTGATCACCGACCCTGTCGCAGGTGGCTGGGTGGTGGTGGGCGGGATGGTGGTGGTGGGCGGGGGGAGCGTCACGTAGTCGGTGGGGGTCACCTCGGTGCCGACCGACGCCGACGGCGCGGAGCCGCAGGCGCCGAGCAACCACGGGCTGACGAGTAGAACCGTGCCGACGACGAACTGTGCTCTGGTGGACCGCGACCTCACGGCGTGGAACGTAGCGCGCGAGCCCGGGCACCCGGCCGCGTGCTCCATGCGATCAGGCGAACGTGATGTGTTACGGAACGATGTACGAACTATCCTCAGCCCGTCATGAAATCGCAACGTTCGTCCGAGGAGCACCCCGCCGGCCCGGCGCATCGCTCACGGCGCACGTCTGCGAGCCGTGCGACCCGGCTCACGTCGGGTCGGTTCCTCGTGGCGATCGCCGTACTCGCGCCGCTGCTCGTCGGCGTACGTGCCGAGGCCGAAGACTTCTCGTCCGACGAAGTGGCCGCCGAGATCCTCCGTCTCGAGGACGTCGCCGACCAGACCGCCCAGCAGTGGACCGTGGCGCAGCAACGTTCCGAGGATCTCGGCATCGAGATCGCCGACGCCGAGGCTCAGGTGGCGGCCAGCCAGGCTGCCTTCAGCGCACTCCAGTCACAGATGGAGCGCATCGCCGTCCGTCGGTACATCAGCGCCGGCACCGGCTCGCAGATCTTCTTCGTCGACGACCCATCGGTCGCACTGCAGGAGAGTGCGCTCCGCGCCGTGGCGCTCGACACCGGCTCCGCTGGGCTCGACGAAGTCGACGCGGCACAGCGCGATCTCGCGGCCGACAGCGAGCGACTGCTGGCGTTGCGTACCGAGAACGAACAGGTGATCTCGTCGCTCGGGTCGAGCCAGACGAGCCTCGACCAGCAGCTCGAGGCGCTCGCCGTGCTGTACGAACAGCTCAAGGACGACGAGATCCGCCGTGCCTACGAAGCGCAGCTCGCCGCCCAGCGTGCTGCGCAGGAGCGCGCCGACGCCGAGGCAGCAGCCGCTGCCTCCCGTGTCGAGCAGGAACGGGCGGCGGCCGCACCACCCACCCAGCCGGCACGTGGCGCGGGTGCCCCTGTGCCTGCCAATCCCACGCCTGCCAATCCTGCGCCTGCCAATCCCGCGCCTGCCAATCCTGCGCCTGCCAATCCTGCTCCGTCGAACCCGAGCGCAGCGCCGGCACCTGCGCCGACACCCGCACCCGCACCTGCTCCTGCTCCTGCTCCGGCACCCGCACCAGCTCCTGCACCGATCGCGTCCAACTGGGTGTGTCCGGTGCAAGGGCCCCGTGCGTTCGGCGACACCTGGGGAGCGCCCCGCTCTGGGGGACGCAAGCACCAGGGCGTCGACATCATGAGCCCGCACGGCACCCCGCTCGTGGCCGTCGTGTCGGGTACGGCGTCGATGTCGCAGAACCGGCTCGGTGGCAACGCCGTGTGGCTGTCGGGCAACGACGGCGCCCGCTACTACTACGCCCACCTCTCGTCGTTCGAGGGCGGTAACCGCAGCGTCAGCGCGGGCGACGTGATCGGCTATGTCGGGATGACAGGCAACGCGTCTGGCAACCACCTGCACTTCGAGATCCACCCCGGTGGTGGCGCCGCGGTCAACCCGTACCCCACGGTCCGCCGCCACTGCTGATCCGTCCGAGAGCGCACATGTGCCGCTCGGTGATCGCCGTCGCGTCCTGTGCGCAGGTGGTCGTCGCCCGCTCGTGGTGCGCGTGGGGGATGTCGTGCGATGGGCGAGACCCACCGCCATTCCTGCGCCGAGGTCGCCTTGGCGGAGGCCGCCGCCGCAGCGACCCGAGCGGCGCGCGTCTCGAGCGTCAGGCCCGGCCGTAGGTGACGTTCTGCCAGACGTCGAGGCCGAGTCGGTAGCGCAGGGTGGGCGAGCACGCGGCCTGTGTGGCGGGTGACAACCCGACGCTGTGGTTCCACTGTGGTCGCACATGCGGTGCGCAGTAGAAGGCGAACGCGAGGGCGCGGTCCTCGTCGGCGGTGGTGTTGTTGCCGCTCGTGTGCCACACCCGGCCGTCCATCGCGATGATCGAACCGGCGCTCGCCTCGAAGGGAACCAGTTGCGCAGCGAGGTCGTCGGGTATCTGCTCGCGGCGTTCGTAGCGATGGCTGCCGGGCACATGGAGGGTGGCGCCGTTGTCGAATCGCACGTCGGTGAGACACCAGATGATGTTCATCGTCGACGGGCGAATCCAGGGTTCCGGCATCACGAGCGACTGATCGGAATGCACCATCATCGAGCTGCTGCCGGGGCGAGCGATGTTGGCGGTGAAGTTCGACACGATGTGATCGGGACCCAACAGCCTGCTCACGACGGCGGTCGCGGCGGGGTGCTCGATCAGTTCGCGAAAGACCGAGTCGAGGTCGAGCAGGTTCCAGATGCGAACGTTGGAGGCGTTGGGATCGAGCGACTCGGCGCGGGTCGAGACGCCGCGCCGCTCGCTCTCGGCCGCAGCGTCCCACAGCCGATCGAGGGCCTGACCGGCCTCGTTGGGAGAGAGCACATCGGGCACGACCGCCGTGCCCTGGGTCACCAACTGGTCCATCACGCTTGCGATCGCCCTGCTCATGACCCATCCCCTCCGATGCACACGGGACTGGTGGCCCCAGGAGGATCGTACGTTCACACGATTCACACCGGAGAGCTGTGACGCACTCGCCGCGAACTCGTAGAGTGCGAAGCGATGGACACCCAGCCAGCCCCGGTGATGACCGCTCCGAGCCCCTCCCGGTGCCCGATCGACCACACCGCGATGGCCAAGCAGTCCACCCAGACGGCCGATGGTGCCGATCGAGCAGATGTCGCAGCTGGTGGCTGCCCCGTGATGCACAGCGGTGGGGTGCGCCGTTCGCCGGCCGACCACATCGCCCGCAAGGTGCTTCGCATCGAGGAACGCCCGGCCGGCGTCACCAACGCTGCGGCGTACAGCGCCTTCCAGAAGTCGATGCTCATCTCGGCGACTCGCTGCCTGCTCACCTACATCGTGTTCCCGTTCGTGATCCCGGCCGTCGGGTTCGCCACGGGAGTCGGCCCGGCCCTCGGTATCGTCATCGGTGTCACCGCGCTGGTCTGCGACGTCTTCTCCGTGCGCCGTTTCCACGCCGTCGAGCACAAGTACCGCTGGCACTTCACTGCGGTGGTCGCGTGCGTGATGGGCCTCCTGATGGTCCTGCTCGTGCAGGACGTCGCCCACTTCATCACCTGACCCACCGCGCAACTGGGGGCTGGCTTCATCGAGCCGGCTTCAAGCTGGTTCGTTCACCAGGCCGGGCGGCAGGTCTCGGAACAGTTCGGCGATCCGTGGGAAGAACTCGCGGGCCGGGTGGCTGTGGCGCCAGCAGATCGCGATCCGCCGGGTGGGGCGAGGGCTGCTGAATCGTCGGATCACGACACCCTGTTGCGCCGACACGGGCGGCTGCACCGCGAGTTCGGGGAGCAGGGTCATGCCCACGCCTGCCGCCACCATCTGGCGCAGTGTCTCGAGGCTCGTCGCACGGAACCCGCCGCGCTCTGACGCGCCGGCGAGATGGCACACGCTCAGCGCCTGATCGCGCAGGCAGTGCCCGTCCTCCAGCAGCAACAGGCTCTGGCCGGCGAGGTCGTCCATCGTCACCGGTCCGTCGCTCGCCGCGAGCGCGTGGTCGGCCGGCACCGCGAGTACGAAGTCCTCGTCGAACAGCGGCTCGACGTGGAGTCGGTCGTCGTGGATGGGGAGCGCGAGTACGCCGATGTCGAGGCTGCCGTCGCGGAGGTGCTCGAGCACCTGCTCGGTCTTGTCCTCCACCAGCAGCAGCTCGAGCCGCGGGAATCTCCGGTGCAGCGCGGGCACCACATGGGGGAGCAGATAGGGGCCGAGCGTGGGGAACAGGCCGAGGCGAACGGTGCCGGCCTCCGGGTCTTGCGACTGGCGGGCGATCTCGCTGATCGCCGCTTCCTCGCGCAACATGAGGCGCGCTCGCTCGACGACCCGCTCACCGATCTCGGTGAGCATCACGCGGCGCGGGTTGCGTTCCACCAGTTCCACACCCAGGTCCTTCTCGAGCTTGCGGAGCTGGGTCGACAGCGTTGGTTGGCTGACGTGGCAGGCCACCGCCGCACGCCCGAAGTGCCGGTGTTCGGCGATCGCGACGAGGTAGCGAAGGTCTTGCAGGTTCATGCGGTTGCGATGGTAGGCGCCCTCACACCGATGCGAGCGCCGGCGCCGTTTCGGCGTCGGGGGCCGAGGTGCGGATGAGGTGATCGAAGGCGGCGAGGGCGGCCGTGGAGCCGGCACCCATCGCGATCACGATCTGCTTGAACGGCACCGTGGTGCAGTCACCTGCGGCGAACACACCGGGCACGCTGGTCTGACCGCGGTCGTCGATGACCACCTCGCCACGGCTGGACAGTTCGACCGTGTCGCGCAGCCATTCGGTGTTCGGCAGCAACCCGATCTGCACGAAGATTCCCTCGAGCTGCACCGTGTGCAGGCCGCCATCGGTGCGGTCCTCGTAGGTGAGGTTCGTGAGCCGGCTGCCGTCGCCACTCACCTCGGTGGTTCGCGCCGACATCAGCACCGTGACGTTCGCCATGCTGTGGAGCTTGCGCTGCAGCACGTCGTCGGCGCGGAGCCGATCGTCGAACTCGAGCAGCGTGACGTGGCTGACGAGGCCGGCGAGGTCGATCGCCGCCTCCACACCGCTGTTGCCGCCGCCGATCACCGCCACGCGCTTGCCCTTGAACAACGGGCCGTCGCAGTGCGGGCAGTAGGTGACGCCCTTGTTGCGGTACTCGCCCTCGCCCGGCACGTTCATCGAACGCCACCGTGCGCCGGTCGACAGCACCACCGTCTTCGATCGCAGCGTGGCGCCGCTCGCCAGGTGCACCTCGAACAGACCACCGGGATCGGTGGGCGGCACGAGGCGGGTCGCCGTCTGGAGGTTCATCACGTCGACGTCGTAGTCGGCGACGTGGGCCTCGAGGGCTGCGACCAGCTTCGGGCCGTCGGTCTTCGGCACCGAGATCAGGTTCTCGATACCCATCGTGTCGAGCACCTGGCCGCCGAATCGATCGGCTGCCACCCCGGTACGGATGCCCTTGCGGGCGGCGTACACGGCTGCAGCGGCGCCGGCAGGGCCGCCGCCCACGACGAGAACGTCGAACGGATCCTTCGCGTCGATCGCCTTCGCCGTGCGCTCGGCGGCGCCGGTGTCGAGCTTGGCGACGATCTGTTCGAGCGTCATCCGGCCCTGTGCGAACGGTTGCCCGTTCAAGAACACGCTCGGCACGGCCATCACCTGGCGCTCGTCGACCTCGGCCTGGAACAACGCACCGTCGATCGCCACATGGCGAACGGCGGGGTTGATGACCGACATCGCGTTCAGTGCTTGCACGACGTCGGGGCAGTTCTGGCACGAGAGTGAGAAGAACGTCTCGAACACGTACTCGCCGTCCAGCGCCCGTACCTGGGCGGCGACCTCGTCGGTCACCTTCGGCGGATGACCGCCGACCTGCAGCAACGCCAGCACCAACGAGGTGAACTCGTGGCCGAGGGGGATACCGGCGATGTCGACCGACACCGGCGAACCGGTGCGGGCGATGCGGAACGACGGCCGGCGCACGTCGGTGCCGTCACGGCGAACCGTGATCAGCGGTGACATGCCGGCGAGTTCGTCGAGGAGCTCGACGAGCTCGTTCGACTTCTTGGCCGCCGGGGTGCCGGGGGTGCCGTCGAGGGCAGCGACCAGCTCGACCGGATGGACGAGCTTGTCGAGGTGGGTGCGGAGCTGGGCGGCGAGACGTGCGTCGAGCATGGGTTCAGATCTCCCGAGTGGAACGTGCGAAAGGGGTGAGAGCCTGACGGCTCAGAGCTTGCCGACGAGGTCGAGTGACGGCGCCAGGGTGTCGTCGCCCTCTTCCCACTTCGCGGGGCACACCTCGCCCGGGTGGGCGGCGATGTACTGGGCGGCCTTCACCTTGCGGAGCAATTCGGCGGCGTTGCGGCCGACGCCCTCGCAGCTCACTTCCATGATCTGGATGACACCCTGCGGGTCGATCACGAAGGTGCCGCGGTCGGCAAGACCCTGCCCCTCACGCATCACGCCGAAGTTGTTGGTGATGACACCCGACGGGTCGCCGATCATCGGGTACTGGACCTTGCCGATGGTGTCGGAGGTGTCGTGCCATGCCTTGTGGGTGAAGTGGGTGTCGGTCGAGACCGAGTAGATCTCGACGCCGAGGCGCTGGAAGTCGGCGTAGTGGTCGGCCAGGTCACCGAGCTCGGTGGGGCACACGAAAGTGAAGTCGGCCGGGTAGAAGAACACGACCGACCAGGTGCCCTTGAGGTCGGCGTCGCTGACGGGGACGAATGCGCCCTGGTGGAACGCGGTGGCTTCGAACGGCTTGATCTCGCTGTTGATGAGCGACATGGGGGGGTCCTCCGTGATTGATTGATTGATGATGTCCATCACGGTATTGCGTCTTGATAGATACCGAACATCAATTGATGTGATCGCTGCAACAGTCACCGTCGATGGGTCGCGGCGCTGGCTCGGTACCGTGCGGGAGATGGAGGCGCCCGAACTGCCGCAGCCGCCGCGTGGTGGCACCGACGCGCAGGTCGTGCGCAACAGGGTGGCCCGCACGGCGTGGATGGGCGCCGGGTTCCTTGCCGTCGGTGTCGGCTCGGTGGGTGTCGTCGTGCCCGGTCTGCCGACCACCGGATTCTTCGTGCTCGCTGCATGGTGCTTCAGCCGGTCGAGCCCCCGGTTCGAGCAGTGGGTGCTCGATCTCCCGCACATCGGGCCGATGGTTCGCGACCATCGCGACGGTCTCGGGATGCCCAGGCGGGCGAAGGTGATGGCGATCTCGATGATGTGGGTGGCGATCTCGCTGAGCACGTGGTTGCTGCGCGACCGGTGGTGGGTGGCGGCGATCGTGATCGGCCTCGGTCTGGTCGGCACCGGGTATCTGCTCTGGCGTGTCCCCACCAAGCGGTCGGCGCCGTTGGTCTGACCAACGATCGCGGGTTCGGGGTGGTCGCCGAACTACCGTCGCCGGGATGCACATCCCGACGCTGTTCTCCATCCGCGGCGAGTTCGCGCTCATCACCGGTGGCCCTCGCGGCATCGGCGAGGTGATCACCTGCGTCGGTGGCACGGTCGTGTCCTGACCCATGTCGATCGGTGACTTCATCGCGATCCTGCTCGCAGGCATCGGCGCCGGCACGATCAACACCGTGGTCGGCTCTGGGTCGCTGATCACCTTCCCGACCCTGGTGGCCCTCGGCTACTCGCCGTTGATCGCCAACGTGTCGAACAACATCGGGCTCGTACCCGGCTCGCTGTCGGGTGCCTACGGGTATCGCCGTGAGCTCGTCGGCCAACAGGCACGACTGAAGCGGCTGATACCGGCCTCGGCGCTGGGCGGGCTCGTTGGTTCGACGCTGCTGCTGGTGCTGCCCAGCGACGTCTTCGACAGCGTCGTGATCGTGCTCATCGTCGTGGCGCTGACGTTGGTGGTGCTGCAGCCCACGATCTCCAAGCGTGTCGGCGCCCGGCGTCTGGCGCGTGCCGAAGCGTCTGGGGCGTCTGGGGCGTCTGGGGCGTCTGGGGTGTCTGGTCCGGCCAGCGACGCCGGGTTCCACCGCGACGTCACTCCCGCGCTGATGGCGATCGTGGCTGGCGCCGGCATCTACGGCGGGTACTTCGGTGCTGCGCAGGGGATCATCCTCATCGCGATGCTCGGCATCTTCATCGACGACACCCTGCAGCGGTTGAACGGGTGCAAGAACGTGCTCGCGCTCACCGTGAATGCGGTCGCGTCGGTGGTGTTCGTCTTCACCACCGAGGTCGACTGGGCGGTCGTCGGCGTGATCGCCGTGGGTTCCACGATCGGCGGCCAGATCGGTGCGAAGGTCGGCCGCAAGCTCGACCCGCGCATCCTGCGGACCATCATCGTCGTCGTCGGTCTCACCGCCCTGGTGCGACTCCTCACCCGCTGAACACCCGCGATGAGAGATGAGTGGCGGAGGCGCGCCTACATCTCATCGTGGTACGGCCGACTCCTGGGGCGATGAGAGATGAGTGCGGCAGCGCCACTCATCGCTCATCGCGACGGGGGAGATCTCGACAGGCGAACAGGTGTTCGACTACCCTACGGGGAGTGGATCAGGGGCCGACGATCTTGCATGCCGACCTCGATGCGTTCTACGCGTCGGTCGAGCAGTTACTCGATCCTTCGTTGTGCGGGCGGCCGATCGCGGTCGGCGGAAGCGGGTCGGGTGGTGTGGTGCTCGCCGCCAGCTACGAGGCCAAGCGGTTCGGCGTCGAGGGCGGGATGTCAGGATGGAAGGCCAAGGCGCTGTGTCCCGACCTCACTTTCGTGAGCGGTCACTTCCGCGAGTACCAGCGGCTGGCAGATCTGGTGATGGCCGTGCTGTCCGACATGACGCCTCACGTGCAGCGCGTCTCGATCGACGAAGCGTTCCTCGACGTGGCCGGATCGGTGCATCTGTTCGGTCCGCCAGAGGCGATCGCCGCCACGATCCGTGCACGGGTGCGCACCGAGATCGGCCTCCCCATCTCGGTCGGTGCCGCTCGCACCAAGCACCTCGCCAAGATCGCTTCGCAGGTCGCCAAGCCCGATGGTCTGGTGGTGGTCGATCCCGAGTGCGAGCGCGAGTTCCTCGATCCGTTGCCGGTGGGATTGGTGTGGGGCGTGGGTCCTGTCACGCAGGAGAAGCTGCGCCAGCGGGGCATCCACACCATCGGTCAGCTGGCGGCGTCGTCCGACACCGCGTTGCAATCGGTCCTCGGATCGGCGATCGGAGCGAAGGTGTTCGCGCTCGCCGCGAACGACGACGAGCGCAAGGTGGAGGGCGCACCCCGCGCCGGCTCGGTGGGGGCGCAATCGGCGTTCGGTCGCCGCGACCCCACGCTCGACCTGGTGCGGCAGGTGCTCGGTCATCTTGCCGACCGGGTCGCCGGGCGTCTCCGAGCCAAGCAGCGTGCGGGGCGCACGGTGACGGTTCGCGTGCGGTTCTCCAGTCGCGAGCGCGGGATGCGCTCCATCACACGCTCGCGAACAGGGCGCGATCCGGTCTCGTCCACCCTCACCCTCACCGAGGTCGCCGAAGGTCTCGTGTGGACGGCCCTGGGAGATCACCCCGACGAGATGCAGATCTCGCTGTTGGCGATCTCGGTGTCGAACTTGGTCGATCAACCGGTGCTGCAGCTCGAGTTGCCGGTACTGGCCGACGCAGCAGACGATGCCGATCGCCTGGGGTCGCGTACCGGCGCCGCGAGGTGGGCCGTCGATGCCTCGATGGATGCCGTGCGTCGCAAGTTCGGGCGCAGTGCGGTCGGCTATGCCTCGACCGCATTGTCGGAGCACGCGTCGGTGCCCGAGGAGTTCCGCGAGCTCGCCGAGCACGATCTCTGATGGGAGGCGACCGGCAGGGCATCGGACACACCGGTCCGCCGAGGTTCGTCGCCGAGGCGGCCGCTCACTAGGGTCCGCTGCACAGGGGACGGCCGGCGACGGCCACGACGAAAGGTGGCCGGCATGGCTGGTGGCGCGCTCAAGACGGCGAGCATGGATGACTTCGATCTGCGGATGTCGGAGCACGTTCGCCCGCTCTACGAGGCCGTGAAGGAGTTCATCCGTACCGAGGTCGACCCGATCACCGCGGAGTTCTATCGCCTCGGCGAGAACCGTGCCGATCGGTGGAGCTGGGCGCCCGGTCAGCTCGAGTTGCTCGAGGTCGCGAAGTCCAAGGCTCGTGAGCTCGGGCTGTGGAACTTCTTCCTTCCCGACGCCGAGACCGGCCAGGGTCTGTCGAACCTCGACTACGCCTACATCGCGGTGGAGTTGGGCAAGAACCGTCTCGCTTCGGAGTGCCTCAACTGCTCGGCCCCGGATACGGGCAACATGGAGGTGCTCGAGCGGGTGGGTACCGCCGAGCAGAAGGAGCAGTGGCTCGAGCCGCTGCTGCGCGGTGAGATCCGCTCGGCCTACGCGATGACCGAGCCCGGCGTCATGAGTTCCGATGCCAAGCAGATCCAGACCAAGGCCGAGCTCGACGGTGACGAGTGGGTGATCAACGGTGAGAAGTTCTACATCTCCGGTGCCGGCGATCCCCGTTGCAAGATCATGATCGTGATGGTGCGCACCAACCCCGATGCCGACACCTACAAGCAGCAGTCGCAGATCCTGGTGCCGATCGACACCCCGGGTGTCGAGATCGTCGGTGCGATGGACGTGTTCGGCAACGACGACGCCCCGCACGGTCACATGCACCTGCGGTTCACCGACGTGCGCGTACCGAAGAGCAACGTGCTGTGGGGTGAGGGCAAGGGCTTCGAGATCAGCCAGGTGCGCCTCGGCCCCGGTCGCATCCACCACTGCATGCGTTCCATCGGTTCCGCCGAGAAGGCGATCGAGATGATGGTCGACCGCGGTCTCAGCCGCGAGGGCTTCGGTAAGAAGCTGATCAACCTCGGTAAGAACATGGAAGTCATCAGCCGGGCCCGGATCGAGGTCGAAGCGATGCGGCTCATGGTGCTGCGTGCGGCCAAGGCGATGGACACCCTCGGCAACGCGGAGGCCAGGGTGTGGGTGAGTGCGGTGAAGGCGATGGTGCCCGAGAAGTGCTGCGACATCATCGACGAGGCGATCCAGATGCATGGCGCCGCTGGCATCTCGCACTGGTTCCCCCTCGCCGACATGTGGCACAGCCAGCGCACCCTGCGCCTGGCTGACGGCCCCGACGAGGTGCACCACCAGGTGGTCGGCCGCGCCGAGGCCAAGAGCCGCGAATCGGATCGGGTGGCCGGTGCCGGGAACAGTTCGCCGAACATCGCCAAGGGTCGTGTCTTCACTGGGCCGTGACCCTGGGCCGGTGATCACGTCGCGCGATGCCGATCAGCACCTCAGTCGCCGCGTGGCACCTGCCGTCGACAGACCCTCCACGGGCGGGAGGAGGGCCGGGGAATCGGTGGGCCTCGACCGGCGCCGGGTGGCGTTGCTCCTCTCGGCTCGCTACGGCGCGATCATCGCGTTGGCAGCGAGTGTGGTCGTTGCTGCCTTCGTCTACCCGAGCCACGAGGGGGGAACGATGGTCTGGCTCGCCATCCGCATCGTCGTGTCGTTGGCGATGATCGCCGTCTTCGTCCGTCTCGAGGGTCGGGCCACTGACGACCCGCGACGGGCGATCACGGTGTTCGCCATTGCCATGGGGTTCGGTGGTGCGGCGTGGGGCATGCTGCCGGTGCTGGTGCGGCCCGACGAGCCCGAGTGGCAGGCGATCCTGCTGTTCCCCTTGATCGGCAGCCTCAGCGTGATGGCGTCCGGCTGCTCACCCGATCGTCGGGCGTTCCTCGGTGGTACGGCACCCGTCGTGGTGCTGGGGATCGTGGGTCTTGCCACGTTCGACGGTCGATACGCAATCGTTCTGTGCTTGATGCTGGTGTTTGCGGCGATCTACGCGTACGTGATCTTCGCCGAGTCGAACCGGGTGCTGATGGCCTCGTTCGATGCCGAGCAGCGCAACGAGGATCTCGTCGTCGAGCTCGAGCAGCACCGGGCCGACCTGCACGAGATCAACGAACGGTTGCACGCGCTCGTCGATCGTCAATCGATGACCCTGGAGGAGCGTGATGCGCTGATCGCAGCGGTGTCGCACGATCTCCGCTCGCCGCTGGCTGCGATGTCGCTGATGGCCCAGACCCTCGCCCATCGCAGCGACGCGATGAACGACGAGCAGCGTCGATCGATGATCGAGCGGATCAGCGGCGACGCCCAGCGCACGGTCGAGGTGCTGGCCGATCTGGCCTCGGCGCAGCGTCTGCGGATGCAGGATGTCATTGCTACACGGAGTGCGGTCGACGTCGATGCGTTGATCACCGCAGCGGTGGCTGCACAGGTGACAGAGACCCACATCGTTCGCACGGGGCCGGTGGACCTCGACAACAGGCCGGTCACCGCCGACCGGGTGCTGCTGAACCGGATCCTCGACAACCTGCTGGCCAATGCGCTCAAGCACACGCCCCCCGGCACGACCATCGTGGTGGGTGCCAGCCGCACGGGCGACGATGTCCTCCTTCACGTCGACGACGACGGGCCGGGTCTGCCCGACACGCTGGGTGACTCGGTGTTCGACGCGTATGTACGCGGGGCGTCGTCGACGGTGAGTCCGGGCAGTGGCGTCGGGCTGTTCCTCGTCCGCACCTTCGCCCACGTACACGGCGGTCGTGCCTGGTGGGAGCCGTCTCCGATCGGTGGGTCGCGCTTCGTGGTGTCGCTCCCGCAGGAGCCGACAGCCGCTCGTCAGTGACGAGGACGGGCGAACACTTCGCGCACCAGCGGTTCGAAGTGGGCGAGCGGCTCGGTGTCGCCGTTCGGGTCGAACGCGATCTGGTCCCATTCGTCGGTGAACTGCTCGCAGAGTGCGAACCACGGTTCGTCACGGAACTGCTCGCGCAGGTCGGTCGACATGCCGAAGTGGCCGTAGTAGTGGCGGCCCTGGAAGTCCTGGTGGTTCTTGATCGTGTGGAACACGTCGGTGCGGACGTAGGGCTTGAGCATCTCGGCCGCGATCGCCCCGTGGTTCGGCACGCTGATCGCCTTGCCGATGTCGTGGCACAGCGATGCGACGATCATCTCGGGATCGGCCCCGCCACGCTCGGCGAGGGTGGCGGTCTGCAGGCAATGGGTCAGCTGGTCGGTGGCGAAGCCATCGGTGACGTCGGCGAGCGATTCGAGCAGCATCAGGATCCGGTCAGCGACCCGACCCTGATTGGCCGTCGTCTGTTCGCCGATGACCGCCCACTCCTCGGCCGTCGACTGATCCATGCGGGTGAAGGTTGCGGTCATACCGGCAGTCTGTCACGGCCGACGGCGGCATGGCGATGGCGTCGTCGGCTGAACGGGAGATCGTGGCTCCGGCTCGTTCGTCGCGGTGAACGAAGGGAATGCTCACGTCATGGATTTCGACCTGCCGCAGGAACTGTCCGACTACCTCGTCGAGCTCGACGAGTTCATCGAGCGCGTGATCAAGCCACTCGAGGACCAGGACGACAACATCCGCTTCTTCGATCATCGTCGTGAGGACGCGCGTACCGATTGGGACAACCAGGGCCTCCCGAACGAGGAGTGGGAGCAGTTGCTGGGCAAGGCCAAGCGCCTCGCCGACGAGGCCGGGCACTATCGCTACCCGTTGGCGAAGCAGTACGGCGGTCAGGACGGCACCAACCTCGGCATGGCGGTCATCCGCGAGCACTTCGCGCGTAAGGGCCTCGGTCTGCACAACGACCTGCAGAACGAGCACTCGATCGTGGGCAACAACGTGGGTCTGCTGCTGATGATCGCCTACGGCACCCCCGAGCAGCAGGCCGAGTGGATCGACGATCTGGCCGAGGGCCGCAAGGGGTTCGCG
>Ga0105047_10003166_pt1 | contig 29077 bp, 33 predicted proteins | sample MAT04_FD_78384 | JGI IMG/M metagenome (GOLD analysis project Ga0105047, IMG submission 78384) | Freshwater microbial communities from Lake Fryxell liftoff mats and glacier meltwater in Antarctica - MAT-04 (megahit assembly) | ecosystem: Environmental > Aquatic > Freshwater > Ice > Liftoff... | reverse complement strand
TGCTACAAGCCACAGTCTAAATCACAACAGAAAGATATTAATACTAAATACCCAACTGTTTCTACCACAACTGTTGCTGCTGATGCTGATACAACTTGCAAGAGTAAATCAGGTGGAACCGTTGACTGCTACTGGTGCGCAATACTCTAATCCTCTTTTAAGCTTCTCTTCATATATATAACTATGCGTTGGTCTGTATTTTATAAAGATATAAAGTCTATTGGCAATGTAAAATATTCATGCCATACTTAATAGGAATTTTATTGTAATGCTTGAGCTTATATTTATTTTTCTCATCGGTCTTTTTTTCGGAAGTTTTTTTCTCGTTGTCGCTGATAGGCTTGGACAAGGTAAATCCTTTATAACAGGCAGATCGATGTGTGAGTTTTGTAGGCATACGCTTTCATGGATCGAATTAATACCTGTCCTTTCCTTCCTCCTCCAGGGGGGCAGATGTAAGCATTGTAAAAAAAGACTTTCTGTATGGTATCCTATCGCAGAAATTGCAACTGGCCTATTACTCGTCCTAGTTTATCTCCTATTTATCCCGCAGGGTATCTATCCTACACTCCTTGCGCAGGTTATTGCTAGTTGTCTCCTTATTATTTTTATAACTGACTATAAATATGAAATCATACCCTTTCCTATAATTATCGTAGGATCATTTATTGCACTTATAAGCATAGTTATTAGTAGCCCCGTGCTGCTTTTAAATCACCTACTATCAGGATTAGCTGCAGGATTGTTTTTTCTTTTCATTTTCTTTATCACTAAGGGACGAGGTATGGGATTTGGCGATGTTGTTTTTGCTGTGTTTATGGGTTTAGTTCTTGGTTTTCCGTTTATTCTTGCTGGACTATATATCGCATTTATAAGTGGTGCCCTTATCTCACTTCTCCTTGTCCTTTTAAAAAAGAAAAAACTACATGGGGGTACTATTCCCTTTGGCCCTTTTCTCGTGTTAGGAACTGCGATTATGCTACTGGCGGGTAAAGATGTTATGCTAGTTATTAGCTCCTATCTAGGAGGCTTTGTATGAGCAATCGAGGTGTCACACTTGTCGAAATCGTTGCTGTTGTAGCTATTCTTGGAAGTCTATTGGCTCTGAGTTTTATCTATATAAATCCAGTTCTCCAGTTAAATAAAATTGATGATGCTAAGCGTAAAGCAGATATTAGTCAAATAAAAAGTGCCTTGGACACCTACTATAATGATCACAGTTGTTATCCTACCACCCTTATATTTGGAGGTGAATGGTCTGAAAATGGCGTAGTCTACATGCGAAAGGTTCCCCAAGATCCTAATTGTGCGGGTGACTCAAGTAAGTGTTACGTCTATAAGTACTCGGGCTCTTGCCCACAGTGGAATGTTGTTTTTTCGAAGTTAACGAAACCCCCTGCTACTGGCACAACTTGTCAACTCTCCTCAACCTGTGTTCCGAGTGATTACAGTACGGGCTCGTGGGGCTGTGTGGTCTCGGGCGATACTGACTGTGCGCATTTGACGAGCTCATCACTTTCATCAGGATCTGATTTACCAGGTGGAGGTACTTCGGGAAATCCTACCCCTACAGCTAGTGGGCCTACTGCCACCCCTACGCCACTCGTATGCGCTCGAGACTATGCTTGCAGTGGCAATCCATCCAGGTGTAATGTAGTACCAGTGGGCACAGGCGTATATTGTGACCCATCATATTACAGCGGCATATTATGCAACGGAGTCTGTCAGTGATTAGCGTAAAAAAACTATTATTCTCACCTAGGGGCTTTACTTTAGTAGAGATGATTGTTGTAGTAGCCATAATTGGTATATTTGCAGCAGGAATTGTAGCAGTCATTAACCCAAGACAGCAGATTCTTAAAGCACATGATACTCGTCGAAAAAGCGATTTGAACGCAATCCAGAGAGGGCTTGAAGCATATTACCAAGATTATGGTAGGTATCCCCAAGGGCTCAGTTATAAAATTGCACCCGCTGGCTCAGTTAAAGAATGGGGATCGGCGTGGTCACCCTATATGACCACTATTCCAAAGGATGCTAGTAATTCGCAGGCCTATGTCTACTATGTCTCAGCAGATGGACAAGGCTACGTTGTCTATGCTAGTCTGGAAAGAGGTGGGTCAGATCCTCAAACCTGTAACCAGGGTGCTGCGTGTACGAGTATGGGCGCTAGGTCAATAATCACCACAGCATGCGGGGGTTTATGTAATTACGGGGTCGCTAGTGCTGATATTAATCCATGACGATAAACTTAACACTTCTTCCAGTAAATAAACGTGCAGGATTTACTCTTGTAGAGCTTCTCATAGTAATTGCTATAATCGGAATTCTTGCATCAATAATTAGTGTAAATTTCGTTGGAATTAGGCAACGTGCCCGTGATTCGCAGAGAAAGTCAGACGTACGACAGATCCAGTCAGCGCTTGAGTTATATCGTACAGACAATAGTGTTTATCCTAGTGGGTTTCAGTACTACTCCATCACCAATACTGCATCATGTTCCCCATCATCCCCTGTAGGTTTTATCTCCGGCTCGGTAACATATATGACCAAGGTTCCCTGCGATCCTTTAGCAGCATACAATAGTGGTAATTATTTTTACTCCTCAAATGGCACCACGTATACGCTTACTTCCTGTCTTGAAAATGCTAATGACGGCGACCAAAATGCTACGGCTACCCCACCAGCTAATGGGTCTGGGTGTGCCGGCAAGTACTATACCGTCACAAATCCATGACCATAAATCTTAAATGTTATATCTCAAATCTCAAATTTTAAATAAACGTGCAGGGTTTACCTTGATTGAGCTTCTCATAGTCATAACAGTAATCGCTATTATTTCAACAGTCACAGTTGCATCCTTTGTCAGCTATAGTAAGAAGTCCTCTCTCAAACAAGCATCGCTTGATGTCTCCTCGCTCCTTCGTGATGCAAAATACCGAACTCAAGCCCAAATTAAACCATCAGCATGTACAGGCACGCTTCAAGGTTATCGTGTTGATGTTTGTGGTCTTACCGGATCTAGCTGTGCAACTGCGGATACTTACACCCTATCACTTATCTGTTCAGGGGGTAATTCTACGCTCATTACAAAAAAATTGCCCTCAAATATCCACTTTACGAATACTGGCACTACCTCAGTGTCATATTTCTTTAAAGTTTTGACCAATGGGGTTACGGGGTCAGGTGTTACTGCTCTGACAGGCTTTGGTACGGACTCTGGCACTGTTACCGTCGGAGCAGGAGGAACACTTATGGTTCGATGATGATTATGAGAACAATGAATAAAAGAAATTGCATGAAAGGATTAACAATAGTTGAGGTTATGATCGCTTTAGGTGCAGGCGCAGTAATCTTGACTGCTTTAACGTATATTACGTTAACATCGCTTGGTAATTCTCGACAGGGATCTTCTCAGGCACTTGCTACGCAGTTAGCTCAGGAAGGCATGGAGATTATGCGTAATATGAAGGAGAATAATTGGACTGGCTTTACAGCACTTCAGGATACGACGTACTGCCTTGCATCTACGTGTACTGTGCCTAACTCATCGTCGGGAGGAACGTGCGGTCCAAAAGTTAGTACGTGTGGTCTGAATGTCTCAAATAAATATGTTCGCGAGGTAACAGTTGCCCATGGTGTAGCAAGATGTGTTCCTCCTGTGCCTGTTGCTGGGAGAATATATATAGCAGTTAACTCATCCGTGAGTTGGAAAGATAGTCTCTGTACTAATCCATCTGATCCTTACTGTCATAAAGTAAAAGTGGAATCATGTTTCGCAAATTTTGATAATAGAACAGCGCCATGAATCAAAAATCAAAAATCAAAAATCAAAAATCAAAGATTTCTGCAGGATTTACCCTTGTAGAACTTTTGGCTGTTATTGCTATCACTGGGGTTGTGGGCACCATGATGTTTGGTATTTTGTTCACGACGCTTAAGGGTGCTGATAAATCTGAATCTGCTGGAACGTTGCAAGAGAATGGTAACTTTGCCCTATCTCAAATGTCACGAATGGTTAGATTTGCACTAGACCTCCAATCTCCCGCCAGTTGTTACCAGTCATCATCCTCAGCACCCATTGTTACTTCTTCAATAACAATTCTTAATGCAGATAATCAGCCTACAATATTTGCCTGCGATTTGACCGCTGGGACAATCGCTTCAAATAGCGCAACACTTCTTGACCCATCACAAGTTGTGGTAACCGCCTGCTCATTTAGCTGTGCTCAGGCGACCCCCTATGATGCTCCAGCATTAACGATCTCATTTACCCTTAATAAAAAAAATACGAATGCTCTTGTTGAAAATAATTCACCGACTAATTTTCAGACTACCGTTATTCTTCGCAACGTTCGATGACAATTTATTGACAGAGATGCTTGAGGCTTGTTAAGCTTATACTAGCTATGAAAATACCCTCTAATCCTCAAAGTGGACAAGTTTTACTTATCGTAATTCTGATTATGGTAGTAGCTCTTACTATAGGACTTTCTGTAATCTCAAGAAGTATTACCACTCTTCGAACTACCAGAGAAAGTGAGTCGTCTCAGAGGGCTTTTTCTGCTGCAGAGGCCGGAATTGAGAGTATAATTACATCATCAAATGGTGTAACGTCCAAAACACTTACTAATAACTCGTCCTTTTCAACCTCAATAACTACCATTTCTGGTACATCACTACTTATTAATAGTGGAATTGCCGTGGCTCAGGATGACGGGGCTGATGTGTGGCTCTCTACTTATCCTAGCTATACATCGCAGTACAATGGGACAGTGAGAGTCTACTGGGGTCAATCACAAGAGGTCTGCAGTGGTGCCAATAATACGCAGGCTGCCCTAGAGATTGTGTTGATGACAGGTCTGACAAGCGCACCGGTCATAAAGCACTACGCTGTCGATCCATGTAGTGCTCGATCTGCAATTAACGGTTTTACAGGTACGGTACTAGGTGGGGGGACGATTAATGGTGTAGTCTTTGCGCATAGTTTTCAAATCCCAGATACGATCGTTAACGGACTCATGATGAGAATTGTTCCCCTCTATGCATCGACTCGTCTGGCTGTAAGTGGCAACGGTGCTAATTTACCAGCTCAGGGTCAAGAGATAACATCCACAGGTACGTATGCCCAGGCTTCGCGCAAGATAACAGTATATAAAGGGTACCCTAAGTTGCCTGTCGAACTATTTCCTTTTTTATTATTCTCACACTAATATGAATTCATTTGGACTAGACATAGGGGCAACCTCCATGAAATTAGTATCTCTTCAGAAAGGTAGGGGCGGGATGGTATTAAAATCATGCCTTATGACCGTAACGCCAGCGAAAGGACTTTTCTCTGAGTCGTCGTTTGATCAAGAAGCTATGGCTCAGGCTATTCAGAGACTCGTGGTTGATGCAAAAATTACTACAAAGAATGTAAATCTCGCACTACCAGAAAACCAAGTATTCACTAAAGTAATAGAGATGCCTGAATTATCGGATAAAGAGCTATCCTCTGCTATTTACTGGGAGGCTGAGCAACATATACCAGCGCCTCTTGATACAATGGCCCTAGACTATAAAGTCGTGAGGAGAAATAGCGGAAATGAAGTGAGCCCCAAAATGCAGGTATTATTGGTTGGAGCGCCAAAAGTACTTGTTCATAGGTATCAGCAGATTATTGAAATTGCTGGACTTTCAATCAATGCAATAGAGACGGAAATCATCTCAGTCGTACGAGCGTTAATTCCAAGTAATAATAACTCAGTTCTTTTTATTGTGAATATTGGTGCACTGAGCACATCAATTGCTATTGTCCAAAATGGAACAATAATCTTCACTTACGCGATTCCCTTAGGCGGTGCCGCAATGGATCGTGCAATAGCGTCTAATTTCGGCTTTACTCCGGCTCAAGCAGAGGAATATAAAAAAACATATGGTATTAATGACCAGAGTCTTGGCGGAAAACTCAGCATGGCTCTCCAGCCAGTGTTGATGAGTATGCTTACTGAAGTTAAAAAGGCTTTAGCTTATTATGTTGATAAATACAAAAATGATGCCCCAATTGCTCAAATGATCCTCACAGGAGGAGGTTCACTTTTACCCGGAATTGATTTATTTTTTGTGAAGAATACGAGCATAGAAACAGTTCTGGGGAATCCGTGGAAGATTAATACCATAAATGGTATTACTCCTGATATCCTAGATCAGGGACCACGCTTCTCAGTGGCTGTAGGTCTCGCTATGCGCTTAGATGAATAACGAAATTAATCTTCTTTATAGTAAAAAACAGCTTCGGCTCTATCAGCTTACAACGAGAGTCCGAATTCTGCGATATATTGCACTTGGTTCACTTTTTCTTATCTGTGGGCTGTCGATGCTATTTTTTCTTTTTGTAATTGCCTCCCCTCTTACCAGTCTCAGGCAAGAGGAAAAAGCACTAATCGAAACACTCTCTGGATCTAAGGATAAAGTAATCCAACAGACACTCCTTATTACCCGATTAAATGAAGTAGATTCAATTACTAAAAAAAGGTCTCAGTATGATCTTGTTTTGCAGACGGTAATGGACGTACTGCCAACAGGTGCTGAGATTGGGGAGTTTACTGCTGAGAAAAAAATGGCACAAATTTCGGTCTCATCAACAAATCTTGAGGATATTGAAGCATCGTTTACCAAGTTAAAAACTCTTGTTCAGAATAAAAATACCCTGTCACAGGTTTTTATGAATTCGCTAAGCACCACAGTAGATGGGGATGGAAATATCACAGGATTTACAGCTAGATTGATACTTTCTTTACTCTAATTTATATATGTTTGCCGAATTACAATCAATTAAGTCACTTGATGACATACGACTGCTTTATTTTAAATATAAAGATAGTGTAGGATTTACGATAGGCTTAGCCTTGTTGCTTATTGGTGTAACGGTTTTGATTTTTATACAAATTGCGTTGCCTCAAGCGAATAACTGGTTCTCGATTCAAAAGGAAGTTGCTGATACCACCAGTCGTATCACTCTTTTAAAGGCTAATAGCGCCATGCTTGCTGCAATGGATCCTGCAATAGTAGATCGCCAGTTTGACCTAGTAAGCACTGCCCTTCCTTTCGAAAAAGACTATACGGGTTTTATAACTGCAATTGATACCGCTACTCTTATTTCGGGCATGCGTAGAGATGATTACTCATTCGCAGTTGGTAATTTATCTACTAAATCAGCTGAGCTTTCACCCAACACTGTTATTTCAGTAAAAATTAAAATAACAGGTGATGCAGATAAATTACTCGTATTTCTTCAGACTATGCAAAAACAGCTTCCTCTCTCTGAAATTGTTGCTGTATCGCTTAATTCAGGGGGTTCAAATGTAGAGATAAATTTCTTTTTTAAATACAAACCAGACAATCTTCAAATTCCATTTACTGACCCATTACGAGCGCTGACAGAAAACCACAAGAGGTTACTCAAGACACTTGAGGATAATGCAGGGGCCGCACAGGCAGCTGAGTCAATTGCCCCATCCCTAATTGAGGATGAAGACTCATCGGGAAGTGCCCTTTAGAAGATCCGGTCTTGCCTTTGAGGTTTTATTTTTAGCCTCTTGAAGCCTCCATTCACTGATTTTTTTATGATTTCCTGTCATAAGGACCTCAGGAACAGGATGTCCATCGAAAATTGCAGGTCTTGTATAGGCAGGGTACTCTAAAAGATAAGTATCCCCATCTGTATAGGAGAATGATTCTGCATCAGTAACACCGATCTTAAGTACTCCTTCGAGAAGTCGTGTAACCGAATCAATAATAAGCATAGCTGGTATCTCGCCACCTGTTACAACGAAGTCGCCAATAGAAATTTCAGCATCTACATAGTTTCGTATTCTATCATCAAATCCTTCATAATGTCCGCAAACAATTATTAAATGAGCAAGTGATGCATATGTTTCAGCCGTACGCTGGTCATATTTTTTACCACCGGCTGTCATAAGGATAATTTTTTGCTTTGCACTAACTACACTCGATCTTTTTTTAGCATCATCGATCGCGTCTTTAATAACATCTACGCGCAGGAGCATACCAATCCCACCTCCATAAGGAGTATCATCAACAGTTCTATGTGCGCCAATGCCATAATCACGAATATTGATAAACTCTAGCTCAACGACACCCAGTTTTTGAGCATTTTTTATAATAGACGAGGAGAATGGTCCCTGGAACATTTCAGGAAAAAGTGTAAGGATGGTGATTTTCATTGAGCTATTACGCTTCCTGAGGTATTTCTGCAATAGAAATATTTATACGAACGTTGCTTTTCATTGCTTTTACTTTCATGGCATTGCGGATACCTCGAATGACTTTTCCTTCTTTACCTATTACTTTCCCCATATCTTCGGGAGAAACGTGGATGAGTAGGTTGATAATTCCGTCGACCTCTTCTTCATCTATAGTAACAGCATCAGAATTATCGACAATAGAGGCTACGAGATAATGAAGTGTTTCTTTCATATGAATTATTTAGCGAGTTCTGCAACAGTTGGAGAAGGAATTGCGCCTTGTGATAACCAATAATTATATCGCTCCGTATTGAGTTGCTTTCTTCCCCCATCTTTACCCATTTCATACCAACCGAGCGCCTCGATAGAGTCACCATCGCGTCTGCTTCGTTTTTCTTTAACAACAATACGAAATTTTCTTTCGCCCTTTTTTCCTGTTCTACTGAGTCGTATTACTACTGCCATAATGTGAATTGTATCATAACTGAGATTGATTCTCAAGAAATGAAAGCGCTTTTTTGGCTGCTTCTTCTTCTGCGCCCTGTTTTGATTTACCAAGTCCCTCTCCAACAAGTTCCTGATTAACAAAAGCACCGATGGTAAAAGTTTTTGCGTGTGGTGGACCTTCCTCATGAAGTACTTTATAGATAGGAGAACTTTGCTTACGAGCCTGGACATACTCTTGAAGCAGGCTTTTGGGGTCTTTAAAAGCTTTATTTTTTACAATCTCATCAATTTGTGGAAAAAGCATGGATCCGATAAAGACTCTCACCTCTCCTATGCCCTGATCGAGATAAAGCGCACCTATGAATGATTCAAACGAGTTAGCAAGTAGTGATTCATTTTCTCTTCCTTTTGACTCCTCCTCGCCTCGAGACAGCTTGAGATACTGTCCAAGATCAAGAAGTCTTGCTGCGTTAGCAATGCTCTTAGTGTTAACAAGAAGTGATCGTAAATTAGTAAGAATTCCTTCATCGAAGTCTGGAAAAGTATTGTATAAATGCTCGGAGACGACAAATGAGAGAATACTATCCCCTAAAAATTCAAGGCGCTCGTTGGAGCCTAGCTCATTTTTAGATTCGTTAAGATATGAACGATGGGTAAATGCTTGTTGGAATAAGGCATCGTTATGTATTTTTGGAAGATTTTTCATGATTAATGATGTTGCCTAATGCTCCATTAATAAAGCTTGGGCTAGCGTCTCCGCCAAATTCCTTTCCTAATTCTACTGCCTCATCTATTATAACATTCACTGGTTCTTTTTTTTCGATCAAGAGTTCAAATACTGCTAAACGGAGAATTGCAAGATCTACGCGATTAATTTTATCAATAGGAAATTCAGATGCAGCAGCATGTATACTAGCATCAAGTGCTTCTTGATGTCCCAGGACTTCTTTTGCTCTGTCAGATAAGGGTTGTTTATGAAATTGTATTTTAAATAACTCTTGTACCGTGTGCTGGCGTTTGATATGACGTGGATCGTGAGAAGTCTTCATTCGTAATGAGAACTATAATTATGAGGTTGTAACCTCGGGAACTTGGTGATCATGTTTTGTCTTGCTTATCATCTCTACGCCACGATAAAAACCACATTCTGGACAAATAATATGAGGGATGTGTCGATAACTGCAGTTAGAACAAGCGACAGTAGATGGAATAGCGAGTACAATACTTGCTCGTCGTGTGCCCTGTCGCTGTCGTGAGTGTCGCTTTTTTGGTTCTTGTGACATGGATATATTATACCGTATTTTGTGGTTAATGGCAACAACACTACATTGTTTGGTATAATTTTTTTATGATTATAAAATTTCTTCATCTCAATATACAGGGAGGACGTAAAATTGATGAGGTTAGGCGTTATATTTTGAAAAATGATTTTGACATAATTCAGCTACAAGAAGTAACTGATGGATTTATGAGTACGAATGGCTTGGATATCTTCGAATATATAAAAACTAATCTAGGATACGAGGGGGTGCTAGCTAAGTCAATGAAGATTATTAAGGCTGGCAAGGATGCGTATTTTGGTAATGCTACTTTTTATAAGCCTGAGATCGTAGTTGAGGATAAAAAAGTTATTTGGCTGAAATATTACGAGGAATATATAGATCCAGTTGACGACAGAGATCCAGAGTTTATTAAATTATTTCCACATAATGCTCTAGCTCTAAAGTTACGAATAAATGATAAGTCTTTTTGGGCGGTTAATACGCATCTAGCTTGGGGACCAAATCCAATGGACGAACCATATAAGATTGATCAAGCAAAAAAACTTGAAAAGTTTTTAAGGGAGTTAAAAGATCCATTTGTGCTCTCTGGCGACTTTAATGTAACGATGGATTCAGTAATTGTAAAAAGTTTTGACCAACTGGGCACGAATCATGCACGCGTTGCAGGATTGACCAATACTCTTAATCCACATTTGCATCGTGCAGCAAAAGAACTCTTCCCAGGTGGTTTGGCTGTGGACTACATATACACAACTAAGGGTATAGAGGCAAGTAATTTTTTATTAATCTCTGAACCTGATTTATCAGACCATCTTGGGCTCTCAATAGAGATTATTATTTAGCATTAATTCCTGCGATGTGTTCAATAAGCCCAACCCCTTTTATTGTTCGTCCCTCTCTCTTAATCGTTGACCCCTCCCCAGCTGATAGATACCAGGTCGCTGTTTTTTTACCTGATTTATCAAAAGTATTCGTCGATGGCAAGAGTATGTCGTCGTTTATAGTTTCACCAAGTGAGACTCGATAAAGCCTTGTGGAATTATTCGTTTCAATCGTTGCAGAAACAAATGATGTTTTGTGGGTAATTCCTTTCGCGTCTACACGGATTCCGATACGGAGTACCTGAGCAGCATTGGTAGGGTTTTTAGGTGTATGCGTGTCGCTGTGATAAAAAGTCCCATCTGCATCCCAGAACACCATCCAGTCCGAGGTAAGTTCACGAGGATTTAATAGATAGGATAGATCGGATGCATTAAATGAGTATGTTCTACTGTAGTAGACATAAGCTGGTTCCTTTTGCCCATCGACCACGATAGTTCCTGTCCCTTGATACATAAATTTTGTTGATCCAGGTAGGCTCTGTAGACTGATCTCATTTTGTAGTGATGTTGATGAGAATGAAACAGTTTGGGTAGGAAGAGAGATGCTGCCTAGCACTTTATCGGGTGAATTTACTACTTCGCTTGGCTCGTTCCAGTTTCGAAGCAATGGATTGGTCGAAACAGTAAATGATGAATTTGTTCCCAGAACGCTTTTTCGATCCCATGTATTTCCATCAAAGTAGTTCACGTGGGTATACTGAGTAAAGTTTTGTTTTTGCTCTATTCTTGATACTGAAAGAATAAGCGTGGCATGCGGCGAAGACTTTTGTATAACTACATACGAGTCATCGAAGTACTGTTTGTCAGGAAGCATTGCGATATTTGGAGTCTCAAGTGCTGGGACTACACTAGGATTTACTGGTGTCTGAGTGATGGTTGGGCTTGGGGTGGCATTTGGGATGATGACGGCAACTTTTGACTGAGGAGAATTTTTTCCAATTATAAATCCAACGATCACAGCAACGATCACAAGTAACACAGCGCCAATAATAAAGTAAGCTAGAGTACGTGGATTTTTTAAGGGTGTTTCTACTGGCGAAGTCACCTGCTCTGGGCTAGCTGTCTGCAATACATATTCTGTGGGCATGGATCTAGTGTATGGGGTATACGTACATCTGTCAATTTAGTCAGGTGTAACCGTGTCTAAGAGTTGATTTTTAATAACTGATTCAAGCTCGGGGAACGAACTAAGATTGTCTGATATTTTTTCAGCAGATTTTTTAGCTTTCTCTAACAGGTTAAAGTCAGAAAAAGAAGCAATTTTAAGCATTCTACTTCCTGACTGATTCAATCCATACATGTCACCAGGCCCTCTCATTGTAAGATCAAATTCTGCTAGGACTGCTCCACTTGAGATCGTTTCCATTGCTCTTAATCGAGCTATCGCTTGTGGGCTTGAGGTTTGGGTAAAAAGAAGACAATATGATTGCTTCTCCCCTCTCCCTACCCTTCCACGAAGTTGATGAAGTTGTGCGAGTCCGAACCGTTCACTCCCCTCTATAACTATTGTCGTAGCATTAGGAATGTCAATTCCAACTTCGACAACGGGTGTTGCAACTAATAGGGAGAATTCTTTGTTACGAAATGCAGTGAGGACAGTATCTTTTTCTTTTGCTTTCATTTTTCCATGCAATAGTCCAAGCCTGAGATTTGGGAATACTTCTCTTTGAAGTCTTTCGTACTCAATTGCTGCAGCTTTTACTGTTGCCATATTTTCAGACTCTTCGATAAAAGGACAGATAATAAAAATTTGAGAGTCGTTTTCTCTGATTTGTCTTTCCATCCATTCATAAGAGCTTGCCCTTTTTTCTTCAGGTACTAGCCACGTTTTTATAACTTTTCTTCCTTTCGGCATTTCAGTTAAGTATGATACATCTAGCTCACCATAGAGTGTAAGAGCCATTGTGCGGGGGATGGGTGTTGCTGTCATGGTAAGGACGTGGGGGTTATCTCCTTTTTCTCGGAGTATTCCACGCTGTGCTACGCCGAAGCGTTGTTGTTCATCAATTGCGATAAATCCGAGCTTTTCAAAATTTATTGATTTAGCTACAAGCGCATGGGTACCTACCAGTACGTCATATTGAATTGTCTTATCAATCTTAGTTCCACTTGTTGATAGTCCGACGCTTATGCCAAATGGTGTCAGTAAGGTATCGAGTGTCTTAAAGTGTTGTTGAGCAAGAATTTCTGTAGGTGCCATGATGGCTGATTGATAGCCATTGAGAAATGCGACATACATAGCAGTAGCAGCAATAACAGTTTTACCGCTACCCACATCTCCTTGAAGCATTCTATTCATGGGTTTTTCATTTTCCATATCAGCGAGGATGTCTGTAACCGCCTGTAACTGACTATCAGTGAGTGTAAAGGGAAGTTTATTAAGAAAAATTTTCATGTCTTTCTTGGTGACCATTAGTCTTCGTCCTCGCTTCACCGTTTTCCATAATTTTTTCCGTTGCTGGGTCAGCAATTGAATGAAGAATACTTCATCAAATGAAAGCCTTTGTCTGGCTGTCTGTGCACTCGATAACGAATCAGGAAAGTGAATCTGTTTTAAGGCTATTTCAAGGGAGATAAATTGGTTTTCCTGGATAACACTTAGTGGTAGCAAGTCATCAACTTTATCAATCTGTGGAAGCAGGAGAGAAATTTGTCTTCTTAGCCACTTAGATGAAATTCCATGAGTTTCAGGATATACGGGAACCAGTCGTCCGGTATGGATTCGCGGTCCGTTCAGAGCCTCATACTCTGGTGAAATTATGGTAAGTTTTTTTGAAAAAAGATCTACTTTTCCTGAGACCGAAAGTGAATCACCCACTAAAAAGTTTTTAACGATATATGGCTGATTAAACCAAACAAGATCAATTAAGCCAGTACTATCCGCGATAGTTATTTTTTGAATACTTTTATGTGATCGTGTATAGCTGTTTTTAGTAGCAGTTATATCTCCCTGTATGGTTATTAGTTCCCCTTGTTGAGCCGTTGCAATGCTCGAAATAAGCGAATAGTCTTCGTACCTCGAAGGAATATGGTAAAGAAGATCTTTGAATGTATAAATTTCTAGTTTTTCAAGTCGTGAAGAATACATTTTGAGGCTGCGGTTGCCCGTACTCACTCTGGTAAGAAGATTCATAGTAATTATTCGAAGAAATAGATCAGAAAAGGAAGAAACGATGTAATTATCAGCGCAAAAAGTGCAATTGCCATAATAATTCTAAAAGCTTTTCCGTGATTTCCTAAAAAATTCATAAGATACTATCTATAAGGGTCGTCTGAGTTTTACAACTCTTCTTTTTCCAATTTTTAGCACTGCATTATCCTTTATTTCTTTATTTGCCTTAGGATCAGTGACTCTCTCCCCATCTAATTCTACACCACCTTGTTCAAAAAGTCGTTTTGCTTCTGATTTTGAGGATGCCATTCCTAACTCTACTAAAAAATCTTCGTTGAGAAATTCTTCATCATCAGCTGAGAGTTGAATTTCCTGAATTTCTAAAGGGAGTTCTTTATGCTGAACAGTCTTTTCGAAATTTTCTCGAGCTGAAATTGCCTCAGTCTCGCTATGAAGCTCTGTGACAATTCTAAGAGCGAGTCGTTTTTTCATGTTCATGGGATTTATACCAGTTTCTAGTTCGGCTTTAATTTTATTTATCTCATCGAATGAAAGGTTGGTTGCGAGTGTGAAGTACTGAATAATTAACTGATCACCTATAGCCATTGTCTTAGCAAACATATCCTCTGGCCTATCCTCTAACCATATTGCATTTCCCCATGACTTACTCATTTTTCTTCCATCTGTTCCTTCAAGGAGAGCCGTGCTCAAAACAAATGAGTCCTTATTACGAAGATTTTTTTGCAATGTCCGACCCGCCTGCATGTTAAAGGTTTGGTCGGTTCCACCTATTTGAATATCGGTATCCTGAAAGTAGCTATCATAACCCTGCATTACTGGATAGAGAAATTCATGAAGTCCTACTCGTTTTCCATCATCCAGTCGTCGTCGTACCAATTCTCGTCCTACAAAGTCCCCGACTGAAAAATTCTGAGCTAATTTAATAATATCTTCAAAAGAAAGCTCTTTCAGCCACTCACTATTGTGTTTGATTTGGACCTTTGAGAAATCAAGAACTTTTTCAGCCTGACGTTTGTAGGTAATAAAATTATCCATGATTTGTTGAGTGGTTAAGACTGGTCTTTCTGCATCTTTATCTGAGGTGTCTCCGATCAGTGAAGTAAAATCTCCAATCAGAAAAGTGACATTGTGTCCTAGATCAGCGAGAGCCTGGAGCTTTCTCAGGGGAACAGCATGGCCTATGTGAATACGAGTTGCAGTTGGGTCAATGCCAAGATAGATATTTAATTTCCGTCCCAAAACGAGTGTCTTGCGAAGTTCGTCGCTGTTTGAAATAATATTGGCTACTCCCCTGGTGAGTATTTCTTCTATTGGGTCCATTGCCTGAGTATAGCAAAAAAAAATAACAAATAATACCAACTGATCAGTAGCTACAGACTCAACTATATTTGATATTGAACAATTGATATTGGTATACCACTCCGCTTCGAATTCTCCATTATTTTTTACGAATTCGAATCTGCGGGTATCATACAATATTTGTAAACCTGAGTATCAGGAGTATATAATGAATGCATAGTGGTAGACTACCGTAATAGACGCAGAAGCCGAATTCATAAGGGATTAAGAATGCCTGCATTCCTCTCTTTTAATAATGTTACTTTTTGGAGTAAGATTACCCGCCTGATTCTCATAGCTTTTATAGCAGGGATTATCATCGTTCCACTTCTATTTGTCTGGTACAGTCGTGATCTTCCAACACCAGGAAAATTAGTCACGTCTCGATATAAAGATGCTACGCGAATATACGATAGAAAGGGTGAGCTACTCTACTCCGTTTATCAGGATCAAAATAGAACCTACGTAAAATTACCTGAGATTCCTAAATATTTACGGCTTGGCACAATTGCAATTGAAGATAAGGATTTTTATAAAAATAATGGATTTTCCCCAATAGGTATTGTTAGAGCACTTGCAAGATCAGTACTCTCGGGACGAATTGCAGGTGGAGGATCAACCATTACCCAGCAATTAGTAAAAAATGTTTTGCTGACGTCAGAAAAATCACTTCCTCGTAAAATAAAGGAATTAATTTTATCAATTCAGGTTGATAATCGATTTACGAAGGACCAAGTGCTTGAGATGTATCTCAATAATATTTCGTATGGAGGAACAGCTATAGGCGTAGAGGCAGCAGCGGGTCAATATTTTGGCAAGAGTGCAAAGGAATTGAATTTAGCCCAGTCGGCTTTTTTATCAGGACTTCCCCAGCTGCCTTCGCTTTATACTCCGTTTAGCGGTAATAAATATTATATCGCTCGAACAGATGCCGTTTTAAAAAGAATGGTTGCTGATAAATATATTACGAAAGCAGAGGCTGATAAAGCATTGCTAGAGATTAAAAATTATGAATTTACTGAGCACGCTGCGAATCTAAAGGCAGGGCATTTCGTGATGTACGTGCGTAACTTACTCGCTGAACAATTTGGTGAGCAAGCTATTCAGTCTGGTGGACTTCAGGTTACGACGTCGCTTGATTACTCTATGCAGGAAAAAGCAGAAGAGATAATTAAAGAAGAGATTGACAGCCTTAAGAAATATAAGGTCAGCAACGGAGCAGCCATGATTGAAGATCCTAGAACTGGTGAAATTTTAACTATGGTCGGTAGTAAGGATTATTTTGATGCAGATATTGACGGCAACTTTAATGTCGTGACACAAGCAAGTCGGCAACCCGGATCATCCATGAAACCTATTATCTATGCGAAAGCATTTGAAAAGGGCTATACGCCATCAACCATGTTAATGGATGTAAATACTGATTTTAGAACCGGAGAGTCAGACCCGGTTTATACGCCTGTTAATTATGATGGAAAGTTTAGGGGCCCTGTTCAGGTGCGCTTTGCGCTTGGTAATTCATTTAATATTCCAGCCGTTAAGATGTTAGCGCATGTCGGAATTAAAGATAGTATGCAGTTGGCATATGATATGGGTGTTAAATCATGGGAACCGACAGAGGAGAATTTAAAAAATGTTGGTTACTCTCTGGTTTTGGGAGGAAAAGAACTCTATATGATAGACGAGATGACAGCGTATAGTGTTTTTGCTAATGCCGGTGTTAAACAAGACACCATCGCTATCTTGAAAGTGACTGATAGTCGTGGAAAAGTATTATTCGAGCATAAAAAAAGAGATGGAAAACAAGTTTTGCCAGCAGAGGTAGCATATTTAATCTCTCATATACTTCTTGATAATAATGCACGAATTGAGGAATTTGGCCCAAATTCGTATCTACGAATTCCAGGGAGGACTGTTGCGGTAAAGACAGGTACTACTGATGAAAAAAGAGATAACTGGGCTTTTGGCTATACCCCATCAATAGCCATCGGGGTATGGGTTGGAAATAATGATTATACTCCCATGAATCAAACAATTGCTTCAGGTGCTACGGGTGCATCTCCCATCTGGCACAATCTCATGGTTATGGCGCTTAAAGGTAAGCCGAATGAGGACTTTAAGAGACCAGATAACGTTACTGCGCTTCAGATAGACCCATTTGTTGGAGGTTTGCCTCGAGATGGTCAAGCAGCGCGTTCTGATTTTTTTATAAAAGGAACAGAGCCAACTACCACTTCCTTGGTATACCAAAATAAAGACGGGAAAGATTATTGGGTTTTTGCAGAAAAAGATCCAATATCTACCGATGGTAAGAATCGTTGGCAGGACGGTATAAATGCATGGATTCAGGAGTTCCATAAAGATGAGGAAAGATATAATCCACCTGCGGAACTAAGAGATAAAGTAATAGGTGGTAGTTCTTCATCGCCTACTGATACGCCTACACCATAATTCGACGCTTTAAAAGTGTGACGATTGGATCTTTTGTTTTAGGCATAAATTCTAATTTTAAAAGTTCCTCTAGGCTGAACCAACCTGCCTCAGATGTCTCATCTCTATCTGCTGAAATATCAATATCCCCACTGATGTACTCTCCCGTATAAACGAAGATAACAATATGCGCATCTCCTCTGAAGAGATGAGAATAAACGAGGGGGTACTGATCAGTAATACTAAAAATAATACCTGTCTCTTCGTGGGTCTCGCGAAGTGCAGTTTCGTCAGGATTTTCACCATAATTTATCCCCCCACCAGGAAGTTGCCATAAATTATGTGTCGCAGGGTACTGTGGACTGTAACGCCTAGTGAGCAAAACTTGTCCTTGTAGATTAAAGACACAGGCAGTTGAGACGAAGTACTGGAGAGGATTATTAGCCATATTACTTAATCCTCGCTTTAAAATCTTTGTGTAGGAGCTCAACAATCTTTTTATGGATACTTGCTACTTCAATTGTGGTTAAATTTTGCTTTGGATTTTGATAAAGAATGTGAAAGGTGCGTGCATCATTATATTTATCAAGAAGAGTTACTTCTTGAATGAGTAGATCAGCTGATTTTATGGCGGTTATAATCTGTCCCGTTGTAATAGAGTCATCAACTACTATCGTTATGTCCTCAATAATAGGTGGGTACTTTTTTAGAGGTTTATATGCTCTGTGAAGAGTCGCGTGTTTTATGAGTAATTCAAAGTTAAGTTCAAAATTAATTAAATCATTATCAAGAATCTCGATCGACCCTAGTAGTTCTTTCCCAATTTTGACTTCAGTTTCAAGTTGTGCGTTCACTACGGAACTATAAGTTAAGTGTTTTATTCCAAGATCACTTGCTAATTGTTCCAAAAGCCCTTTGACTATGAAAAAGTTTATTTTTTTATCTTTTATAAGTCCCGCAAACATTCTCATTTCTTTTGGTAATTCCTGACCATTTTTTTCATATACATTGGCAATTTCAAAAATTCTGATTGTCTCAACATTTTTATTTTCCTGCATTACTTTAAGCAGACTTGGAATAAGAGTCTTTCTCATAAAAACGAATTCTTCTCCAAGTGGGTTTGCTAATCTAATAGCCGTTTCAAGTGGCCCCTCATACATAGCTTCTGAGACCATAGGATAGGTATAGCACTCGGTGTATCCCCAGTACTTGAGTGCTTGCTTGATTCGAGTTTCCCAGTAGTGAGGATTTGACCCAAAAGTAGTAATAGAATTAGTCGTGACTGGAGGAAGGACGCTTGGAAGGTTATGATACCCGTACACCCTTGCTATCTCCTCCACTAAATCCTCAGGAATTGCTATGTCATCTGCTCTAAATGAAGGTATAACTGCTTCTAAATGTGTCTCAGCTGTCTGAACTTTAAAGCCTAACTTTTCCAAAATTGTTTTAGACTCTTTAAGACTGATTGGTATACCCATGATGCGCTGTATTTTTTCTATGGATACCTTGACTGTTTTTGGTACATAGGGCTTGGGGTAGATATTGATGAGAGGAGCAAGTAACTTACCATCAGCATACTTTTCATACAAACTAACTCCATAGAGAAGTGCATCCATCGCTAGTTCTGGATCTATGCCCTTCTCGTTCATTTGAGCAGCCTCAGTTCGAATTCCAAGTCCCATTGAGGTCTTGCGTATTTTATGTTTATCAAGGTTATCTATAAAAAGAACTATCCTTTGTGTTTTATCAGTTACTACGCTATTTTTAAGTCCCATGATACCAAGCAGATCTATGATAGTTCCTTCTCCATCGTCAGCGACAATATCTCCGCCTAGAAGTGTATAGGTTTTTCCATCAAGTGTTGTTATAGTCTCGTCTGCCTTAGATTCACGAATACGAATGGTATGATTTACTAGTCGGTCATAATCAAAGACGTGAGCAGGATGTCCAGTCGTACGCATAATATAGTTAGTAATATCGATCAGATTATTAAGACTACGGATATCTGTTGTCTCAAGTCTTTCAGTTATCTCACTGGGTGATTTCTTAACAGAGACTTCCATAACAGCAGCACAAATACGATAAATACTTTTTACATCGTTAATAATTTTTAATGGTGCATTTTCTGTTGGATTTGATGGAGGCCTACTAGTAGGCGGCCTAAAGGTCGCCGCAATCCCTGCCTGAGGTAACACAGCAGATGCTTCACGAGCCAAGCCTATTACAGACATTAGCTCTGGACGATTTGTGGTGACTTCTATGTCATAGACAAAGTCATTTTTGTATGGCTCTACTCGCTCGATCGAAATACTTGTTAAGGACATATGTTTAGCGATATCTTTCGCTGAGGCTTTTGTGTCCAAATAATCTTTTAACCAGCTGTCTAAAATTTTTATATTCATATAATAATTTCACCTTTTATTCCTCTCCTGACAGGAGAAAATGTTCCGATTTATCAGAACGGGTGAGGTCTTAAAATTGCTCCAAGAATTCTAATTTATTTGCATAAAGAAGGCGGATATCGTCAATAGCTGCTCCTTCTTTCATAGTTAATACTCGTTCTACCCCCCACCCTGATGCAAATCCAGAGTATTTTTCAGGATCTAATCCCACACTACGCAGGACATTTGGATGTACCATTCCCGCACCACCTATTTCCAGCCAGCCCTCTTTACAAAGCCTACACACCTCGCCATTTGCCAGTCGCGTAGTGCCATTACAGACACCACAGGACACATCGGTCTCAAATGATGGCTCCGTAAATTGAAAATGGTAGGGTCGAATGCGTGACACGCGATCTTCTCCGAAATAAGATTTCACGAAATAGTCCAACACGCCCTTAAGATGTGAGATTGAGATATTCTCTCCAACGACGAGTGTTTCAAACTGATGAAACATCGGTACATGTGACACATCAGATTGCCTTCGATACGTTTTAGCTATATTAAGCATTTTAATGGGTAGAATTCCCTTCTCCATCTCTCTAATTTGTCCTGATGAAGTATGAGGCGTGAGGAGTGCGGGTCCCTTTTTAGGATCTGGTGCTTGATCGACAAAAAATGTCTCCCAATCATCCCGAGCTGGATGATTTGCTGGAAAGTTAAGTGCTTCAAAAGCATACCAATCCCACTCGATTTCAGGGTATCTTTCCCTACTAAAGCCTATTTTTTCAAAGATATTTGTAATTTCTTCAATTGCTTGTGTCACGGGATGCAAATGACCAAGGGTAGGTCTTATTCCCTGTTCAGTTACATCGAGTTTTTTAATCTTCTCTATTTTTTTAACCTGAAAATTTGCTAGAGACGTCTCAATAGCGTCTTCAATAATGCCCTTTACCTCATTTGCCAATATGCCAATAATCGGCCGTTGATCAAGAGGAAGCCTGGCTATCTCTTTGAGCGTTGTCGTTAGAGTCCCGCTTTTACCGAGGAATTGTAGCTTGATCTCATCTAAATCCTCTTTGGTTTTTGCATCAAGAATAAGCGACACCGCATTATTTTTGATATTCATTAATTCATGTTCCATATTATAAATTTTGTGCCTTGTGTCGCATATAATGATCCATGATAACTAGAGCTGCCATTGCATCAACTATTGGCACTGCACGTGGCAAAACGCAAGGATCATGTCTTCCAGATGCTTCTAGTGTAACAGCTTTTTTGTCTCTATTCACTGTTTGTTGTGGTTTCATAATGGTTGATACTGATTTAAATGCCACACGAAAATATATCGTTTCTCCGCTTGATATTCCTCCAATTACTCCACCCGCGTGATTTCTTGTTGTTGAAATCTTTCCATTTTTAACGGTGAAGGGATCATTATGTTCGCTTCCATATAGCTTTACTCCTTCAAATCCTGACCCGATTTCAAAGCCTTTAACTGCATTAATTGAGAGCATGGCCTTGCCAAGATCAGCATTAAGTTTGTCAAAGACAGGCTCGCCAAGTCCTACAGGAACGTTTCGGATAATTCCTTTAATTACTCCACCGATTGAATCTCCGTCATCGCGTACTTTTTCAACTAGTTCTATCATTTTTTTAGCTACTGCCTGGTCAGGACAGCGAATAATATTGCTCTCGATTTGCTCCAGAGATATATTCTCATCCGCAATGTCTGTAGTAATACTCCCAACCTGTACAACATAGCTTAGAAACTCAATGCCGAGTTTTAGTTTGAGATATTTTTTGGCAATTGCTCCAGCAGCCACACGAGCCAATGTCTCTCTAGCTGATGCTCTACCGCTGCCTCGCCAGTCTCTTAAGCCATACTTCATATCATAAGTATAGTCAGCATGCGATGGACGATAGGAGTCTTTGAGGTTTAGATAATCTTCTGATTTACTATCCTTATTTTTTGCAACTAACAGTATAGGAGTGCCTGTGGTTTTGCCTTCAAACCAGCCGGATCTTATCTGAATTTTATCCTCTTCTTTTCTTGGAGTGGTAATACTACTTTGTCCGGGTTTACGTCGATCAAGCTCTATCTGAATTTCTTCCTCTAAAATTTCAATATTAGGAGGACAACCATCAATAATTACCCCAACCTCTCCGCCATGTGATTCCCCGAAGGTGGTAATTTTAAATAGTTGTCCAAATGAATTTCCGGCCATAATTATTCTCCCCTATTATACATCTGATATTGTAGCTGTGTTGGTAGAAAACTATATTCATTGAATATTTGAATCGTGATATCAGTATTATTGACTGAGAGAATAGTAAGGCTCGCCTCGTGGAGTTTTCCAGCCTTCATCTGATTAGGTGGTGGTTGAAGCATTGGATCTAGATGGTAACAGAGAGCTCTAATAAGAATTGAGTGAGTAGATACAAGCATGAGTTTTTCACCATTAGATTGACTCTCATGCAAATATTGTATGATTTTTTCTACTTGCGAATTGATGCTACCCCTTGGCCCAAAGGAGATGTGCGGATTAAGTAGCGATTTTGTGATTAAATGTTCATCCTTCATTTTCTTTAAATCTTTTGTTACGTATAGCTCATAAAAGGTGTCATCAATTACTATGTTCTCTATCCCAAGCATTTTTTGTATGACCTCTGCTGATTGAAGAGATCGAGAGAGAGGGCTTGTGAATATTTGCGATAGATTAGATAGTTCTGGGAAGATAATTTTTAAATATTGGCCAAGTTTTGCGATTTGCGCAATGCCTTTACTGGTTAGCAAAGCACTATTTACTTTCTCAAAATTATCACTGAGTATCTTTTCTTTTTCGCCGTGTCGAAATAAAAATACTTTCATAAATTTAATTTATAAACTCACTCGCTGCTATCTCATCTAGTGTCATACCGCGAAAAAAGGTTTCGAGTTGAACTTCAAGCTCTATGGACATCGCCCTTTTAAAACTTGTTAAACTATCATGATGATTATTAAGATCGGAATAAGATTTCCTTATAAAATTTTGAAGAATACCTTTTTTAGAGAAAAATCGCTGTCGCACTTCATCTTCAGAAATTTTATGAGGATGGAAGTCAGGATAAGTTTTAATTTCTCCGGATTCATCTCTGACGCGTGGAACCCAAAAATCTAGATAAAATGTTTTTATTTCGTCTTCGTCGTCTAGTACAGCAAAATTTTTAAGTGATGCATCTAAGAAAATCCAGCTTTGATCATCAGGTATTCTAGCGTCAGTTGCACAAAGTGCAGGAATTAAACAATTGGTAGCTATAGAGCTTATTACTTCTGGTATCCGATCTCCTTTGACCGTCCAGTCCAGTGCTGTTCCTTCAGGAAAGTAAAGTTGTTCTACGGTCAATTCGGCATTCTCTCCCTGAAGAGTTGTTTGAATATTATAATTTAATGCCAAATAATCGATTCCAATTCTGTCGTAGTCAGTAAACATTGTTTCATAATCAGCAGCTAGTTCGATTGCATAGCTTCTGGGGATCTCTCGCTTTCTCCCAAATGTTTTTTCAACAAACTGTACTCCACTTGTTGGATCGGTAATTACGATAATATCAGCATGTACTGCCATATTTATTTCCATCAGATGCTTATGTTGTTTGCAGATAAAGCACTCAATTGGACAGAGAATTCCGTGAGTGGCCAGTATATCCTCTGCCCAAGGCCTTATTTCAATCATGCTTGATTATTACTCCTAACTCAGTCAATTTTTCCCAAAAATCAGGAAATGTTTTTTCAACAACTTCTGGATTATTAATTTTCATGTCAGATAATTTGCTTCCTGCAATAGCAAAGGACATAGCCATTCGATGATCCCCGTACGTATCAATAGTTGCTGGTTTTGGATTACCTCCATAGATTGTTATGGAGTCATGAGTAGTCTCTGTTTTAATTCCCATCTTGGCTAACTCTACTGTGAGAGCGACTACTCGTTCTGTTTCCTTTACTCGTAGAGATCTAATACCAGTTAGTACTGACTTACCTTTTGCGAATGCAGAAAGAACTGCAAGTGTTTGAGCTTGATCAGGAAAGTTTTCCATATTAATATTTATCGGGGTAATATTTTTTCCTACTATAGTAATAGTCTGATTATTTGTAGTAATTTCATTTTCCATTTTTTTAAGAATATCGATAATTCTTCTATCTGCCTGCTTAGATAACGGATTAAGATTTTTAAGAGTGATGGTTGAATTAGTTAGGGCCGCTATAGCAAGGAAATAGCCTGCACTAGAGAAATCCCCTTCGACGTTGTAGGTTTTTTTATGATACTTTTGACCAGCAGGGATATAATATTTTGTGTAGTTATAGTTAATTACATCTACTCCAAATTCTTTCATGGTATCTATTGTCATGTCGATATAAGGTTTAGAAATTTGATTTCCTTGTACCTCTATAGTTAAGTCACCGATAAGCGGAGCTACCATCATGATCGATGAAAAATACTGGCTACTTATATCTCCATTTAGTTTTGTAATCCCAGATTTTAGTTTGTCTGAGATTATATGAAGAGGTGGAAACCCATCTGTATTCAAATATGTGATATTAGCACCGAGTTGTTTTAATCCGTCGACTAATCCACCAATAGGGCGTTTGCAAAGTGCTTCTTGTCCTATCAAAACTTTTTCTCCTTTTACAATACAACAGAGACTGGTGATAAAACGAATAGTAGTACCAGAAATTCGTGCGTTAAGTCTGTGCTCACCTGGTTTTACGTCCAAGTAAGATCCGGTAACAATAATACTATTTCCCGGGACATCGACCGTAATCCCTAGAGATTTCAGACAATTAGTCATAGCGGTGATATCGTCACTAAAAAGTGGATTGGTTATGCGAACAGGTCCATCTACTAACGTAGCCAAAAGTAACGCTCTATTAGTGTAGCTTTTCGAACCTGGAATCTCGACAGTTTGGATAGCTGGTTTTGATAATGGAGTAAGTTCTATCATACTTAGGTAGGCAAGATAATTTTAGTGAGAAATTCAGGATAAAGCTTAGTTTGCCCGTGAACAAGAGATCTATAAAGTTCTTTTATCTCTTTACTCACTGGTCCAACATCTCCATTTCCAATGATACGACCTTCAACATCGATCACTGGGGTCACTTCTGCTCCTGTTCCAACTAAGAAGATTTCATCTGCTTGATATATCTCAGATCGATCAAGAGAGCGCTCAATGACAGACAATTTTAATTGGTTTTGCAGTAGTTTACATACAGTATCTCGTGTAATGCCGACCAATATATCTTCAGATGCTGATGGAGTATAAACTTTACCATTTTTTACTAAAAAAATATTTTCAGCACTACCCTCAACAACATGTCCTCTGTTGTCCATTAATAGAGCTTCATCATAGCCTCCAAGGATACTTTCTGTCTTCGCAAGGCAAGTATTCATGTAAGCACCTGTGATTTTTGCACGAGGAGGAATTGAATTATCAGGCACTCTAGTCCATGAGCTAATATTCGCCTTAATTCCTTCCTTTTCAATCATACGACCCATCATTACTGTATAAATTGCTAGACTACTTTTAAGTGATTTTAAATTAAAGTTCCCAACGGCGGGATCCGATTTAAATGCTAGCGGTCGAATATACATATCTGATTCACTAAAGTTTTTTTTGATAAGTTCTATAGTTATGGTAGTTAGCTCTTGTGGGGATAAGTTTAGATCTATACAGACGATCTTACATGAATCTACTAGTCGTTTAAAATGATCCTCAACTCGAAAAGCAAATAGAGCCTTTTCTTGGTCATTGTAATATGCGCGTATGCCCTCAAATACACCAGTTCCGTAATGAAGTGCATGAGTGGTAATTGGAACCACCGCCTTGTCTTCGGAAAGAAATTGTCCATCAAGGTACATTATCCGTTTATCTGTCATGATTTTCCTCCAGCTCATATGCTGCTTTAAAAATTGCATTCCAAATATCTAGAACAAGTAATTCTGGTATACCACGTAGCACAGCCTCATTCCTGACTTTCATTAAAATCGAATCTTCACGAGATTTACTCAGTACTGGTGCGGAGTATTTTTTCTTGATTTCGCCTACTTCTTTGATGAGTATAATTCTTTTTTCTAGCCAGTTCAGCAGCTGGGCATCAAGTTCGTCGATCTGCTTTCGAATAGGCAAAAGGGAATGTTCAAGCGATAGTTGATATTTTTGTGTCATATGCCTCCCAGAATTTTAATTACAGGGCAGTATTGTTTCATCATATCAAGAGCTTGCTGAAGACGTAAATCATCAGGGGGTATATCAGCTTCGATAAAAAAATGATAATCCCATGCCTTTTCTCTGCTTGGTCGAGACTCTAATTTACTTAAATTTATCTTAAAGTTTGAAAATACCTCAAGCATATCTTTTAAGACCCCAATTCTATTAAAGATAGTTAAAAAGAGCAATGTTTTTTCAGATTCAACTTGAAGTGAATCAATTTGCTTTGAAATGACATAGAATTTTGTGATATTTTCATGATTATCCTCTATATTTCTTGCGAGTATAGTGAGCCCGTATTTTTTTGCAGCAATTTTGGGAGCTAAAACAGCAACCCCCGATCGTAAGGTGGTGTCTTTAACTGCAGCAAGAGTGCTTGCGCCACCTTCGATTTCTGCCTGTGGAATATTTTTCCTCAGCCACTTTCTACATTGTGCAAGAGCTTGAGGGTGAGAAATAACTTTTGTAACCTTATCAAGTGAGTCTTCATTCGATAATAAACAATGGTGAACGTCTACGATGGTTGATGAGTTGGTCCTCAAATCAAAGTCCACGAGATAATCAAGTGTTTCACGAATTGTCCCTTCGGTTGTATTTTCGGCAGGTACGACACCTGCGTCTATTTTACCAATTTTTATAGCTTCAAATACATCATACAGAGTCTTATATGGTACTAGACTTACACCCTTAGAGCTGATGGAAGTAGCAGCCTGATACGAGTACGTGCCGATTGGTCCAAGAAATGCTACTTTGCCTTCTGTAATAAGGTGTTTTGGAGATTTTTTACCCATTTTCTTAATAGATTTTTTACCATTTGGCTTTACTCGTTTTTGAAGGGATAGAATATGGTTTGATATTTCAGACTGATCCTTTTTATTTACAAGTACTTGTAGATTTTGAATTGCTTTGGAAAATTGGAGAAGTGCATCAGAGTTGCTTGGGTTATGTATTTGAATGCTGCTAAGTAGTTCTTTATCCTGGTTAATAATACGTAGCATGGCAGCAGTTTGAGCGATAAAAACCGGTGTTGCGACATGGCCAGTAATATCGATTTTTGCATTAAGTAAGGTTTCCATAAGTGCGATATTTATAAAGTGGGTGAGAGATTGAATGTAGGCCATCGTCCTGTCGTGTTCAGGGCCTGTCATCTCTATTAGCTCGCCCCCCGCATCCTTGAAGACTTTTAAAAGAGGACAAGTGTTCGCTCCATTTTTTATTCTATTTATAATTATTTTCTGATTTTGAATCGATGAGACTGTTGGTCCGAAAAGAAAGTGCATGCCTAGACTGGGGTTTCCCAGGGTTATGAGAGCATCAAGTGTGGAAGATTTTATTGAAGTTAGGTCAACGACAAGAGCTGTTGGTTTTATTTTTTCTTTGAGTGACTGTATGACAGCAGCAGCATAAGTAATGGGCACAGAAATAAAAATAATATCTGCGTCAGCTAATTGCGTATTACTAGCAAAGCTTCTACCAGCACTATAAACTTCGATTTTCTGGCTTTGTAGAAAGTTGATAAGCCAGTTCCCCATTCGGCCTGTTCCTCCTATGAGAAATATATTTTGCTTAGTCAGCGACATGTCTTTCATAGACGTTTCCTCCTCTCGCAAATTCCGGTACAGCTTTCTCTACTTGTTCCCATGAAACTGCCTGATCTTTATCCGTGATTGCCTGATTTGGATCAGGGTGTACTTCAAGTAGTATGCCATCAAATCCCGTTCCTTGTTCATCTTTGTAGTATAGAGATGTTCTCAGCTCTGAAAGAACGAGATCATACCGTCCAGCGATGTGGGACGGATCGTCGTACATAGGCAGACCGGTTCTTCTTTTTACATCCATGGCTAGCTCTCTTAATGGAGGGTTACGATACTGCTCATATCCAGGCAGATCAACCTGGAAGCCGCGGTGGCATAAGATAAGCTGACTCTCCTCCACCCCTTCCTGCATAACATGCTCTACTGCTCCAAGCCACGCATCTCTGCCAGTCCCATAGCGTTCAAACATAGGATTTTTTATGAGTAGCTTAGCGCGTGGTTCGCCTGCAACAGCTCTAGCAATCTCGCGCTGGACGATGTGATTGTAGTTGCGTGATCCAATCCAGACTATAGCATCTTGATTTGAATTTCCTATTACAGCATCGACAAATCTATCTGCCTGTTGCCCGGTGAGTGCTTCCGTTGCTGGATCAATTCCCATCTGAGCTATCTCTATGACCCAAGGCATGGCGAGCTCTCCATAGCCGGCAAAACCAGGTCTAGTACGTGGCTTATCGGGGTTTCCACGATGCCGCGTGAACCCTCGATCCAAAGCATTCACTGCACTTGCGATCATCTGGTCCCTGCTTTGAGCAGCACAAGGCCCAACGATTGAATTCATTCTAATATTTTCTATAGTATTCATAATTCCACAAAAAAACCTCCCTTGAGGGAGGTCGCTTTTAAAGGTTTTACCTTTTAGTGGGTTATACCACTAACGAACTCCCCGTCGGGGAAGTAAAGTAAAACCAATAATAATTCACTATGTGATTCATATATGTATCGTATTATACTGTTTTAACCTTGTCCACTAATTGCTTGAAGGCTGCTTGATCATTAACGATAAGATCTGTAAGAATTTTTCTATCTAGTTCAATATTGGCAACTTTAAGTTTGTTTATAAAAACACTGTATGAAATATCATGCAGTTTTACAGC
>Ga0105047_10003165_pt1 | contig 29084 bp, 32 predicted proteins | sample MAT04_FD_78384 | JGI IMG/M metagenome (GOLD analysis project Ga0105047, IMG submission 78384) | Freshwater microbial communities from Lake Fryxell liftoff mats and glacier meltwater in Antarctica - MAT-04 (megahit assembly) | ecosystem: Environmental > Aquatic > Freshwater > Ice > Liftoff... | reverse complement strand
TAGAAGTTGCCGCTCATCAGGCGCGCCAGGTACTTGTTCAGCGCGCCCACGGGCGGGCTGATCGACATGTCGTTGTCGTTCAGCACCACCAGCAGGTCGGCGTTCACGCCGGCATGGCTGACCCCGGCGTTGTTCAGCGCCTCGAAGGCCATGCCGGCGGTCATGGCGCCGTCGCCGATCACGGCCACGGCGTGACGGTCCTCATGCTTGAGCTTGGCCGCCAGCGCCATGCCCAGGGCGGCGCTGATGCTGGTGCTGCTGTGCGCGGTGCCGAAGGTGTCGTACTCGCTCTCGTCGCGGCGCGGGAAACCGGCCACGCCGCCGAACTGGCGCAGCGTGTGCATGCGGTCGCGGCGGCCGGTGAGGATCTTGTGCGGGTAGGTCTGGTGGCCGACGTCCCAGACGATGCGGTCGTAGGGCGTGTTGAAGACGTAATGCAGCGCCACCGTGAGCTCGACGGTGCCCAGGTTGCTGCCCAGGTGACCGCCGGTCTGGCTGACGGTCTGCAGCACGAACTCGCGCAATTCCTTGGCCAGCGCAGGCAGTTCGGCGCGACTGAGCTTGCGCAGGTCGGCGGGGGCGTTGATCTTGCTGAGCACGGACTGCTGCTTCATTTCAGTTTTCTCGTTCAACGACCTTGTCGGCCAGCACGGCCAGCACGCTGGCCGCCGCACCCAGGCCGCTGCGCGCCAGCGCGGCATGCGCCTGCAGACGCAGTTCCTCGGCATGGCGCCGCGCTGCGGTCAGGCCCAGCAGCGAGACGTAAGTGGGCTTGTTGTGATGCTGGTCCTTGCCGGCGGTCTTGCCCAGGGTTTCGGAGGCCTGCGTGACGTCGAGGATGTCGTCCACCACCTGGAAGGCCAGGCCGATGGCCGCGCCGTAGTCGGACAGGGCCTGCCAGGCGCCGTCGCTGCAGGCACCGCAGGCCGCGCCCATCTGCACGCTGGCCTGCAGCAGCGCGCCGGTCTTGCGGCGGTGCATGTCGCGCAGCGCCGCCTCGTCGAGCGCGTGGCCGATGCTGGCCAGGTCGATGGCCTGGCCGCCGGCCATGCCCGCATGGCCCGCAGCGCGTGCCAGCAGCCCGCACAGACGCGCCTGCAAGGCGGCGGGCAGCGCGCCCACCGCCGCGATTTCGCCCGCCTGGGGCGTCAGCACTTCGAAGGCCAGGGCCTGCATCGCATCGCCAGCCAGCATGGCCTGGGCCTGGCCGTAGTTGACGTGCACCGTGGGCTTGCCGCGGCGCAGCACGTCGTTGTCCATGCACGGCATGTCGTCGTGCACCAACGAGTAGGCATGGATGAGCTCGACCGCCACCGCCGCGCGCATCGCGGCCGCGGCCTGGCCGTCGACGGCCTGGCAGGCCGCCATCGCCAGCAGCGGCCGCAGCCGCTTGCCGCCATCGAGCACACCGTAGCGCATGGCCTCGCCCAGGCCCGCCGGCGCGGCCAGCGGCACCCAGGCCTCGAGCGCGTGCTCGACATCGACGAGTTGCTGCCGCGCCCAGCCCTCGAAGTCGGCCGCCTTCATGGCGTGGCCCAGTGCTTGAGCTGGCCGTCTTCCAGCACCTTGACCTGTTCCTCCACCGCCTGCAGCCGGCTGCGGCAGTAGTTCAGCAGTTCGGCGCCGCGTCGGTAGCTGTCCAGCAACTCGTCCAGTGGCAGCTGGCCGCCTTCCATCTGCACCACCAGGCGGTCGAGTTCGGCGAGCGCCTGCTCGTAGGTGGCGGGTTCCTTGGGGGTGTGGGCAGCGCTGCGGGGCATTTCGGGTCATGAAATTGACTTCGGCATTCTAGACAAGCCTGCCCCTGCCCCCGCGGTGAGCATCGAACCCTTGCGGCCTGTCAGCCGTGCGCGGCAGGGGCCCGGCTAGAATCGCCCCCCGGTCCAGCCCGGCACGGCGACAGCCCACCGCCGGCCTGGATCTCTTTCTCTCATGTTTTTCTCTCATGTTTTTCTCTCATGTCGCCCGCGGGGCCACCGGGCGGCGGGGTCGATGTCCTACCACAGGAGGATCCCCTCGGATCATGTCGGACCTGAGCGTCAGTCTCGAAGCTCTTGAGCGCAGTCGCACTCAACTCCCAGTCTCCAGCTATTTCGACGAGGGCCTGTTCCGCAGCGAACAAGCACTCATCTTCGAGCATGCACCGCGTTACCTGGGGCACGAGCTTGCCTTGGCCGAGGTCGGCGACCACCTGGCGCTGGTGCAGGAGAGCGAGGGCCGCGCGCTGGTGCGCACGGCCGACGGCATCGAGCTGGTCTCGAACGTCTGCCGCCACCGCCAGGCCATCATGCTCAAGGGCCGCGGCCACACCGGGCGGCAGATCGTCTGCCCGCTGCACCGCTGGACCTACGACCTGCACGGCGCGCTGGTCGGCGCACCGCATTTCGACCAGGACCCGTGCCTGAACCTGCGCAATTACCCGCTGCAGAACTGGCAGGGCCTGTTGTTCGAGCACAACGGGCGCAGCGTGGCCACCGACCTGGCGCAACTCGGCGCCGCGGCGCAACTCGACTTCTCGGGCTACGTCTTCGACCGCGCCCAGGTCCACCAGTGCGACTACAACTGGAAGACCTTCATCGAGGTCTACCTCGAGGATTACCACGTCGGCCCTTTCCACCCAGGCCTGGGCCGTTTTGTCACCTGCGAAGACCTGAGCTGGGAGTTCGGCCGCCACCACTCGGTGCAGACGGTGGGTGTGAACAAAGCACTGGCCAAGGCGGGCTCGCCGGTCTACGAGCGCTGGCACCAGGCGGTGCTGAAGTACCGCAACGGCGAAGCGCCGACGCAGGGCGCGATCTGGCTGACCTACTACCCGACCGTGATGGTCGAGTGGTATCCGCACGTGCTGGTGGTCAGCACGCTGTTTCCGCAGGGGCCGCAGAAGACGATGAACCTGGTCGAGTTCTTCTACCCGGAGGAGATCGCCGCCTTCGAGCGGGAGTTCGTCGACGCCCAGCAGGCCGCCTACATGGAAACCTGCATCGAGGACGACGAAATCGCGCTGCGCATGGACGCCGGCCGCAAGGCGCTGATGGAGCGCGGCGACGACGACGCCGGCCCTTACCAGAGCCCGATGGAAGACGGCATGCAGCACTTCCATGAGTGGTACCGGCGCGAGATGGGCCTGGCACCCGGCCGGCCGTGAGCCTGGCCGGCGCGGCGGCGCACGACCGCCGCTTCACGCTCTCGGCACCCTGGCTGATGGTGCTGGCCTCACTGCTGTTTGCGCTGATGGGCGTGTGCGTGAAGTTCGCGTCGGTGCAGTACAGCGCCGGCGAGATCGTCCTTTACCGCTCGCTGATGGGCCTGGCGCTGATGGCCGGCGCGCTGCGCGTGCGCTCCATGTCCTGGCGCACGCCGGTGCCGGCGATGCACTTCTGGCGCAGCGCCTGCGGCACCACGGCGCTGTGCCTGTGGTTCTACGCCATCGGCGTGCTGCCGTTGGCCACGGCGATGACGCTGAACTACACCGCGCCGGTCTGGATCACGCTCTTCCTGATGGGCGGCACGGTGCTGCTGGGGCCGGGCAAGACGGGCCTGGACGGGCGCGTGGTGACAGCCGTGATGGCCGGCTTTGCCGGCGTGCTGCTGGTGCTGCGCCCGACGCTGCAGCAGGAACAGCTGTGGGGCGGCCTGATGGGTCTGCTGTCGGGCCTGATCTCGGCCATGGCGTACTTGCAGGTCTCGGCGCTGGGCCGCGCCGGCGAGCCCGGTGAACGTGTCGTCTTCTACTTCTCGCTGACCGGCGTGGTGGCCGGCGCCGGCCTCGCGCTGGCCAGCGGCGGCCTGCACGGCCACACGCTGCGCGGCGCGCTTCTGCTGGTGGCCACCGGCGTGCTGGCCACGGCCGCGCAATGGCTGATGACGCGCGCCTACGCCACCGGCTCGGCGATCAGCATCGCGGCGCTGCAGTACCTGGGCATCGCCTACGCCTTCGGCCTGGGCGTGTGGCTCTTCGACGACCCCGTCACGGCGCAGGCGCTGGTGGGCATGGCGCTCATCGTTGCGGCCGGCGTCGCCGCCACCCAACTGCGCAGCCGCGCCCCGCGCAGCGATGCGCCACCCACCGAAACCTGAGGCCTGAGGCCGGAGGAACAGATGCCCTACTCGACATTGATCGGCGTGGCCGAACTGCAGGCGCTGCAGGCTGCCGGCGCACCGCTGGCGCTGCTGGACTGCGGCTTCGAACTGAGCGACACCGATGCCGGTGCCCGCGCCTTCCATGCCGGCCACCTGCCCGGCGCGCTCTACGCCCACCTCGACGCCGACCTATCGGGCCCGAAGACCGGCCGCAACGGCCGCCACCCGCTGCCAACGCGCGAGGCGCTGGCTGCCAGCGCCGGCCGCTGGGGCATCGCGCCCGGCGTGCCGGTGGTCACCTACGACGCCCAGGGTGCGCCCTATGCGTCGCGGGCCTGGTGGCTGCTGCGCTGGCTGGGCCACGACACGGTGGCGGTGCTCGACGGCGGCAAGGCGGCCTGGCTGGCCGCGGGCGGCGCGCTGTCGACGGCAGCGCCCAGCGTGGCGGCAATGCCGCCCTACCCTGCACACGCGCCGGCGATGCCGACGATCGACGCCGACTCCCTGCTGGCGCGGCTGGCCGAGCTGCAGGTCCTCGACGCACGCGCCGGCGAGCGTTACCGCGGGGAGGTCGAACCGCTGGACGCCGTGGCCGGCCACATTCCGGGCGCCACGCTGCGCTTCTTCAAGGACAACCTCGGCGCCGACGGCCGTTTCAAGCCCGCGGCCCAACTGCGCGCCGAATTCGAAGCGCTGGCCGTGCCGGGGCGACCGGCCGTGCAGCAGTGCGGCTCGGGTGTCACCGCCTGCCACAACCTGCTGGCAATGGCGCATGCGGGGCTCGGCCTCAGCACGCTCTACCCTGGCTCGTGGAGCGAGTGGTGCAGCGACCCGCAGCGCCCCGTGGCGCGCGGCTGAGGACCGCCGACGGTGGCGAGCCGGCAGCGAAGTCCCCGCGCTTGACCCGGGTCAAGCCAGGTGCCCGATGGGGGGGCACACTGGCGTCACGGACTTGCGAGCACACTACGCGCCGCGGTCGTACCGGCCCGCAGACATAAAACAAGGAGCACGTATGTACAAGCGCATCCTCTTCCCCACCGACGGTTCCGAGATCACCGCCAAGGCCGTGCAGACCGCATTGGGCATGGCCAAGATGACCGGCGGCGAACTGAACGTGCTGGCGGTGAAGGAGCCCTTCCCCTACAGCGCCATCTCGGAAATGCAGCCGGTGCCGCCGCAGGAGTTCTTCGACGCCCAGGAACGTGTGGCGTCGGCACGTGTCACCGCCGTCACCGACGCGGCGACCGCCGCTGGCGTGCCCTGCGTCGGCCACACGGTCGAGGCGCTGCACCCCTGGGAAGCCATCCTCGACCACGCCAAGACGCAGGGCTGTGACCTCATCGTGATGGCCTCGCACGGTCGCCGCGGCATGAGCGCGCTGCTGCTGGGCAGCGAGACGCAGAAGGTGCTGACGCACAGCACGCTGCCTGTGCTGGTCGTTCGCATCTGACTCGCGTCTGACTCGCGTCTGACGGCCGCAGCCTGCCGGCCGGCGCAGGGCGTGTTGCTTCAGTGCGCGTCGTGCAGGCCGCTGGTGGCCATCAGCACCAGCGCCAGACCTGCGCCCAGCCACGCCACCTGCACCAGCGTGTCACGCCAAGACAGCCGCTGCTGCAACTGCGGCAGCAGATCGGCCACCGCCACGTAGATGAAGCTGCTCGAGGCCACCACCAGCAGGTAGGGCATGGCCGACTCGAAGGGCCCGACCAGGTAGTAGCCCAGCACGCCGCCCACCACCGCAGCCAGGCCCGACAGTGCGTTGTAGAGCAACGCCTTGCCGCGTGAGAAGCCTGCATTGAGCAGCACGATGTAGTCGCCCGCCTCCTGCGGGATCTCGTGCGCCAGGATGGCCATCGCCGTCACCCAGCCCAGCGACGGGTTGGCCAGGAAGGCGGTGGCAATGATCACGCCGTCGCAGAAGTTGTGCACCGTGTCGCCGACGAGCACGCTGTAGCCGCCGCGGCCGGCGCGCTCGGCGTCGCTGTGCGCGTGGTGATCGTGGCCGTCGCCTTCGTGGTGGTGGTCGTGGCGGTAGAGCTCGGCCTTCTCCAGCAGCCAGAAGAACAGCAGCCCGCCCAGCAGCGTGGCGAACAGGGCCTGCGGGTCGTGGCCCTCGAAGGCCTCGGGCAGCACGTGCAGCAGCGCCGTGCCCAGAAGCACGCCGGCCGACAGGCTGACCAGGCTCTTGACGACGCGCCCGAGCACGGCCACCGTGAGCGAGGCCGCGATCAACACCGAGAGCACGCCGCCGGCCGTGGTCGCCAGCACGATGTAGAAGAGAGTCATCAAGAAAACGGGCCGGCAAAGAGCCGACCCCGTTCGCTCGATCTTATCGAGCCTGTCAAGCGCCCCCTGCTGCCACGCCGCGCGCTGGACTGGTTCAGGGCGCAGCGGCCGTTCAGACCACGCCGTGCGCCTTGAACCAGGCCAGCGCGCGGCGCCAGCCGTCTTCGGCTGCCTCCTTGCGGTAGCTGGGCCGGTAGTCGGCGTGGAAGGCATGTGGCGCGTCGGGGTAGACCACGAACTCGCTCTTCTTCGCGGCGGCACTGCCTGCGGCCAGCGCCGCCTTCATCCTGTCCACGGTGTCGAGCGGGATGCCAGGGTCCTGGCCGCCGTACAGGCCGAGCACGGGGCCGGCGAGCTTGCCCGCCACGTCCACCGGGTGGCTGGGGTTGAGTGCACTGGCCGCGCCCACCAGCCGGCCGTACCAGGCCACGCCGGCCTTCACCGCCGGGTTGTGGGCGGTGTAGAGCCAGGTGACGCGGCCGCCCCAGCAGAAGCCGGTGATGCCGGTCTTCGTGGTGTCGGCACCCTCGGCCTTCGCCCAGGCGACGGTGGCGTCGAGGTCGCCCATGACCTGCGCGTCGGGCACCTTGCTGATGACCTCGGCGACGAGCTTGCCGATCTCGCCGTAGCTGGCGGCGTCACCCTGGCGCACGAAGAGCTCGGGCGCGATGGCGAAATAGCCGGCGCGCGCAAAGCGGTTGGCGACGTCGGCGATGTGCTCGTGCACGCCGAAGATCTCGCTGATCACCAGCACCACCGGGGCCCGGGTCTTGCCGGCGGGCGCGGCGCGGTAGGCGGGCATCTTGAAGTTGCCCACCGGGATCGTGACCTCGCCGGTGACGAGGCCGTCGGTCGGTGTCTTGATGGTCTGCGCCGACACCGGCAGCACCGCGGCGGCAAAGCCCGTGCCGACGCTGCGGCCGACGAACTGGCGCCGGCTCAGCGTGTCCAGCGGCGAGGTGGCGGGCACCAGGGTGTCGAAGTCTTCCATCAGCATGGCGTTTCCTCTTCGGGGGTCGCAAGCGCGGCATTCTGGCGCAAGGGCGGCGGGTACGATCAAGCCCATGGAATCCAATGTCAATCCGGCGGGGCCGCTGGCCGCCGTCGACATCGGCTCGAACAGCTTTCGGCTCGAGATCGGGCAACTGCCGCAGGCGCGCTACAGACGGCTGGACTACTTCAAGGAAACCGTGCGCCTGGGCGCCGGTCTCGACAGCAACGGCATGCTCACCGAGGAAGCCGTGCAGCGTGGCCTGGCCTGCCTGCGGCGCTTCTCCGCGCGGCTGACCGGCTTCCAGCCCGGCCAGGTGCGCGCCGTGGCGACGCAGACGCTGCGCGAGGCGCGCAACCGCAACGCCTTCCTGCTGCGTGCGCAGGAGGCCCTGGGCTACCCGATCGAGGTCATCTCGGGCCGCGAGGAAGCGCGCCTCATCTACACCGGCGTGGCACGGCTGCAGCCGGCGCAGGGACCGCGGCTGGTGGTCGACATCGGCGGCCGCAGCACTGAACTGATCCTGGGCCAGGGCGCCACGCCGCTGGTGGCCGAGAGCTTCGGTGTCGGCTGCGTCAGCCTGTCGCTGCGCTTCTTCGAAAACGGGCGCCTGACGCCCGCAGCCTTCCGCGCCGCCCAGGTGGCCGCGGGCGCTGAACTGGAAGAGGGCCTGCAGCCCTTTGCGCGCCACCGCTGGGTGCAGGCGCTGGGCTCGTCGGGCACCGCCGGCGCGGTGTCGCAGGCCTTGCAGGCCTCGGGCCAGACCGACGGCTGCATCACGCCAGCGGCGCTGCGCTGGTTCATCGAACGCTGCATCGCGGCCGGGCACATCGACCGCATCGAAGTCGCCGGCCTCAAGCCCGACCGCCGTGCCGTGCTGCCTGGCGGCCTGGCCATCCTGTACACGCTGGCCGCGCACTTCCAGATCGACACGCTGTGGCCGGCCAAGGGCGCACTGCGCCAGGGCGTGATCTTCGACCAGCAGGAACGCCTGCTGGCACTGCGCGGCGAGCCCCGCGACGTGCGCGACGCCACCGTCGTTGACCTGCAGCGCCGCTTCGGCGTCGAGACGGCGCAGGCCGCCCGAATGGCGCAGATCGCGCTTGCCCTCTTCGACGCCGCGATACCCGACGCCGAGCCCGAGACGCGGCGTGAACTCGGCTGGGCTTGCGCGCTGCACGAGATAGGGCTGATGGTCTCGCACCACGACCACCACCGCCACAGCGCCTACCTGCTGGCGCATGCCGACGCCGCCGGGTTCTCGCAGAGCCAGCAGCGCCGCGTCGGCGACCTCGTGCTGGGCCAGCGCGGCGGGCTGCGCAAGATCGAGCCGCAGATGGCCAACGAAACCTTCGCCTGGCAGGTGATGTGCATGCGCCTGGCCGTCATCAAGTGCCACGCGCGGGGTGACGTCAGCGCCCAGGCGTTGACGCTGCGCGCGCGCGGCCGCGACGCCATCGTCGACTACGGCAGTGCCTGGGCCGAGAACCATCCGCGCACCGCCTACCTGCTGCGCGAAGAGGCCATCGCCTGGGGCCGCAGCGGGCCGCTGCGCCTGGTGCTGCCCGCCTGAACCGGCCCCTTCGGCGCCCTCGGGGCCCGGTCCGTCCCCTGGGCTGAGTGCCACGGCGGCCCGGCGGCGGACCGGTCAGACGAGTTCGGGCGACACCACGGCGTGCAGCACGACCTGCAGCACGCCTTCACGTTCGCGCGCGCGCAGCCACCACAGCGCGCCCTTGCGCACCGCCCAGGGCTGCGGCTGGCCGGCCAGCAGGTAGGCGGCGGCCAGGCCGAGCATGGGCTGATGGCCGACCACCAGCACCGGCTCGCGCGCGTCGGGCCAGCGCACGGCGTGCAGCAGGCCTTCCACCGTGCCGTCGGGCGCCAGCGCGGGCACCGTCTTGGCCTTGCGCTCCAGCGCGGCGGCCGTCTGCAGGCAGCGCCGCGCCGGGCTGGCCAGCACGCGGGTGCTCGAAGGCAGCTGGCGGTTGAGCCAGGTCGCCATGCGCTGAGCCTGGCGTTCGCCCTTGGGCGTGAGCGCGCGGTCGAGGTCTTCCTGCACCTCGCGCATCTCCAGGGCTTCGGCGTGGCGCCAGAGGATGAGGTCCATGCGCGGTATCAACCCAGGCGCTGCATGAGGGCCCGCTGGGCGCTGGCGCCCAGCTCGGACACCCGCTTGTAGCGCCCGCCGCTGTCCAGCGTCCAGGCGTCTCGGCAGTCGTGCAGGTAGGGCACCAGCGCCTCGTCGATGATGCGTTGGCGCAGCGCCACGTCGCGCACCGGCCAGGCCAGCTCGATGCGGCGGAACATGTTGCGGCTCATCCAGTCGGCGCTGCTCAGGTAGAGCACCTCGTCGTCGGCAGCCTCGCCCCAGCGAAAGTACAGCACCCGCGTGTGTTCGAGGAAACGGCCGATGACCGAACGCACGCGGATGTTCGCGGTGCGGCCCGGCACGCCAGGCGGCAGCATGCAGGCGCCGCGCACGATGAGGTCGATGCTGGCGCCGGCCACGCTGGCCTCGATCAGGGCCTCCATCAGCCCCGGGTCGGTGAGCGCGTTGATCTTGACGACCACACGCGCCGGCTTGCCAGCGCGCGCTGCGTCGGCCACCTGGCGCAGATGCTTGACCATGCGCTTGTGGAGCCCGAACGGCGCGGTCACCAGGTGCCGCGGCGGCTTCACCTGCGTCTGGCTGGCCAGTTGCAGGAACACGGCGTCGACGTCGACGGTAAGCGCAGGGTCCGCCGTCAGGTAGCCCAGGTCGGTGTACATGCGCGCCGTGCGCGGGTTGTAATTGCCGGTCGACAGATGGGCGTAGCGCCGCAGCCGCGTCTGCGCCGGGCGCTTGCCCTTGGCCGGCACGACCGTCTCGCGCCGCGTCACCAGCAGCATCTTGGCGTGCGTCTTCAGGCCGACGATGCCGTAGACCACCTGCGCGCCTACGGCCTCCAGGCGTTCGGCCCAGTTGATGTTGGCCTCTTCGTCGAAGCGCGCCTTCAGCTCCACCACCACCAGCACTTCCTTGCCGCGGCGCGCGGCCTCGATCAGCAGGTCCATCAGCACACTCTTGGTGCCGGTGCGGTAGATGGTCTGCTTGATGGCCAGCACGTCGGGGTCGTTGACGGCCTCGCGCAGGAACTGCACCACCGGCTCGAAGCTCTCGAAGGGGTGGTGCAGCAGCACGTCGCGCTGGCGCAGCGTCTCGAAGATCGAACGTCCGGGCGGCAGCCGGCCCTCGGGCCAGCGCGGCTCGAAGGGCGGAAAGCGCAGGCGGTCGGCCTCGGCCTGGTCGATGAGCTGGTTCAGGCGCACCAGGTTGACGGGTCCATTGACCTTGTACAGCGCCACCGCGGGCAGGCCGAACTGCTCAAGCAGGAAGTGCGTGAGTTCGTCCGGACAGGTCGACACCACCTCGAGCCGGATGGCCTGGCCGAAGTGGCGCAGGGTCAGGCCGCTGCGCAGCGCCTGTCGCAGGTTGGTGACGTCGTCCTCGTCGACCTCGAGCTCGCTGTCGCGCGTGACGCGAAACTGCGAAAACGACTCGACGGTACGCCCGGCGAAGAGCTCGCCCAGGTGGGCGCGGATGACGCTGGTCAGCAGCACGAAGCCCTGCCGGCCCGGCGTCAGCGCCGCCGGCAGGCGGATGACACGCGGCAGCACCCGCGGCACCTTGACGATGGCGATCTGGTTCTGGCGCCCGAAGGCGTCGCGCCCGCTGACGCGCGCGATGAAGTTCAGGCTCTTGTTGGCCACCTGAGGGAAGGGGTGGCTGGGGTCCAGGCTCAGCGGCACCAGCAGCGGGCGCACTTGTTGCTCGAAGAATTGGCCGACCCACGCGCGCTGCGCGGCGTTGCGCTGGGCGTGGTTCAGCACCACGATGCCTTCGGCTTCCAGCGCCGGCATCACCTCGTGGTTGAACAGGGCGTACTGCTCGTCGATGAGATCGTGCGCGGCCTGCGCCACGGCGGCCAGGTCGGCCTGGGTGATGCCGCTGCCGGGCTGGCGTACGGCCTCGATGTAGTCGGCCACGCGCACCTCGAAGAACTCGTCGAGGTTGCTGCTGACGATGGTGACGTAGCGCAGGCGTTCGAGCAGCGGCACGTCGGCGCGGCGTGCCTGCGCCAGCACGCGGCGGTTGAACTGCAGCAGCGACCGTTCGCGGTCCAGCAACTGCAACGCCACGGTCTGCGCGGCCTTCTCGCGCAGCGCGCTGGTGCGGTCGTCGGCCAGCGCGGCCAGCGGCGGCAGGCGCTGCGGCGTCACCGCCGTGGTCCGGGCGACGGGGTCGTTGTCATCGTTCATCAGTAGGTAGTTTATGAATTCTGGGCGACAAGCGCGTGACACCGGCCCGGCCCCACCCGGCGCCGTCAAGGGCCCAGCAGCTTGCCGGTGCGCGCCAGCGACGTGCCGGCAACCTTGGCCAGGCGTGCGCCCGGCGTCGCCCAGCGCGTGGCGCTGCGCGCGTAGAGCACGCCGGCAGACAGCGTGCGCAGCGGCAGCACTTCACCGCTGTCGACGTCGACGAGGTCGGCAATGACGCTGCCGGCCGCCACGCGGGCGCCCGGCCCCTGGTGGAAAACGACGACGCCGCAGCGCGGCGCCAGCACCGGCTCGCTGCCGGCCAGCGGCGTCGGCTGACAGCGCGCGGCAGGCATCGGCTGCGGCGTGCCGGCGACCACACCGCGGCGGCGCAGGAACTCGACCAGGGCGTCGGCGTCCTGCGCGGCCAGCGCGTGCGAGGTGTCGGCCTGGCCGCGCAGTTCCACCGTGGTGCTGAAGCAGGCCAGCGGCACCGGGTGGCCGGGGTGGGCCTGCTGCACGACGAACCATGGGCGGCTGCAGGCCTCGTCGAAGGGTGAGTCGCCCGATTCGGTGGCCAGCAGGATGGCCTCGGCGCCCAGCAGCGCGCCCAGCTCGACGCACAGCGCCGCCTGCGGCGTGAGGCCGTAGAGGTGCAGCGCGGCTTCGGCGTCGCAGTGCAGGTCGAGCACGATGTCGGCGTCGATGGCCAGGCGCAGCAGCTGGATCTTGAGGTCGTCCACCGGGTTCGGGGCCGTCAGCGCGGCCACCGCGCGGCGCAGTTCTTCACGCACCAGCGCCACGTTGGCGGTCGCGTCGTGGCCGAGCCGGCCCTGCACCGCCGCCGCGACGGTGGCCGCGACGTCGGGCACCTGGCGGTTGAAGTTGACGCCGTCGCGCAGATCGAAGCGGCCCTGGTGCTGACCCAGCTGCTGCTGCGCCAGGCCCGGCGGATTGGCACAGGGCACCAGCACCACTTCGCCCAGCAACTGGTCGGCGGCGTCCAGCGCCGCCAGGCGCTCACGCAGCGCCTGCGCGACCAGCATCGCCGGCACTTCGTCGGCGTGCAGCGCGGCCTGGATCATGGCCTTGGGGCCGCGCCCGGGCATGCCGAAGCGCAGCACACGCAGGCTGTGCTGCAGGCCGGGGCTGGCGCTGGCCAGGACGATGGATTCGCTGTGCATGTCGGGCACCGACAGGCCGCAAGCGCTACAGCGCCAGCAGGTGCTGGCGGTAGTGCAGGAGCTCGTCGATCGACTCGTGGATGTCGGCCAGTGCGGTGTGTGCCTGCGCCTTCTTGAAGCCGTCCATCACCGCCGGCTTCCAGCGCCGCGCCAGTTCCTTCAGCGTGCTGACGTCGAGGTTGCGGTAGTGGAAGAAGGCCTCCAGCGTGGGCATGGTGCGCGCCAGGAAACGCCGGTCCTGGCAGATGCTGTTGCCGCACATCGGGCTCTTGCCCCTGGGCACGTACTGCTTCAGGAAGGCGATCACCTGCGCCTCGGCCGAGGCCTCGTCGATGGTGGAGGCGCGCACACGCGCGGTCAGGCCGCTGCGGCCGTGGGTGCCGGTGTTCCAGGCGTCCATGCCAGCGAGCACGGCATCGCTCTGGTGCACGGCGAAAACCGGGCCTTCGATGCGCACGGTGAGATGCGGGTCGGTGACGACGACAGCGATCTCGATGATGCGGTCGGTGTCGGGCAGCAGCCCGGTCATCTCGAGGTCGATCCAGACCAGGTTCTGCTCGTTCGGTGCCAGCGTCGTTTCGCTCATGGTGCCTTGCCAGGGTCAAAGGTGCTGATTCTCGCCCACGCCTACACTCGGCGCCCATGCAGAGCAACCACGTCACCCTGGCCTTCGCTGCCGCCTTGCTCGTGTCGCTGGCCGTGAAGCTGTGGCTGGCAACGCGACAGATGCGCCACGTCTCGGCCCACCGCAACCGCGTGCCCGCGGCTTTCGCCGCCACCGTCACGCTGCAGGCGCACCAGCGCGCGGCCGACTACACGCTGGCCAAGGGCCGCTTCGGCCTCTTCAGCATGGCCTTCGGCAGCCTTTTGCTGCTGGGCTGGACGCTGCTGGGCGGGCTCGAGGCGTTGAACACACTGCTGCAGGGCACTGTGCTGCCCGCCTGGGGGCCCATGGCCTACCAACTGGCGCTGCTGGCGGCCTTCGCGCTCATCGGCAGTCTGCTCGAATTGCCGCTGGACGCCTACGGCACGTTCCGTATCGAGCAGCGTTTCGGCTTCAACCGCATGTCAGTCAGGCTGTGGCTGGTCGACCTGGCCAAGGGCGCCGCCGTGGCGGTGCTGGTCGGGCTGCCGCTGGCGGCCGTCATCCTGTGGATCATGGGCGCCTCGGGCGGGCTGTGGTGGCTTTACGCCTGGGTGACCTGGGTCGTGTTCAACCTGGCGCTGCTGGTGCTCTATCCCACCGTCATTGCGCCGATGTTCAACAAGTTCGAGCCCCTGCCCGACGAAGCGCTGAAGGCGCGTGTGCAGGCACTGATGCAGCGCTGCGGCTTTGCCGCCCAGGGCCTGTTCGTGATGGACGGCAGCAAACGTTCGGCCCATGCCAACGCCTACTTCACCGGCCTCGGCGCGGCCAAGCGCGTGGTCTTCTTCGACACCTTGCTGCAGCGCCTGAGCCCGGGTGAGGTGGAAGCCGTGCTCGCGCACGAGCTCGGCCACTTCAAGCACCGACACGTGCTGCAGCGCATGGTGGGTATCTTCGGCTTCAGCCTGGCAGGGTTGGCGTTGCTGGGCTGGCTGGCCGGCCAGAGCGGCTTCTACGCCGGCCTGGGCGTGGCACCCAGCATCGGCGCGCCCAACGACGCGCTGGCGCTGCTGCTGTTCATGCTGGCGCTGCCGCCTTTCACCTTCTTCGTCTCGCCGCTGATGGCGCACTTCTCGCGCCGGCACGAATTCCAGGCCGACGCCTACGCCTGCCAGCAGGCCGACGGTGGCCACCTCGCCAGTGCGCTGCTCAAGCTGCACGAGGACAACGCGGCCACGCTGACGCCCGACCCGGTCTACGTGCGTTTCTACTACTCGCATCCGCCGGCGTCCGAACGCTTGGCCGCCCTGCCCGCGCCGACATCCGGCGTGCTGCCCTTGCCTGCCTCCGCCTGACACCATGAGCTCACTCGCCAACCGCCGCTGCCAGCCCCTCGAGGGCCAGCCGGCCATGGGTGTGGCCGATATCGAGGCCCATCTCGTCCATGCACCCGGTTGGGCGCTGGTCGACGGTGCGATCCAGAAGCGCTACGACTTCCCCGACTACCACCGCACGATGGCCTTCGTGAACGCGCTGGCCTGGGTGGCGCACGTGGAAGACCACCACCCCGACCTGCTGGTCAGCTACAGCGGCTGCACGGTGCGCTTCAACACCCACTCGGTGAGCGGGCTCTCGATCAACGACTTCATCTGCGCCGCCAAGGTGGACGCCCTGCTGCCTTGACGCCGACCGCGAACGGCCCCGAGGTGACGCCGGCCGGGGCTACCGTCGGCTTGGTCGTGGCCGCACACGGCCGCCACGTGATGGTCGAGACGCCCGAAGGCCGGCGTGTGCTGTGCCAGACGCGAGGCAAGAAGAGCGAGCTCGTCGTCGGCGACCACGTGCGCTGGCAGATCACCGGCGACGGCGGTGTCGTCGACGGGCTGGAGCCGCGGCGCAACCTGCTCTTCCGGCAGGACGAATGGCGCACCAAGTCCTTCGCTGCCAACCTCGACCAGCTGCTGGTGCTGGTGGCGCCCGAGCCGGTGTTCAGCGAGTCGCAGCTCACGCGTGCGCTCATCGCCGCGGCCGAGGCCGGCATCCCGGCCGTCATCGGCCTGAACAAGACCGACCTGCCGACCATCGCTATCGCACGCGAGCGCCTGGCGCCCTATCGCGCGATGGGCGTGACGGTGATCGAGCTGGCGCTGAAGACCGACCCGCTCGGCGCCCAGGCCGTGCTGACGCCGCTGCTGGCCGGCCGCACGACACTGGTGCTGGGCCCCAGCGGCATGGGCAAGAGCACGCTCATCAACCTGCTGGTGCCACAGGCCGCGGCCCAGGTGGGCGAAATCTCGCAGGCCCTGAACACCGGCCGCCACACCACGACCAGCACACGCTGGTACTGGCTGGACGGCACCGACACTGCTGAAGGCGCCGGCCCTGGCCCCCGTGGCGCGCTGATCGATTCGCCGGGCTTCCAGGAGTTCGGCCTGCGCCAGGTGCAGCCCGAGCAGCTGGCCAGCCTGATGCCCGACTACGCCGCAGCGCTGGGCGAGTGCCGCTTCCACAACTGCAGCCACCGCCACGAACCCGGCTGCGGCGTGCGCGATGCCGCAGCGCGTGGCGAGATCAGCCCGACGCGGCAGCGCATCTACGGCGAGCTGTACGAGGAACTGTCGCAGAAGAAATGGTGAACCGGGTTCCCGGTTGACCGACTGCGCTTCGCTCGACCGGCAACACATGGGCCGCCGACCAAGGCCTTGCGCGGATCCGGCTCTGCCGGGCCGCTGCAAGAGCCCCCCAGCCCCCCAGCGGGTAACGAGCGAAGCGAGCTTGGGGGCCCGTTCACCCCACGACGTGGGCGAGGGTCAGCAGCGCCACCAGCAGCATCCACAGCACCACCGAGCGCCACACCAGCCCGACCACGCTGTGCAGGTGTCCCGGTTGCGCCGGCACCCCGGCGGTCGAACCCTGGGCATCGGCCATGCCGGTCTCGCCGCCGGCGTCGAAGGTCTTCGAGCGGTCGGGCGTGACGCCCGGTGCCGCCGCACCGCCCAGCTGCACGCCGACGGCACCGGCCGCGGCGGCGAGGATGACGCCTTCGTTCGGGTGCTGCCACAGCGTGGCATCGCGCCGCCAGCTGGCCGCCGCTTCCTCGAAATTGCCGACCACCGCGAAGCCGAAGGCCGTCAGCCGCGCCGGCACGTGGTCGATAACGCCGAACAGGCGCTGCGACAGCGCCAGCAGCGCGTCGTTGCCCGGCGCGTCGATGTTGCGGTGGCGGTAGCCCCAGTAGCGTGTCGAGAACTCGGCCATGCGGTAGAACACCGCGCCCATCGGCCCCAGGCCCAGCGCCGAGAGTACGACGAACCAGAAGAAGACGCCGAAGACATGGCGGTGCGCGGCCAGCAGCGCGTGTTCGATGACGTGGCGCAGCACCTCGGTGCGCGGCAGTTCGCTGGCGTCGAGGTGGCGCCATTCGGCGAGCAGGCGACGCGCCTCGTCTTCGTCGCCGCGCTCCAGCGCGTCGCGGATGTCGGTGAAGTAATGGCTGAACTGGCGGAAGCCGAGCGTGAGGTAGAGCAGGCCGACATCGAAGACCAGCGCCAGCACCAGGCTGTAGTGGCCGATCAGCAGGTGCAGCGCAGCCACCCCCAGCGAAGGCACGCCCACCGAGACGCACCAGACGACCCAGGTGTGGTGGGGCTGGCCGGCGTCGAAGTTGCGGCCGGTCCAACGCACCCAGGACATCAGGGTCTCGTGCACCCAGTTGTCGCGCGGCAGCGGCTTGAGCTGCTCAATCAGCAGCGCGAACAGGACGGCGAAGAAACTCATCGCTTTCGATGATAGGGCGTCGCCCGTATGCCGCCGGGTCAGGCGCCGAGGAAGCGGTAGAGGTTGCGCAGCATCGCCGCCGTCGCACCCCAGATGAAGTACTCACGCTGCTGGCCGTCGACCCCGGGGCCGGTCCAGGGCATGGACAGGAACTGGCGCTCGCCGCTCTCGTAGCTGAAGACGTGGCGGCGGTGGTGGGCCGGGTTCATCAGGTGCAGCAACGGCACCTCGAAGGCCTCGGCGACCTCGAAGCTGTCCAGCGCCACGGTATACGGCGCCTGAACGAGCGCCACCACTGGTGTGACGACATAACCCGTCACCGTGGTGTAGGTCGGCAGCTGACCGATGACCTCGACCTGGCCCAGCGGCAGGCCGACTTCCTCCTGCGCCTCGCGCAGGGCGGTGGCCTCGGGGCTGTCGTCTTCCGGTTCACTGCGGCCGCCGGGAAAACTGATCTGCCCGGCGTGGTCGCGCAGGTGGTCGGTGCGGCGCGTCAGCAGCACGTGCAGGCCATCATTGCGCTGCACCAGCGGCACCAGCACGGCCGCCGCCCTGGGTTCGCGGCCACCGAACACGCCGCCGGCGTCACCGTGGAATTCGGGCTGCCAAACGCCGGCCACGGTGAAACGCCGGCGCAACGCCGGCGCTGAAAGGCGCTCGATCGGCACCGGGGGCAGATGGGCATCCACGCCGAGCACCGGAATGCGGCGAGGATCGAGGATGCGCGGTGGAACTGTCATGGTTGCCAGTGGTGAAAGGCCAATGACAAAGGCCGCCCGAAGGCGGCCTCGTCGGCCAGCACCCGCGAACGGGCGCCAACTTTCGTCAAGCCAGCTTCTCTTTGATGCGCGCCGACTTGCCACTGCGCTGACGCAGGTAGTACAGCTTGGCGCGGCGCACGTCGCCGCGGCGCTTGACTTCGATGCTGGCGATCAGCGGGCTGTAGGTCTGGAAAGTGCGCTCGACACCTTCGCCACTGGAGATCTTGCGCACGATGAAGCTGCTGTTCAGCCCCCGGTTGCGCTTGGCGATGACCACGCCTTCGTAGGCCTGCAGCCGCTTGCGCGTGCCTTCGACGACGTTGACGCTGACGATCACGGTGTCGCCAGGGGCGAACACGGGAATCGTCTTGTTGAGGCGAGCAATCTCTTCCTGCTCGAGGATGGCAATCAGGTTCACTGGGGTTCTCCGGTCGATCTTGTCGCGGGCGGGTTGAATTGGAATGGTGCCCGGCAGAGGATCGAAAAGCCTTTGATTATAGCCCGAGGCTGGCCAGGTAGCGCTCGTCGCCGCGGCTCAGCCGCCCTGCGGCGCGCGCCGCCGCGATGAGGTCGGGGCGGCGGCGCGCGGTGAGTTCCAGCGCCCGCTCGCGGCGCCAGCGTGCGATCTCGGCGTGGTGGCCTGACAGCAGCAGCGGCGGCACAGGGCGTTCGACGCCGTCCACCACCAGCAACTCGGGGCGGCTGTAGCTCGGGCCTTCGAGCAGGCCGTCGGAGAAGCTGTCCTGCTCGTGCGACCGCGCCGTCAACACCCCTTCCTGCAGCCGCGCCACGGCGTCCAGCAGCGCCAGTGCAGGCAGTTCGCCGCCGGCGAGCACGAAGTCGCCGAGGCTGATCTCGTGCGTGACATGGGCGTCGAGCAGGCGCTGGTCTATGCCCTCGTAGCGCCCGCACAGCAGCACCGCGCCCGGTCCGGCGGCGAAGCGCTCGACCATCAACTGGTCCAGTCGCTGCCCAGTGGGGGTGAAGTGCACGACCGCCGGCCGGGCTTCGGCGCGGTCGGTGGCCACGGCCTGCAGGGCACGCTGCAGCGGCTCGAAGAGCATCACCATGCCGGGGCCGCCGCCGTAAGGGCGGTCGTCGACACGGCGGTAAGCGTCGTCGGCAAAGTCGCGCAGCGGCCACAGCCGCACCTCGACTTGCCGGCTCTCGAACGCGCGGCGCGTGATGCCGTGGCTGAAGTGCGGGGCGAAGAGCTCGGGAAAGAGCGTGACGACGTCGAAGCGCATCGTGTGCGCTTCAGGCCAGGTCTTCGGCGTCCCAGTCGACGGCGATGCGCCGCCCGGGCAGGTCGACGCTGTCGACGTAGGCGTCGACGAAGGGGATCAGCAACTCTGGCGCGGCTGCGTCGGCCGGCTGAATGCGCAGCACGCAGTGCGGGCCGGTCTCGATGAGGCCGACGACCACGCCCAGCGCCAGATCCTGGCGGTTGTGCACCGTCAGTCCGATGAGGTCGACCCAGTAGAACTCGCCCTCGTCGGGTGTCGGGAAGTTGGCGCGCGAAACGAAGATGCGTGCACCCTGCAGCGCCTCGGCGGCGTTGCGGTCGGGCAGTTCCTGCGCCGTGGCCACCACGCCGTCGCCCTGCTCCTTGGCGCTCAGCACCTTGAGCAGCGTCGGCAACGCCGCGGCCTTCGGACCGCGCGGGCCCGGGCTTTCCGGAGCCTGGACGAACCAGCGCTTTGAGGAAAAGAGCGCCTGCGGGTCGGCGGCAAAGGGTTTGACCTTGATGCCGCCCTTGATGCCCCAGGCGCCCATGACGCGGCCGACTTCCACCGCGTCGGCCGGCATCGTCGGCGTGTCGCCGACGTCCGGCCCGGCGGTCTGGCTCGCCGCGTTCACGACATCGACCTTCAGGTCAGCGACGTTCAGGCCGCCTTCTTGGCCTGGTCGATCAGGCGTGCCACCGTGGGCGACAGCTGGGCGCCAACGCCGGTCCAGTGGGTGACGCGGTCGAGCGCCACGCGCAGTGGCTGCTCGCCGCCCGAGGCCACGGGGTTGTAGAAGCCCACGCGTTCGATGAAGCGGCCGTCACGGCGCTCACGCGCGTCGGCGACGACGATGTTGAAGAACGGGCGCTTCTTGGCGCCGCCACGGGCGAGTCGGATCACGACCATGAGAGGATTCCTTGGGAACAGGGGCTGGTGAACGACCACGGGAGACACACCGGGTAGAACACCTTGGTGGCCAGCAGTCAAACTGCCGACCTCGGCTGGCGCCGTAGATACGCCCGCGGTGTTTACTTTCACCACCTGCAGGCCAACGCCGAAAACCGCGCATTATAAACTGCTTGCTTGCCGTGACGAGCGCCCTGCCCTGCATCTGCCCCTCGAATGAGCCCCGCGACCCCTGCCTACCCTGAATCGCCGTACCGTTCCAAGACCGTCGCGGCCTGGCTGGCGCTGCTGCTGGGCGCACTGGGCGCCCACCGCTTCTACCTGCAGGGCTGGCACGACCCCCTGGGCTGGCTCTACCTGCCGCCGACGCTGGCGGGGCTTTACGGCGTGCTGCGCATGCGCGAACTGGGCCAGGACGACCACCTTGCCTGGCTGCTGGTGCCGTTGCTGGGCGTGTCGATCTCGGTGGCCATGGTCAGCAGCATCGTGCATGCGCTGACACCCGACGAAAAGTGGGATGCGCGCCACAACCCGGGCCGCGCCGTCGTGGCCACCGGTTGGGGCCCCGTGCTCGCCGCCATCGCCGGCCTGATGGTGGGCGGCGCGGTGTTGATGGGCACCATCGCCTTCAGCGGCCAGAAATTCTTCGAGTGGCAACTGGAAGACAGCCCGGCCAGCCGCCCCTAGCAGCGATTCAGAACAGCAGCGTGCTGACGCCGTAGAAGATGGCGGCGATCAGCGCCGTGGCCGGGATCGTGACGATCCAGGCCATCACGATATGCCCCGCCAGCCCCCAGCGCACCGCTGACGCGTTGCGCACCGAACCGACGCCGAAGATGGCGCCGGTGATGGTGTGCGTGGTCGACACCGGCACGCCCAGCCCGGTAGCGACGAAAAGCGTGATGGCGCCGCCGGTCTCTGCACAGAAGCCTCCCACCGGCTTGAGCTTGGTGATGCGCTGGCCCATGGTCTTGACGATGCGCCAGCCGCCGAACATCGTGCCCAGGCCGATGGCGATGTAGCAGCACCAGATCACCCAGGAAGGCGGCATCCTGTCGCTGGCCTGACTGTAGCCGGCGGCAATCAGCAGCAGCCAGATGACACCGATGGTCTTCTGCGCATCGTTGCCGCCGTGGCCCAGCGAGTACAGCCCGGCCGACACCAGTTGCAACCGCCGGAACACGTTGTCGACGCGCATCGGCGAAGTTCGTCGGCATGTCCACGCCACGGCGACCATCATCAGCGAGCCGAGCAGGAAGCCCATCACAGGCGAGATGAAGATGAAGGCCACCGTCTTGAGCACGCCGGCCCACACTAGCGGCCCGGCACCCGCCTTGGCGACGGTGGCGCCGACGATGCCGCCAATGAGCGCATGAGAGCTGCTCGACGGGATGCCGTACCACCAGGTGATCACGTTCCAGGCGATGGCACCCACCAGAGCGCCGAAGATCACGTGCTGGTCGACGATGCCCGGATCGACGATGCCCTTGCCCACGGTGGCGGCCACCTTGAGCTGGAAGACGAAGATCGCCGCAACGTTGAAGAAGGCGGCGAAGACCACCGCATGTTGCGGCTTGAGCACGCCCGTGGACACCACGGTGGCGATGGAGTTGGCAGCGTCGTGGAAGCCGTTCATGAAGTCGAACAGCAAGGCCATGACGACCAGCATGATCACCACCCACAAGTCGATGGGCACCGCGTTCGGCAGGGTCGACATGGCGGCGATCAGGAGTTCTCGAGCACGATGCCTTCGACCAGGTTGGCAACATCCTCGCAGCGGTCGGAGATCGACTCCAGGTGCTCGTAGACCGCCTTCAGCTTGATCAGCTGCCGCGTGTCGGGTTCCTCGCGGAACAGGCGCGACATCGCCGAGCGCATCACGCGGTCAGCGTCCGACTCGAGCTGGTCGATCTCGCCGCAGGTCTGCAGCACGGCCTCGGCGACCTCGGCGGTCTTCAGCTTGGGCAGCATGGCCAGCACGCTCTGCACACGTTCGCAGCAACGCACCGAGATCTCGGACAGCCGCACCACGTCCTCGGACAGGTTCTGCAGGTCGTACAGCGACATCACCTCGCTGGTGTCCTGCAGCAGGTCGAGCACGTCGTCCATCGCGTTGATCAGGCGGTGGATCTGGTCGCGGTCGAGCGGCGTGATGAAAGTGCGGTGCAGCAGCCGGTGCACCTCGGCGGTAATCTTGTCGGCTGCACGCTCCGAGGCACCCACGGCATTGGCGTGGCGCTCGCGCTCGGCCTGGTTGTCGTAATCCTGCACCATGGCCAGGAACGAGCGCGCGCCCTCTGCGATGTGCTGGCCGTGCTTGTTGAACAATTCGAAGAAATTACCTTCGCGCGGCAACAGCCTGCCGAAAACCATGCTGACTCCGTTGTCTGCAGCCGGCTCGAGATCCGGCTGTCACTGTTCTGTCACAAATCGATTCTAGGCGCCACCGGGGCTCCACCGCCGCCGACGTCGCGCCGCGTCGGCAAGCCTCAGGACTGGCGTTCGATGCGCTGCGCCGCGGCGGCGGCCGCCCAAGGGGCCAGCGGGCCGAGCCGCGGGTGCACGGCGTCGGGCGCGATCTCCAGCAAGGGCTGCAGCACGAAGGCCCGCTCATGCAGACGCGGATGCGGCAGGGTCAGCGTCTCGCTGGCCTGCTCACGCTGCCCGTAGAGCAGCAGGTCGAGGTCCAGGCTGCGCGGCGCATGGCGGTAGGGCCGCTGGCGGCCGTGGGCCTGCTCCAGCGCCAGCAGCGCGGCCAGCAGCGCTTCGGGCGGCAGCGTGGTCTGCAGTTCGACCACCGAGTTGGTGTAGTCGGGCCCCTGGGCATCGACGGGCGCACTGCGGTACAGGCTAGAGCGCTGCAGCACTCGCGTGCCGGGCAGCGCGGCCAGGCCGGCCAGCGCAGCATCGAGTGTGGCGCGGGCGTCACCGAGGTTCGCGCCCAGGCCCACGAAAACACGATCGCTCACGCCGCCGGGCCCGTCTGCGGGCGCCGCGCCGGACGGCCCGGGGTCCATCTCGCCACCGCTCAGGCGGCCGACGGGGCGCCCCCGCCACCCGCCGCCGGACCGGTACCACCGGCAGGCTTGCGTCGCCGGCGGCGGCGCTTGCGCGGCGCGGCCCCTTCGCGGCCGGGTGCGGCTTCGGCGTTGTCCTCGTCGTCGTCCGGCTCAGCGGTGGCATCCGGGCCGGCGCCGGCTGCCGGTGCCGTGGCCGGGCCTTCGGCGCGTGAACGCCGCGAACGCGGCGCCGCCGTCGCGCGCACGTCGCGCAACAGCGCCTCGCGGTCGTCGTCGCTGCCGAGGTGGAAGTCCTCCCACCAGTCAGCCAGGTCGACCGAGACCTCGTCGCAGTCGGCGCGCAGGCGCAGGAAGTCGTAGCCGGCGCGGAAGCGCACCTGGGCGATGAGCGACGCCGCCGAGCTCGCGGTGCGGCGCTCGAAGCGCGGCTGCATGAGCCAGATCTCGCGCATGTCGGCGGCCAGCTTGCCGCGGCCCGAGATGTCGCCGATGCGTGCGTCGAACACGGCGTCGACGGCCTGCTGCAGCGCCGGGAAGGGGCTCTCTCCGGCAGCTCGCAGCGCCGCCCAGCGCTCCTGCACGTCGTGCCACAGCATGGTGGCCAGCATGTAGCTGGGCACCACCGAGCGGCCCTCGTTGACACGGGTGTCGGTGTCCTGCAGCGCCAGGCGAACGAACTTCTCGCGCACCGGGTTGGGCTTGGCCGGCGCCAGCGCCGCGTCGAGCACCGGAAACACCGCCAGCTTGCCGCCGATGAGGCCAAACTTGCGCAGCTGCTCGATGCTGGCCAGTGCGTGACCGGTCTGCAGCAGCTTGATCATCTCGTCGAACAGGCGCGAGATGGGCACGTTGGCCAAAAGCGACGCCGTGGCGGCCACTGGCCTGGACGTGGCCGGGTCGAGCGCAAAACCCAGCTTGGCCGCAAAGCGCACGACGCGGATGATGCGCACGGGGTCTTCGCGGTAGCGTGTGTCGGCGTCGCCGATCATGCGCAGCAGCTTGGCGCGCACGTCGGCGAGGCCGTTGTGGTAGTCCACCACGGTCTGCGTGACCGGGTCGTAGTACATGGCGTTGATGGTGAAGTCACGCCGCGCCGCGTCCTCGATCTGCGGGCCCCAGACGTTGTCGCGCAGCACCCGGCCGGCGGCGTCGACAACGTGTTTCTTGTCGGGCCCGGCGCTGGGTTTGCGCTTCTCGTCGGCAGGCGCGGCGTCGGCGGCAGCGGCGGGGTCGAGGTAGGCGCGGAAGGTGCTCACCTCGATCACCTCGTGCTCGCGGCCGCGGCCGAAGACGACGTGCACCAGGCGGAAGCGGCGGCCGATGATGAAGGCGCGGCGGAACAGCGCCTTGACCTGCTCGGGCGTGGCGTCGGTGGCAACGTCGAAGTCCTTCGGGCGCATGCCCACCAGCAGGTCGCGCACCGCGCCGCCGACGATGTAGGTCTCGTGCCCGGCGTCCTTGAGCGTCTTGACGACACGCACGGCGTTGGCGTCGAGCAGCGAGGGGTCGATGCCATGCACATGGGCCGGCACCTCGGTGCGTACGCCGACGGGGATGATGGGCACTGGCGGCACGGGTTCGACTTGTGCGCCCTTGCCGAGCAGGCGGTTGATGAATTTCTTGATCATGTGAAGAGCTTCAGGACAGGCCAGCCGCGCGCTTGCGCGATGCGCTCGAGCGCCGGGCCGGGGTTGGTGGCCACGGGCGCGCTGACGCATTCGAGCAGCGGCAGGTCGTTGGTGGAATCGCTGTAGAAGGTGCTGCGCTCGAAGTCGTGCAGCGCCAGGCCGCGCGCGGCCAGCCATTGCTGTACCCGCGTGACCTTGCCTTCGCGGAACGAGGGCACGCCCTCGATGCGGCCGGTGACGCGGCCGACGGCGTCGCGCTGCAGGTCGGTGGCGATGAGTTCGTCGACACCGAAGAGCTGCGCGATGGGCCGCGTGACGAAGTCGTTGGTGGCGGTGACCACCGCGATGAGGTCGCCGGCATCGCGGTGGCGCTGCACCAGCGCCAGCGCCTGGGCGTGCAGCATCGGCCGCAGGACGACATCGAGGAAGCGCGCCGAGGCCTGCGCCAGCTCGGCCGCCGGCCGGTCACGCCAGGGCGCGGTGGCGAAGTCGACATAGGCGTCGATGTCGAGCCGGCCGGCCGCGTAGTCTTCGTAGAAGGCGTCGTTGCGGCGGCGGAAGGTCTCGCCGTCGGCCCAGCCCAGCGTGACGATGAACTCGCCGAAGGCGTGGTCGGAGTCCTTCGGAATCAGCGTGCCGTCGAGGTCGAAGAGCGCCAGCTTCATGACACGCCCACTGGGCCGGCCTCTTCCTCGGCCAGCATCTGGCGCAGCAGCGGCACCGTGAGGCGGCGGCTGCGCGCCAGCGCAAAGTTGTCGAGGCGGTCGAAGAGGCGCATCAGGTGGCCGAGGTCGCGCGGGAAGTGGGTCAGCAGGTGGTCCATCAGTTCGTCGGAGAGCAGGATGCCGCGGCGGTCGCCCTCGCGGCGCAGCGTAGCGCGGGTCTCGGCGTCGGGCAGCAGTTGCAGCGCGAAGACATGGCCCCAACCCAGGCGGGTGCGGAGATCGTCGCGCAGCGGCAGGTCCACTGGTGGCAGGTGCCCGGCTGCGGCCACCTGCACGCCGTGGGCAGCGGCCTCGATGAACAGCGCAAAAGCGGCTTGCTGCGCGTCGGCGTCCAGCAGCTCGCAGCGGTCGATGACGACGACGCTCCAGTCGGGCGACAGAACCCAGGGCTGGCGCTCGGCGACGTCGAACCAGCCCACACGCTGGCCCTGGGCCTGGCAGCGTGCGGCCAGACCGCGCAGCAGGTGGCTCTTGCCGCTGCCCGCCGGCCCCCAGAGGTAGACCGGTGCACCCGGCAGCACCAGCATGCGCAGGTGTTCCAGCGCCGGTGCGTTGGCACCTGGCAGGAAGTTGTCGAAGGTGGGTTCGGGCTGCGGCCCGATGGGCAGGGGAATCTGCTTCATGTCTTCAGTGCGCGCGGCGCCATCGCGCCAGCTGAGTGCGCAGCAGCGTCGCGTCGGCAGCGTCGGGCTGGTGCTGCAGATAGGTCGACATCTCGGCGGCGGCTTCCTGCGGGCGGCCCAGCTGCGCCAGCACCAGCGCCAGGTCGCGACGCTCGGTCCAGGCCTGCGGCAGCAGCAGCACCAGGCGGCGCTGCACGGCGGCCAGACGCGGAAGATCCTGCGCGCTGCGGTGGATTTCCTTCAGGTTGTGCAGCAGGCGCGCGATGACGTCGCGCGGCTGCGCCGGCTGCAGGAAAAGGCCCAGCGGCACCTCGTCGATCTCGAAACCCGCTACCGGGCGGCGGAACGGCAGCAGGCGCTCCTCGAGTTCTTCGCGCGTCAGCGAACGGCCACTGAAGGGGTCGACGACGACCTCGCCAAGCGGCAGGTGCAGCTTGACGAGGAAGTGTCCCGGAAAGGCGATGCCCTGGGCGCGCAGCCCGGCCTGGGTGGCGATCTCGATGTAGATCAGCGCCAGCGTCAGCGGGATGCCGCGCCGCGTCTGCAGCACCACCGGCAGCAGGCTGTTGCCGGCGTCGTAGTAGTTGTTGACGTTGCCGGCGAAACCCAGTTCCTGGAAGAAGTACTGGTTGAGCAGGCGCAGGCGCTGCAGCGGCGCCGCGTCGGCGGGCAGGCGGCGGCGCAGGCGCTCGGCCAGGGCATCGACCTGGGCCAGCACGTCCTGCACGTCGACGTGGGGCAGTTCGTCCTGCGCCACGGCGGCGGCGGCTTCCAGCACCGGCAGGCTGGCGTCGTCGGCGACCAGCGCCGCAAAGAAGTCGAGTGCGGTGAGCGCTTCGAAGTGCACGGGTCCGGCCATTCGCGTCAGTGTAGGTCAGCCGCGGCGCATGAACTGGCGCGGCCTCAGCCCGCAGGCGGCCAGCACGGCGAAGTAGAGCAACGCCACGCCGCCCAGCACGCCGGCCACCGCCAGCGCCCGCTGGCCCCAGTGCGCCTGCATCGCGATCCAGTCGAAGCCCTGGGCGGCCCAGGCCAGCACCGCGCCCAGCAACAGGTTGGCCAGCAGCACGCGCCCGGCGAACGCCGCCCAGCCCGGCCGCGGCTGGTAGATGCCCCCGCGCAGCAGCCCGCCGAGCAGCAGGCCGGCGTTGACCAGCGCGCCCAGGCCGATCGACAGCGCCAGCCCGGCGTGGCCCAGCGCCGGCACCAGCACCACGTTCATCGCCTGCGTCGCGACGAGCACACCGATGGCGATCTTCACCGGCGTGCGCAGGTCCTGGCGCGCGAAGAAGGCCGGCGCCAGCACCTTGATGGCCACCAGCCCCAGCAGGCCGACGCCGTAGCCGCGCAGCGCCAGCACCGTCATCGCCACGTCCTCGGGACGGAAGGCGCCGTAGTGGAACAACACGGCCACCAGCCCGACCGGGAAGATCAGCAGCGCCAGCGCACAGGGCAGCGCCAGCAGCAGCACCAGGCGCAGGCCCCAGTCGAGCATGTCTGAGTAGGCGGCGTCGTCCTGGCGCGCACGCGCCGCCGACAGCTGCGGCAGCAGCACCACGCCTAAAGCGACGCCCAGCAGCGCGGTGGGGAACTCCATCAGCCGGTCGGCGTAGGTCAGCCACGACACCGCGCCCACCGCCACGTGGGTGGCGATCTGCGTGTTGATGAGCAGCGAGATCTGCGCCACCGACACACCCAGCAGCGCCGGCGCCATCTGCTGCAGCACACGCCGCACGCCCGGGTGGTGCCAGGCCGCGACGATGCGCCCCGGCAACAGCCCGATGCGCGGCGCGCAGCCGATGGCCGCCAGCGCCGGCAGCTGCACGGCGGCCTGCAGCAGGCCGCCCAGCATCACGCCCAGCGCCAGAGCCAGCACCGGTTCGTAGCCCCAGCGCGCCATCAGCGGCGCGCCCCACCAGGCGGCGGCGATGACGCTGAGATTGAGCAGCACGGGCGTCACTGCCGGCACCGCAAAACGCCTCCAGGTGTTCAGGATGCCGGCCGACAGCGCCACCATCGACATGAAGCCGATGTAGGGGAACATCCAGCGGGTCAGCACGACGGCGGTGTCGAAACGCTCGAGGCCGGAGCCCATCATCCACACCAGCACCGGCGCCCCGGCGACGCCGACGATGCAGGTCACGATCAACGCCCAGGCCAGCACCGTGGCCACGGCGTCGATGAGCAGGCGCGTGCCGTCGTCGCCTTCACGTTCACGGGTGGCCGCCAGCAGCGGCACGAAGGCCTGCGAAAACGCGCCTTCGGCGAACAGGCGCCTGAACAAATTGGGGATGCGGAAGGCAACGTTGTAGGCGTCGGTGACGCCGCTGGCGCCGAAGGCCGCGGCGATGAGCTGCTCGCGCACCAGCCCCGTCACGCGCGACAGCAGCGTGAGCAGGGAAACGGTGGAGGCGGCCTTGAGCAGGTTCACGAAGGGCGTGCAGGCGTGCGGACTTGCGGAAGGGCGGTGCGGAAAGAGACGCGCCGGAAGACGCGGCGCACCGGAAGCAGGCGGCGCGCGGGGCTACCCTGGGGGCCGGCAGGCCGCACGTTATGCGAGCGGACTGGTGGCGGAATTATAGGCAGGCAGCCTGCAGGCCCCGGAACACCTTCAGCTGGCGTGCTACACTCGACGCTCTTTGCACATCCCCGACCAGTTCAGATCAACTGCGCGATAAAGCATGGCCACCTCGTCCAAAGCCAAGAAGAAAACCGTTCGCCTCGCCTCGGGCCGCAAGCGCGCCCGCCAGGACGTCGTGCTGAATGCCGCCAACACCTCGCTGCGCTCGCGCTTCCGCACCGTTGTCAAGAACGTGCAGAAGGCGGTCTTCGGCGGCGACAAGGCCAAAGCCACCGATACCTTCAAGACCGCGCAGAGCGTGATCGACTCGGTCGCCGACAAGGGCATCTTCCACAAGAACAAGGCCGCTCGCCTGAAGAGCCGCCTGGCCGCCAAGGTCAAGGCACTCGCGCTCGCCGCCTGAGCCTG
>Ga0105047_10003164_pt1 | contig 29087 bp, 21 predicted proteins | sample MAT04_FD_78384 | JGI IMG/M metagenome (GOLD analysis project Ga0105047, IMG submission 78384) | Freshwater microbial communities from Lake Fryxell liftoff mats and glacier meltwater in Antarctica - MAT-04 (megahit assembly) | ecosystem: Environmental > Aquatic > Freshwater > Ice > Liftoff... | reverse complement strand
GTGCCGAAAGTGCTTTGGTGGATCCGTTGCAAGGCAGCCCGGACTTTGCCGAGTTGGCTAGATTCCCGCTCCAAACTTCCGACGGCCATGTCTCGCTCGGCGGCGTTCTGGATCTGGTCGAACAACTCTGCGCTGGTATTGACAGCGATCACCTCGCGGCCGCGCAAGGTGCGCTCTAACTCTATTTGGTGCGCCCGCAGCACCTGTTCGTGGTTTACAGCTTCTTTTGTTTTCAAGGTTTGTCTCCTGACTCGAAATGCTTGAGCATTCCAAGGGCCAAGCCGAGTTCGCGATTGGCCCCTGAATTGCTTTCAACCGCCCAGGAGGGCTATTTATGCCTTTAGTGAATATTGTGCTGACGCTGATCGTGGTGGGCATGCTGCTGTACCTGATCAATCGCTATATCCCGATGGAGTCCACGATCAAGTCGATCCTGAACATCGTCGTGGTCGTGTTCGTGCTTATCTGGGTGCTGCAGGGCGTTGGGCTCTGGACCCGAATTAGCAGCTTTCGGTTGGGGTAGTTAGAGAAGGAAAAAGGAAATACAAGATGAAGCGGGAAGACTTAAAGGGTAAGTTGAGGCAACTGAAAAGGTCAATGCCGGAAAGGTGGGGCAAGGTGACCCAGGACGACCTTGACCGTATAACGGGCCGGCGGGAAGAAGCGGTCGAAACCCAGTCCGATGAATGGTGGGCCTACCTATCAGCCCCGGCAAAGCAGGCCTTGTTGCCCAAGTAAACGAAACACTTCTTCCGGGGTGGGTAGAGCCGATGAGTGGACCGCAGGCTATGCGTTAGCTTGCGGTCTTTTTTTCGTTAGGCGGCAGGAAGAAAGTTCGCACCGATGGAGATTGTTGCACTCTTGGCCGTGTAACTTTTAGGGCCTGATCAATTTGTACTACCGTTTCCCATGCTCCCGGCTATTGGACCTCAATGTGCTTTACCTGTGGCGTGGTCTCCAAGCGAGACTTGGGAATCGAGCAAAGGAAACTAGGAAACTATGAAACGCATTCAATTATTAACGGCCGCTTGGTGGGTGGTGCTCTGCGGAGCCCTGCTCAGCTCAAGCGCCTTGGCGGATGAACAGAATAAGAAAACGGTGATCACGTTCAGTGGCCCGGTAGAAATCCCGGGTGTCCATTTGAAGGATTGGGGAGTTCTGCCAGCCGGGACGTACGTTTTCAAGATCGTGAACTCGGCGTCCGATCGACACATCGTCCAGATCTTCAGCGAAGACGAAACCAAGGTTTACGCGACCATCCTCGCCATTCCGAACTATCGGCTGAAGGCAACGGACAAGACCGTGATGACCTTCCGGGAACGGCCAGCGGGCCAACCAGAAGCATTACGGGCCTGGTTCTATCCGGGGAGACTTTCGGGCGAGGAATTCGTCTATCCGAAAGCGAAGGCGATGGAGTTAGCCAAGTCGACCAATGTGCCGGTGCTGTTTACGACAACGGAGTTCCCGGCGGAAATCGACGATGCGGCCAAGCTGACGGACGGGCCCCTGGTGGCCGAACTCACCAGGGCTCCGATTCTGGCGGTCCAGCCGACGGGAGAAGAAGTTCAAGCCGCCCAGGTGGTAACTGCTCCTCCGGCTGACTCACGCGCGGCGACCTCCACCATGGCAACGTCGGCACCAGCGCAATCGGCACAGGCGAGGGACACGGCATCGGAGAGGCCGATGCTGCCTGAAACCTCCAGCAATCTGCCGCTGCTTGGGCTGCTGGGCGCCTTGTCGCTAGGCGCAGGCCTAGCCCTTCGCGCCCGACGTAATGTCTAGGCGTAGGTGAGTATTGGGACCGAGAACGGTTCAGCGCGGCGCCACCGAAGGCGCCGCGTTTTGTATAGTGAAAAGGGGAAAGCGAATGCCGGATAATGACGAAGTGGTCGTAGCGGTTTTCGCCAGCCACGAAGAAGCCGAGCAAGCCGTTAAGGATTTACAAAAGACGGGTTTCGATATGCGAGATCTCTCGGTGGTGGCGAAGAATCCACACGCTGAAGAACATGTCGTCGGCTTCTACAACACCGGAGACCGGATGAAGGCCTGGGGTGCCTCTGGAGCATTTTGGGGAGCCATGTGGAGTTTGCTATTCGGAACGGCTTTTTTCGCTATTCCGGGCATCGGACCTTTACTGGTGGCCGGTCCGCTGGTGGCGGCGATGGTGGGAGCCCTGGAGTCGGCGGTGGTGGTGGGCGGCGTGAGCGCCATTGGGGCTGGCTTGTTCAGCATCGGCATCCCGAAAGATAGCGTCCTCGAGTATGAACTAGCGCTCAAGGTAGACAAGTATCTGGTGGTGGCACGGGGCACGGCCGCCGAAACCGCCCGCGCGCAAGCTCTGATGGCCGAGCTACGGCCCGTGGTGCTACATGCGCACCCCTTGCCGTTGGGCCATATCCGATAGTTCGCAGAAGATGAGGAGGCTATTCCATGGCAATGGGTAAAATTCTGGGCTGGTTGTTGCTCGGTTTGGCTGGCCTCAATCCACAGGAACCAGCACCGTTTCAAATTGCCGTGAATGTCAACTTGGTGGTGCTTCATGTCATAGTCCGCGACCAGAACGGCAAGGTGCCAACTGATTTGCGCCGCGAGGATTTCGAGGTCTACGAAGATGGGGTACGCCAGACGATCCGCAATTTCCAGCATGAGGACTTGCCGGTAACAGTGGGTTTGGTAATTGACCATAGCGGTAGCATGCGGAGTAAGTTAACGGAGGTTACGGCGGCGGCACGAAGCTTTGTCCAGTCCAGCAGCCCGGCTGACCAGATGTTTGTCGTCAATTTCAATGAGAAGGTGACGTTGGGTTTACCCAAGAATCTTCCATTCACGAACCGGCCAGAGTTACTCGCGAATGCAATCTCGGGCACGCGTGCCGAAGGACAGACCGCGCTTTACGATGCCATCGCCGAGGGCTTGGATCGCCTGAACGCCGGTGAGAGCCCAAAAAAAGTGCTGATTGTGATTAGCGACGGCGGCGATAATGTCAGTTCTCATCGACTCCAAGACGTCTCCCGGCTGGCGGAGAAGTCAAATGCCTTGATTTATACCATCGGAGTTTTCGACCCTGACGATGAGGACCGGAACCCGGGGGTGCTGCGCCGGTTAGCGCAACTATCGGGGGGAGAGGCCTTCTTTCCGGGCGAGTTACGTGAGGTAGTTGCGGTTTGTGAAAACATAGCGCGGGATATTAGGAACCAATACGCCATCGGCTATTCGTCCGCGAGTACCAAGGTAAAACCGGGAGCGCATCGCTCAATTCGCGTCACGGCGCGCACGAAGGAGCACGGTAAGTTGACCGTACGCACCCGCGCCGGCTACCTGGCGCCATGAGCCGCTGGATCCAGCGTTTCCTGCTGGCAGCCGGCGCCGGGTTGGTCGTTTATGTCGCTTATGTCGAGATCGATCGCCGGTTTTACCAAGAGACAGTAAATTTGCACCTGCTGAGCCCGCGGCCGCCGACCTTGCTAGATACTCCGCCACGTGATCTCGAAGCAAGACTCGAAATTCCGCGTCTCGCTTTGTCGGCGATGGTGAGCGAGGGGACCAGCGCGCTCACTTTGCGGCGGGCAGTGGGCCATATCGAAGGCACCGGGTTTCCCGGGAAAATCGGGAATGTCGGCCTCGGCATCGCGATACTTTCTTCTGGCCGCTCCGCAATATCCGCCGGCATGACCTGATCATTTTGGCGACTGCCGAAGGCATCTTCCGCTATCGCGTGGTATCCACGCGAATCGTGGCACCACGCGAAGTCTCCGTGCTAGCGGCCGACGAGAGCGAAGTACTCACCCTGGTTACTTGCTATCCATTTTACTTTGTGGGCATGGCCCCTAACCGGTTCATCGTCCGGGCCACCCGCCTGTCCACTTCCGATCAAGGTCGTCCGTAGGCGGGCGGCGTCGATGGTGGGGGAAACCGGTGGTGAATCTGAAAAGCCGGACGGCGGTTGGCGTTGAACCGCTTCTCGAATTCATTGCGGGCGCGCAACAGACGCGACTTAAGCGCAGTAAGCGAAATGCACATCCGGAGCGCGGCTTCGGCGCTAGTCAAGCCCTGAAGTTCACAAAGCTGCAAGACCTCGCGAAATCTGAGCGGCAAGGATTGGATCTCCCGGTGCACTAGGGAGGCTCGCTCTTCGCGGCTGCATTGGTCCTCAGGCGTTGGGCCAAGTTCGATTACGGTTTGGGCGCGAAGCCCCGTCTCCTCGTGATTGTCATCCAAGTAGACAAAGCTTCGTTGGCGTCGTTTGCGCAAACGCATAAAGCATTGGTTCCTCACAATGGTCGATAGCCAGCAGGAGAAACTTTCTTGCGCCCGAAACTGTTCGATATACCGCCACGCATTAAGATAGGAATTTTGTAACTCGTCCTCGCAGTCTTCGCGGTTTCTGAGTATTTGCATCGCCTGCCGGTAAGAGGATGGGGACGCACGGCGGATCAACTCGGCAAAGGCCAGGGAGTCGCGTTGCTTCGCTCGTTGGGCCAGTGTGCCATCGGAAAGGTTTGTCATATTAGCTGAGTAATTAAGCATGGATTGGGTTCCCCATCTGACGGGACGCCAGTTGGAAGCTTGGCCACTTTGTCCCGTCATGAGTTTCGGTCAGACTTTCGAATAGTAAAGAGAACAGGAGAAACAGAAGGACATCTCTCAGCAAAACTCGATCGTCAAGGTCTGGCCTCAAATTAAAGAAGGCGTAGGCGGTGGATATGGAAAAAATGAGCGTCGTCATAATGCCCCTTCGGCGACAGGCGGTTTGATTCGTGCATACATTGCGCATTGATGATCATGGAGCAAGCCGAGTGCCACAATCACAAACCCTCGGCTTTATGGGTAGAGGGCGGGGCATCCGAGGGTAATTGGCGTCCGATCTCTCGCGCGAGCATGACGGGCTCGGTGCGCTGGAGCAACTCCACCACCTCCGGATCCTTAGCTTGCGGCAGCCCATGGAAGGCGCAGAGCGCTTGCAGAAGTTCGAGAGTTTTGGTGGATTCGTACTCGGCGAGCAGGTTAATCTGCAGGTCCAGGTGGGCTCGCTCTTCCGCGCGTCGGTTCGATCGATTCTCACTGAGGAGAATGAAAAGCGAGAGGAAGATGGCTTCGAACGACACTACGGTGATTAGCACGGGGGAGGGAAAGGGGTCGAATTTCGGAGAGAACGGCGTGATTGTCAGATTCCAAGTCAGCCAGAGCCCAAAGAAGAGAATATGCGCCACTACGGACCGCAACCCGCCGGCATGCCTGACTACGTAATCGCTGAATTTTTCCGCCGGGGCCCGATTCTCCAGCGCCTTTCGTTCTAACTCGGACACGGCCAAGATATTACGCTCCGCCAAGGGAGAGTTTCTGCTGACCGGCCACAATGCCGCCGCTCCTGAATTCTTCATCGGGTGAGTATTAAACGCGGCTTACTTAAGATCCAGTTTCACGTGGTCGGTGGCTGGGCGCGCAGGCTCACCCGTCGCGATCGCCTTGATGATACCGAACAGCACCGTGAAGGCTCCGTGCAAAGTCTTCCAGGATTCGGCACTTTCTGCTTCGATGCTTAACAATGATAGATTGGGGTCGTTGATGCCTCCGGGAAACCAAGTGACAAAAGCTGGATTCCAAAGTTCCTCGAGTTTAGCCCGGTCGTTGATTATTCGCGCCCGCCCCGATACGGAGACGAAGCCTTGCTGCTCGCCGCTGAAGGAGACATTCACCCGGGCATCGTTTTCGATATCCGGCACCAAAGAGGTGAGTTTACTCGTGAGGAACCAAAGATTGCCATCGGCTTCGCATTGTAACAGCGTCATGGGACGGGCTCGAAGAATATCATCATGTACGGTGGTTAACATGCCGAATTTGTGATTCTGTAAAAGTTGCTGCAGGGTCCGAAGACCCTCTTCCGGAGAGGGGTAGCTGAGTTCGGTGGTCATCCAATTTATTGAGCAAGCTGGGGGCCACACGAAAACTATCTTGGCCCTGAAAGTGCTGTGGCAATGGCTATGAATACTAACACCGATACTCAACTCGATCCCCACCGCGAAGGGCCGGTGGCGCGGGCCATTGAAGAACAAACCGCTAGACTACCGTCCGATTTGTTTCTTTGGGCGGGCTTAGGGTCAATTGCCTTGGCCCTCGCCCTAGAAATAGGGGGGAAAAAGGAAAAAGCGAATTTCGTCGGCCATTGGGCACCGACGTTTTTAATCCTGGGCGTCTATAACAAAATGGTAAAATTGCATGGGTCGGACGCTAACGAGCGGAAGCCGATGCAGATATTGCCGTAAATCAAGGGGTGCCCTTCCACACCGGCAGGCGGAAGCGAAACTGGGAGCCGCTTCCCACTGCGGAAGTCACCCAGATTTTTCCACCATAGCGTTCCACGACTCGCTGGCAGATGGCCAACCCGATCCCGGTGCCCGGGATGTCCTTGCCATGGAGACGCTTGAAGACGCCGAAGATGGTTTGGCGAAATTGTTGCCCGATCCCCATGCCGTTGTCGGCCACGCAAAACTCCCAAATGTCCGGCCATCCAGCTTCCCGCGCGACGGAGATCTGTACTACCGGAGGGGCTGTCCCACGGTATTTGATCGCGTTGCTAATCAGGTTTTGAAATAACTGCGCGAAGTGGGCCGCTTGGCCATGCACGATCGGCAACGGACCGCAGGTGATCACCGCGCCGCTGTCGACGATGGCGCTACGCAGGTTCGCCAAGGTGCTGGCGAAAACTTTATTCAAATCCACGGGCTCGCCGGAGTTTTCGTCTTGCTCCAGTTGAGTATAAGCCAGCAGATCGCTTAGCAGTTCTCTCATCCGCCGCGTACCTTCGGTGATGTAGCCCACGTACAACTCAGCTTCGTCAGCTAATTGGCCGCGGAAACCGTCGATGAGCAGCTCGGAGAAGTTGGTAACCATCCGCAGGGGTTCCTGCAAATCGTGATTGGCGGCGAAGGCAAACTGGTTCAAATCCTCGTTCAGCCGCACGAGTCTTTTCTCAACGGTTTTCTGATTCGTAATGTCGGTGCAGGAGCCGATAAAGCCTGTGAACTGGCCGCGCACGTCATGCAAGGGCGCGCCATTTTCGAGCAACCAGCGATATTGCCCGTCGCCACGCCGGCGGCGGTATTCAATCGATAAGGGCTGGCGGTTGGCGAAGGCCGCTTGACGCACGGTAAGCCATTCGTCGAGTTCATCGGGATGCACATAGCCCGTCAGATCTTCCGCCAGTTCCTCTTCCATACTGCGACCCGCAAAATCGAGCCAGGCCTTATTCAGCCAGGTCCAACGCCGCTCGGTATCGGCGATCCAGACCAGCACGGGTGCGTTATCGGCCATCACCTGAAATTGCTTTCTGCCCAGTTCCAGAGCCAATTCGGCTTCCCGCCGGAGCGTGGCATCGCGAAACACTAGCACCGCGCCGCTCACGACACCTTGTTCATCGCAGATGGGAGCGGCGCTATCCTCAATCGGAATTTTGTGGCCTTCCCGATTTCGCAACAGCGTACGTTCCGGAAAACTCACCGCGCGCCCCTCGCGCAGCGCCCGTTGCGCCGGGTTCTGTGCGGCTTTCCCAGTTTCCGAACTGCTAATGACAAAGACGTTTTCGAGCAGCACGCCTTCGGCCTGCTCCTGCGTCCAGCCGGTCAACTTTTGGGCCACGCCGTTCAAGAAGGTAATCCGCCCTAGTTCGTCCGTCGCGATTACTCCATCGCCAATGCTGCTGAGGGTGGTTTGCAGCCAATCGCGAGCGCGCCGGGTTTCCTGCTCACCGGCCTTTACGACCGCCATCAATTCCTGCCGGTGGCGCTTTTCCCGATGGATGGTGGCGGTGGCCAGTAGCAATAGGCCGAAGATGCCTAAGCTGCCCAAAGTGCTGACGATGGTCAACCGGGAAAGGCTGGTTTGCTCTTCTGCCGCTTGTTGGGTCAATCTAGCCCTCGAAACGGTGTCCATCTCGTCGGCAATCTGCCGTAGCTCGTCCATCATCGCTAAGCCGCGATCGCTCGCCACCAATCCCAAAGCCGCCTGGTTGTCCCCCGCACGCCGCAATTCGATCGTCTGCCGTAGCGACTCCAGCTTGGCGGCTACGATCGGCCGTAGCTTTACCAGCCGCGCGAGTTGATCTGGCCGTTCCTTCACCGCCTGCGACAATCGTTCCAGGTCTACCGGCACATCCTGCAAAGCCCGCTGGTAAGGTTCAAGATAACGTTCCAGCCCCGTCAAAAGGTACCCACGCTGTCCAGTTTCCGCATCGATCACTGAGGCGAGCAGTGCGGCCGTATTCCGGCGCACCGCCTGGTTAATCACTTGCTGACGGCTACGATCCTCATAGGAGAGCCGCGCCTGCAGGGAAAAAACGGCAATGGTGAGCACCAATAGCAAAGCGCCTAGCAGGTAAAGGGTTTCAAGCGGTAGGGGAAGTCTGGGTTGGGGGGAACGATTCATTATGCCGCCCGACATTTATCACGAGTCAGTATTTATGCTAGCCCACAAACGTCTACTTACCTAGCGACTTAATACTCCGGCCGAATCAACAGACAGAATGGTTCCCACCGCTACCCCACCGTAGGATAGCGGCGATGAGTCTTGGATATTCGGTACTCGCACGCTTACCTCCCGAATGCCTTCACCCACCAATAAAGGCACGCGGCCATCCGGTAGTACTGTTCCGTCCAATTTCACCTGGGGCGAGCCGTCACCGTAAGTTACGGTAATCCGGTAAGTGGCCCCGGCGGGCCGATAAGTGAAGGAGTAAGTCTTCCACTCGGGGGGAGCTTTCGGCTCGACGCGAAAGTGATCGCCCTCCACGCGTAACCCAAGCACTTCTTCGATCCACAGGCGATAGAACCAGGAGGCGGAGCCGGTGTACCAACTCCAGCCGCCACGGCCCACCAAGCCCTCCGCGGTATAGATGTCGGCGGCGACGACATAGGGCTCCACGGCATAGCGAGTCAGGGAGGCCAAGTCACGGGCCTGTTCGACGGGGTTCAGCAGTTCGAGCAGACGCGCACAACCAGCAAGGTCGCCGACGCGGGAGAGAGCAAGCGCCAGCCAAATGGCGGCATGGGTGTACTGGCCACCGTTTTCGCGCAACCCCGGCGGGTAGCCTTGGATGTAGCCAGGGTGGGGCTCGGAACGATCGAAGGGCGGCGTAAAGAGGCGGATTATGCGGTCCGGGCCGGGGGCCAGTCTCTGCACGGCGGAGTGCAGGGCTTGGCGGGTCCGATCCGGGTCACCCGCGCCGGAGATGGCCGCCCAGGATTGAGGAAGGGAGTCGATGCGCGCTTCGGCGTTCTCGTGGGAACCGAGCTTTGCGCCGTCGTCGAAGAAGCCGCGCAGATACCATTGGCCGTCCCAGGCTTCGCGCTCCATCGCGGCGGCGATAGTGGTAGCCTCCGCGAGAAAAGGACCCGCAACGTTGGGCGCGAGCAGCGGGGCGAAGTGCTGTATCACATCGATCACGAACCAGGCGAGCCAAGTGCTCTCGCCACGTCCGTCGGCGCCCACTAAGTTCATGCCGTCGTTCCAATCGCCGTTGCCCATTAACGGTAAGCCGTGCGGGCCATGGGTAAGTGCTTTCCGCAGGGCGCGTTCGCCATGGTCCCGCAGGGTGGTGGAGTAAGTACTAATCGCGACGGGCAAGACGCGTTCGTGTTCACCGGGGAGAAGCGCTGGGGCTTCGATGAAGGGCACTAACTCTTCCAGTACGCCGGTATCTCCGGTAACTCGCACATAGTGGGCCGTAACATAGGGCAGCCAGAGTAAGTCATCGGAACAAAGCGTGCGGACGCCAGTGCCAGAATCGGGGTGCCACCAATGCTGCACGTCGCCTTCAGGAAATTGGCGCGCGGCAGCGGCGAGTAAGTGCGCACGCGCGAGTTCGGGCGCGCAGTAAACGAGGGCCATGGTGTCCTGTAACTGATCGCGGAAGCCGAACGCCCCTCCGGACTGGTAAAAGCCAGAGCGGCCCCAGAAACGGCAACTGAGCGTCTGGTAGAGCAGCCAGCGATTCAGCAGGAAGTCCACCGAGAGTACCGGGGTGTGTACTTCAATCACCCCCAATTGCAGATCCCACCAGCTTTTTACCGAGGCGAGAGATTCTGCCGCCGCGCCCGGCCGCCGGAAGCGCTCCACCACTCCGCGAGCCTGATCTTCGTTCTCTGCCTGGCCCAACAGGCAGGTGACTTCCTTGGTTTCTCCCGGTGCCAGCGAGACGGCGGTCCGCAGTATCGCCGCCGGGTCAAGCCCCGCTTCGGCGCGTTTACCCAAGTGTTGACTCGCCATGCCATCGGGGCCCGTGTGAGTGCCGTTCCGTCCCAGGAACTGGCCGCGGTCGGACGTCCACGATTCCGGCGGAGGCGCGGTGGTGGCGAAGGCCACGTGACTGGCGTAAGAGTGGCTCCAAGGATTGCGAGCGAACAGGCTGACGCTGCCGGCATCGAACATGGGGAGCACATGTAACTGCTCAGTTTCCCGTTGCGTGCCGAGCACCCACTCAGCAAACCAAGTGACGGATATCCGCCGTGGCCGGCCCGAGTCATTGCGTAATTGCAGGCGGCAAACCTTTACCGGGCTATCGCTGGCCACGAAGACGGTAAGTTCCTGGTTAATTCCGTGGCTATGATGCTCAAAGACGGAATAGCCTTGGCCGTGGCGGGCACGGTAGGCGCCGGCTTGGCGAATCGGCAACACGGTGGGTGTCCAATACTCGCCCGTCTCTTCATCGCGCAAGTAGATGATCTCGGCCTGCGGATCGCTGACGGGATCGTTTTGCCAAGGCGTCAAACGATTGGCTTGGCTGTTCCCGCACCAAGTAAAGCCCAGGCCACTTTCGGTGACGAGGGTGCCAAAGCCGGCGGTGGCGATGACATTCGACCAGGGGGCCGGGGTACGCGCACCTTGATCCAGATAGATGGCGTACTCGCGCCCGTCCGCGGTGAAGCCGCCCAAGCCATTGAAGTAAGGTAATTCGAGAAACGGCAGCAGGCCAGCGGCATCTCTATTGGGCATCGCGGTGGGAACCATGGACGGCGCGAGGTAAGGCGGATCGTTGGCCAGGGCGAGTTGCTGCGCCAGCGAGCCGCGTATACCGGTAAGCGTGGCGTGCGAAGCGGCCAGCAGCAGGATGCGATGGGCTTCGGGGAGTGAGTGCCAATCCCGCAGAAACACCCCCCCTGGCTGGTCAATCCCGGTGTGGACGGAATGCGACTCCACCAGGCGACGCAGTTGCTCATGGAAGGGCTGATCGTAGCTGGGGGGCTCCTCGTTCAGGATCACCAAGTCCACCCGGAAGCCGCGTAGCCGCCAGAAGGTATGGGCGAGCAAGGTCTCGCGAGCGAGGCTCAGGCCACGCGCATCGGTGAGGGTGAGCGTCAAAATGGGCAGGTCACCCGAGATGCCATAGGTCCAAAGCCCTTCCTGGCCTTGGGTATTGCGCGAAAGGCGGGCGGCGTTGGGGCGCAAGCGCGGATTGGGGAACAGCAGGTGGCCGGCGAGTTCCTGAAAGGCGACGGTGGCCGCCGGGGGCAAGGCCAAAAACCGCAGTTCCAATTGCGCGTTGGTCCACGCCATCTCAAACGCAAGGGCGATGGAGTCGGGCAGGCGGTACTTATCTATCAACGCGAGCAGGGCTTCGCGCGACGACGCGGCGAGAGTGACATAGGTAAGTTGGACACGTTCGCGAGGGGCCAAAGCCAATCGCGCGCGCAGGCTGAAGATGGGATCGAGCACCGTTCCCTGAGAGGCGGTGAGGTCGCCCTCTAGCGCCAGGGGATTGGCGGACGTCCGGCCTCGCCCGAGGAAACGGGCACGTGAGGTTTCAAACTGCGGAGTGAGTGGCGTCGGGGCGAGCAGCAGATGGGCCGCCCACAAAGCGGGCTCGCCAGGGGAACGCGGCCGCCGATGCGCCAACAAGGCGTTTCGCTCCGGCAGATACTCGGTTTGCACGAATATCTTGCTAAAGGCGGGATGCGCCATGTCCGCGCGTGCCGCGGCCAGTGCGAGTTCCACATAGCTGGTGACTTCCAAAGTCCTCGGTCGGCTGGACCGATTGATCAAGGTCAGCCGCCGCACCTCCGCGTCGTCCTCTGGCGAGATACAGATCTCCGTCAGCGATTCCACGCCCCAGGCCAGCCTCGTCATCTCCGCCCGATCGGGAGCGAAACAAGCCGAAGAGGTGCCGGTCTCGCCACCCACCGGCTGATGCGTCGCGGACCACACCGAGCCCGAGCGAAGGTCCCGGAGAAACAGAAAGCTCCCGTAGTTGTCGAGTGCCGTGTCCGGGCGCCACCGCGATATCGCCGTCCCGTTCCATTGGGAATATCCGCCACCCGCACTGGTGAGCATCACCGCATAGCGGCCGTTGCCCAGCAGGTGCACCCGAGGCACGTTGCCTTCCTCCTGAGCGGGACGGAAGCAGACGGTGCCATCGGCGACGACCTCTTCCGCCAGCAATTCCGGCATGCGGTCGGTCGACGCTTGCTGGAGGACGGAGCGGGTGAGGGGGATACGCTCGTAGAGCAACGACTCGACAGCCCGAATACTGGGGTTGGCATGAAACCGGCGTTGCATCACGCCACGATGCAACACATTGTCCATCGCCAGCAGACTCATACCCTGGTGGTGAGCCATATAAGCGTAGATGATGACGCCACGACCGCCGCCGCGCTTGTTGGTCCGCGAAAAGTCGATCGCTTCGTACAGGCCCATCGGCCCTGCAAGGCCGATAGTCGCCAGCCGTTCGAGATTCTCTACGGCCGCGGTCGGAAAAACGGCCAAGGCCAAAAACGACGAGTAAGGGGAAACCACCAAGTCCTCGGCGACGCCGGGCTTTAGGGCTAGCTTCGGCACTCCGAACGCGTGGTATTGATAGACCTGATTCGAGTCCACCACACTGTAAGCGCATTCGGAAATTCCCCAAGGCGCGCCCTGCTCACGACCATACTCCATCTGTCGGAGAACAGCTTGACGGCACGCGCCTTCGAGAAGTGAATTTTCAAACGACCGCATGAAGAGAAGTGGCATGAGGTACTCGAACATGGTGCCGGTCCAAGAGAGCAGCACCTGGCCATCGGAAACCGTGACATAGGCGCGGCCCAAGGCCAGCCAATGTTCAAGCGGCACGTCGCCTTTGGCGATCGCCGCGAGACTGGCAATGCGGCATTCGCTGGCCAGCAGGTCATAGTGGCTGGAAAACTCGACTGGGCCGCCCACCGCGTACCCGATCCCGAACAGACGGCGGCGTTGGTCATACAAGAAACCCATGTGCATCCCCTCGGCGAGGGTACGCACTTGGGCGGCCAGGCTGTGGCAACGGCCAACCGTCTCTCGGGCGGCGGCGCGGGCTTGGCCATACTCAGCGGCCAGTTGGCGCAGCCAAGCCGCCTGGGGCGTCCCTGTGGCGTTACCGGCTAAGTGCAGCAACTCTTCGACAGGTGTGTCCACGCCGTTGGCGAGCATGGCCAAAGTCGGCACGCAGCGGAGCCCCCGGAGGCGAACTTCCACCGCCTCTTCGTGGATCTTCAGCAGAAAGTCATCGGGAGGAGCGGCGAGCGTTTCCATCCAGGAAAGATAGCGGGCCGTCGTGGTGGTCCAGGCCACGAGCTGTTGGTCCAGCTTGGCGACCCAATACGCCTGTTCCCCACCGGTAGTCTCCTGCCAGCGAAAGGCGGCCGTCAGTTGCTTCACCGCCGGGGCGGCTTGGCCCAGGCGGCCGATGATTTCGTAGCCGCGGACGCTTACACGAAAGAGGTGTCGCAGCGCGCGCGCTGGGACGCGCAACGATGGGTCGCGCCCGCCCAATTCGGCCAGCACGGAGAGCGTATCGGCCAGCCCGCGCAGACAGGCGGGACCGGGCACGGGCGCTTCCGGAAGCTCCATCAGGCCGCGTTCCAAAACCCAGAAGGCGGCCAACAGATTGCCGCTATCCACGGTGGACACATAACGAGGAGCCAAGGGGGCCAGCGTCTGGATATCGTACCAATTGAGCCAATGTCCTTCGTAGCGTTCCAGGCGGTTCAAGGTTTCGAGACTGGCGGCACAGCGGGTGAGGAAGTCATCGGGAGTGAGATACCCAAAGTCGACGGCCGCCAGGGAAGAGGTTAGCCACAAGCCCATGTTAGTGGGCGAGGTACGTTGCGCCACTTCCACGCGCAGGGCGAGTTGGGTATTGTCGGGGGGCAGCCAGTTGGTGGCCGGGCCGACGTGGTCGTCAAAAAAGCGCCAAGTCAGGCGCGACATGCGGCGCAGAAAGGCCGCTTGCGCCAAGCTCAAGGGCCGCTGCCGTCCATCGGCAATCGGTTCGCTCAACCAACGAACCAGTAAGGGGCTAGCCGCCCACAAGCTTAAGAAACAGGCAGCCGGCCACAGCGAGTGGCGGGTGATCAAGAGCCCCATCAGCACGATCGACCCTGCGCTAATGAGCGAGGTATGCAGCAAGGTCCGGTTGAAGTGGCGCGGCATGGCCGAGGTCGCCATCTCAGCGGTTTGCCACTGCAACAGCAGCCTTCGGCTGACGAGTTTCCGGTAGATGACGCGCGTGATCGCATCGAGAGCCAGCCAGGCTTGGTGAGGCAATAGGGCCCCGAGCAGCAACAAGCGGAGTAATTCTTCGCTAAGTCCCCTCCAGCTGTAGTTTTCGCCGCTGACGCGATGAATCACCCGGTCCGCAATGGCAGCCAAGGCTGGCACGCCGAACGCCACTGCGAGAATTAGGGTCCACACGCCGACCGCTGGGGCAATCAGCCAGCCGAAGAGCAGGAAGAGCATGGACGCGGCGGGCACCAAGCTGCGCCGTAGGTTGTCGAAGATTCTCCAACGATCAAGCAAGGGAAGCGGGTTGGCCATTAAGGTCCCCGCGGCCGAACGCACCTTAGGCAGCATCCACCGGGCAATTTGCCAATCGCCGCGGATCCAGCGATGTTGCCGCTGGGCGTAGCTCGAATAGTCGAGCGGCATGCCTTCGAAGAGTTCGATGTCACCGGCAAACGCGACGCCGACATGGGCCCCCTCAATGAGATCGTGGCTTAGCAAGGTGGCCGGCGGAAAGCGATGCCCCAGGATGGCGTGAAAAGCGCGCACGTCGTAGATGGCTTTGCCATGAAAGATGCCCTCGCCGGCCAAGTCCTGATAGACGTCGCTCACCGCGTGGCAATAGGGGTCAGTCCCGTGGGCATCGGCGAGCACGCGGGTGAAGCGCGTCGCGGTCGCGTTCGGCAACGAGATGCTGACCCGCGGTTGGATGATCGTATATCCGCGCCTGCGGTGACGGCCATCGGCCGTAAGCTCGACCCGGTTTAAGGGATGCGCGAGGGTTCCCACCAGGCGCCGTCCGGTGCCCGCCGGAAGCTGGGTATCCGCATCGAGTGTAATTACGTAGACAATGGGCACGGGCAGAGTGCCTTCGAGAACGATGGAGGAATCTCCTCCGCATAGGAACTCGTTCAGGTCTTCGATCTTGCCGCGTTTCCGTTCGCGCCCAATCCACCGTTGCTCCGTCTCTGACCAGGTGCGCGGCCGATGAAAATGCAAGAACCGGTCGCCATGCCGCGAGTTGAGGTCCGCAATACCAGCGCGGGCCACCTCCAGCAAGTCGGCGTCGTCGCTCATGGTTAGGGTTGTGGCGTCGGTGAAGTCGGAAAACAGAGAAAAATAGAGGTTGGATTCGGGGTTGGCGAGAAAACGAATCTCCAGCTTCTCCACCTCGGACTTCACCACGGCTTCGCTAGAGAGCATCATCGGCACGACCACCAAACTGGCGTTCTCGATCGCGATTCCGTCTTCGAATTCCAAGCGCGGCAGGCGCGTGGGCGGCAACAGCGTCACCAGCAGCGCATTGACGATCTGCAGCGCCAGTTCGCTGAGCGGGAAGAGGGCCAAGAGCGCAAAGAGACCCAGGCGGAGTTCCTGCCGGACGCCGTTTTCCCAAGCCATCGAGAGCGCAATCGCCAGCAGCGACGCGGTAAGGCCGCTCAGCAAAGTAAGGTACGTCGCCGTGGGATGGCGTCTAGCGAGGCGCAGCGCGCGGCGGCTGACGGGCGGGGAGGCGCCGGCCCGCTGTTCCAGCAGGGGGCGCCCTTCGTCGAGTAGATAATAGGCGGTTTGGCGCTCTCGAGCCGGCTGGGCGGCCGCGGCAAGTTGCACCGTCAGGCGAGCCACCTCGAGTTGATCCATGGGGCTGTGCCGGGACACCTCCTCCACCGCGCGGCGGCAGCGGTCCCGCGTAAGGAAATCCTGCTGAGCGTGGACACCCGACGGATCAGTGCGGAGAATCGATTCCACCAGCGACGCCGCCTCAAAAACGACCTTGAATTCGATGCGCGAGAGTTCGCGCAGACTTGTCACGCCGTTGGCTATCGAAATCCGGTCCGCCGCTTCGTGATGCTGTTCGCCGCGGACGAGTTCCGCCAAAGACTCGCCGGTGCGAGCCTCCGCCCAACGCTGCACCGGACCTAAGGCGTCGTCATCCCCCAATAACTGCTCGCCCAGGAAGGCCAGGAAATGACGGTTGCCGGCGTAGGGTTGCGGGGCCAATTCCGCCAACAAGCCTTCGAGCGAAGTCGAGCCTAACCGGCCGGCGGCCACCAACCGGTTACCCCATAGATAGGAGGCTTCGCGCAGATCCTGGTCGTCACTCACCGCCATCGCCCGGCCAGCCAATTCTTCAAGTAATGCCACGCGTAACATCAGCGGGAAAGCCCACAGTTCCGCAATGTCCAGCGGGTTGGTGTGCTGATAGGCGGTGAGGCCAGCGACCAGTTTCTCCTGAGTGAGGATTCCGCCGGTCTCGCGAACGGTGTCTACTGCTAACCGATAGATTCGCAATTGGTCCGGCTCATGCAGCAGGGCGGGAAGAATGCGCCCGTAATGCTTCGGCAGATTCGCCCGCACCTCAGCCAAATGGCTCTCAAAGACATGCGGATTATCTAACAGCCAGGCCGAGGAGGCCGTCAAGGAATGGCCCAAGCGGGTGGAATCCATCAGTCCGCTCCGCGATTTTGCCAATGTGTCCGCGACTTCCGTCAACAGCACCGGCAGAGAAGGTTTGGCGGTGAACGATCCGCGGTTGCTGCCCGAAGCGGGCAAGGATTCAGCTGGGATGGGTGAGCTTTCGCCGCCCATCTTCCAGACGGTAGGCAGAACATACACGGCAGGCGTCGAGTCCAGCCCCAGGATTTCGATAATCTCGCGGGTGGAGAGATGCTCGGCGGGTACCATAAGCAATTGCTCGCCCGGGATCAGCAATCGGCCGAATTCAGATCCGCTAAAAAAGGGAGCCGGGGACGCTAAGCGCCCCGGCCCAGGCGGTAGAACGATTTCGCTACGGCTCGCGCCAGCGGCGCGGAGTCGCTGCAACGCAACTTCCGCCCCCTCCGAACCGGAACCGTAGATGGCCAGCACGAGCCGACCTGAAGCACGCCTCAAAACTTTTTTGGGAAGCCGCAAGCCTTACCAGGCCCGGCGTCCGGCAGACCGGACAAGCCAAGCAGCCAAGAATAGTAAACCAAATAACGCGACCGCAATCCGGCTGGATTCGCCAGCCCCGAGCGAAGAACTGCCCACCGCCAATATGCCGAACATCGTCATCCAACCTAGCATTTTTTTGTTCTCCTCGCCGCGTTGATCCGCTCCGCAGATCTGTCCGGCGACAGACTCTTTGCATGGATGGCAACCGGCTTGCTCTCTTACAGCAAGCTAAGGGCCAATCGATAGAGGCCGTCGATTCATCAGTTTCCGCTATCCTCAGGCCAGCTCTTGTGCAAAAATTGCCTAGAAGGAAAAAGTGATGCACGTCTTTCACTATCGCCTCGACAAAAGTCTTACCGCTTTGGCTATGCTGACCCTCCTGGTGATTGCGCTTCTTTCGTTCCTGAATTGGTGGCACATCCAAGACGCTGTAGGCTCCACCGCACAGAGCCGAAACGTGCTGGAGGCGTGCGGCGGCTTGTTCAACGGGATTAAGGACGCCGAATCTGCCGTGCGCACGTTCGTCCTGACCGGCCGCGAACAGGATCTGAAACCTTACACCGAGCTAATTGAGTCGCTGCCCGTCCGGCGAGAGAGACTCCTTGCGGTAGCCACGCCATCCCAATCGGCGCTTATGGAACGGATCGACCGGCTGACCAACGAGCGGCTGAGTCTGCTGGCGCGTGGTATCTCAATCAGACAAGAGCAAGGCCTGAAAGCCGCGGGCGAATTCGTCCGGGATGGAGGCGGGATCGAAAAGATGGGCGAGCTAAGCGCGGCGTACGGCAAAATATTCACCGAGGAGTACGATCGGCAAACGCTCAACTCGAATCTCGCCGAACGTCGCGCTTTTGAGGAGTTTCTGTTAGGTTCGTTGGGTTGCCTGGCGACCTTGGTGGTGCTGTGGTTCATGCAACGGGCCGTCGACCGCGGAATCGAGCGCCACGAGACCGCCAGGCGAGAACTGGCAAATGCGCACCAGCGGCTGGAGATTACGCTGGCCAGCATCGGCGACGGCGTCATCGCCACCGATGCCCGGGGTCTCATTACACTGCTGAATCCGGTGGCCGAAAGACTTACCGGCTGGAGCCGCGATGAAGCGCTCCACCAGCCCGCGGAAGGCGTGTTCCGCATCGCCGACGAGACGACGGGGACGCCCCTGCCGAGTCCGCTGGAACGCGCGAGGAAGACGGGTAGTAGTGAGAAGATCCCGCCGCACACCGTGTTATTGCCCAAGCAAGGCGAGCCGGTGGCCATCGCCGACAGCATTTCCGCCATTCGTTCGGCAGACGGCGAGAACGAGGGCGCCGTCCTCGTCTTTCGGGACATTCGCGAGAGCCGCCTAGCCCAACGCCAAATCGAGAAGTGGCATCGTTTGTTCCGTGCCAGCGGCTTCGGGATGGCGATCATCGACTCCGAAGATGACACGCTACGGAATATCAACCCGGCCTTTGCCGACATGCACGGCTACCGGGAAGAGGAATTGGTCGGCCAGAGCTTTTCGATGCTTCTAGCCGAGCCCAACGAAACGGGGGGCCGCTGGAAGGAGGACGGCCGGGTGACATTTGAGGCGCGTCATCGGCACCGGAACGGCCAACTCTTCCCGGTGCTCACCGACATGACCATGTTCCGGGACGACGCCGGCCGGGCGACCGAGCGCGTCGCCTATTTCTCCGACATCAGCACTCGGATTCTCGCCGAACGCGTGAACCAGGAGACCCAGGAACGATTCAAGTTGGCCGTTGAAGTGGTCGGAGACATCATTTGGACCACGAACGCGGAGGGGCACCTGAATTCCGAACAGAGGGCCTGGAGCGAGTACACGGGCCAGACCTTTAAGGAGTACCGGGGACTTGGCTGGATGCGCGCCGTCCACCCTGACGACCTGGATTACGTGAAGCAATCTTGGATGGGCGCCGTTGCCCGTGGCAGCAAGTTTATCAGTGAAAATCGCCTGCGGCGGCATGACGGGGTCTACCGGCTTTTCTCCGTCCGCGCGCTGCCTTTGCTGGATGAACACGGCCAAGTTCGGGAGTGGGTGGGTGTGAACGCCGACATTACGGACGAGCGCGCCAGCCAGCACCAGTTGTCGGAAAGCGAAGGGCGCTTCCGCGCTTTGGCCACGGCGCTGCCACAGGTGATTTGGTCTACTCGCTCCGACGGCCAGTTCGAGTACGCCAATCCAAGTTGGGACGCCTACCTGGGCCCGCCCGCCAACGACGGATGGGAGAGTGTGCTGCACCCTGAGGACGCCGAAACGGTACTCCCGAAATGGCGCGAAGCCAGGAAACAGGGCCAGGCTTTCGATTTTCAAGCCCGGCTGAAACGCGCCTCCGACGGCAGTTACCGAAACTTTCTTTGCCGTAAGGTGCCTTGGTTAAATTCCGCCGGGCAAGTAGTCCGCTGGTTTGGCAGTTGCACCGATATCGACGACCAGAGCCGCCGGTCGAAAGAACTCATTGCTACGAATGCGGCGTTGCTGCGCAGCAATACCGACCTCGAACAATTTGCCTACGCCGCCAGCCATGACATGCAGGAGCCGCTCCGCATGGTGGCCATCTACACGCAACTCCTCCGGGAGGAGTACGGCGACCGGTTAGACGATACGGCACGCTCTTTCATTGACCAGTCGCTGAAGGCGTCGCGCCGGATGGAGACTTTGTTGCAGGCCTTGCTCGCCTATTCGCTAGTGACCGCGCCTGCCGCGGACGAGAGTGAGGCGGACGCCAACGCGGTCGCCCAGGACGCAATCGGCAATCTCGAATCCCTCATCGCGCGCACGTCGGCAAGCGTAACCATCGGCGACCTCCCCCGCGTGCGCCTGCCTTCCGTTCGTCTGACGCAGGTGCTGCAGAATCTGGTGGGCAATTCCATCAAGTACCGGCGAGATGGCGTTCCGCCTCGAATCGAGATTAGCGCGACACCGCACGGGGGGTGTCGGTGGCTGTTTTCCGTGCAAGACAACGGCATGGGCATTGCCCCGCAATACCTGAATCAGATTTTTGGGATCTTCAAACGCCTGCATGGGCTCAACTACGAGGGCACCGGCATTGGTTTGGCGATTTGCCAGCGCATTATCGAACATACCGATGGCAAGATCTGGGCCGAATCCGACGAGGGCTTAGGCACGACCATGAAATTCACGCTGCCCGGCGTCTGACGGTTAGCAAATTCTGCATCTCGCTGGAAGATTCTGCCGAACAGGAGCTCATTTCGGGTCGCAAACGGGGGTCAATGCCGATGGCCGTCGAATTGCATGGCATTTGGTGAAAGGACTCATGCTGCTATGCTTTGGACTATTGCCGTCGTGCAAGTCGTCGCTTAGTTTTTGGGTTTAGTCATTATCTACACCCTGAATGGATTTATCCACATCCTATTGTTTCTAGCGGTGACGGTGGTGCTGATTCGAGTAATTTAAGGTCGGCGGCCAGTCTAACTGTGGTGCTGGCGTTCAAGGGTAGGTAGAGTGAGCAAGACTCCCATGCAAATCGTTCTGGCTGAAGACAATGACGGCGATATCTTCCTGGTGAGGCGGGCACTGAAACAGAACGCGGTGCCTTACGAAATGCGGGTGGCGCATAACGGCGAAGAGGCCCTCCTGCTGATGGACGACCTGTCTGCCCAGCTCCCGGATGTGATCGTTCTCGACCTCAACCTACCCCGCTTGAACGGTGCAGCTGTGCTCACCCATATTCGAGCGAATCCCAAGTTTAACCACACTCCAGTCATTATCCTCACTTCTTCAGACTCCGCCCGCGACCGCGCACGCGCCCTCGAACTGGGCGCTGATCGCTATTTCTGCAAGCCCAGCGAATTGATCAGCTTCATGGACCTAGGGCGTCTGATCGAAGAAACTGCCACCCAAGGCCGCGCGCACCCTCCCGTCAACTAAACTCGCCGAACCTCCATCGGCGACCCGCGTTCCCGGCTTCTGTGCCGCGCCAAGGTCTAACGCCCTAACGGATTTTCGTCAAAGCCGGACGCCGATCTCGCAACTGGTACGACGTATGAACCGGCACTTACCAAGCTGGGCGAGCGTAAGGGAGCGGAAGTCCCGATTGGCCAACCGGTTCGCCATGGCCTGACGCCACCAGTCGAAAGAGCACCTGGAGAAGGCCGCGAATCTGGTGGCCGAAACCGGCTACCACCGGCGGGACCCCGAGCTCGCCGAATTGCGCGCGGCTCTCACCGCCGAGCCCGCAGCGTCAGCTGTGGGTTTGGCAGGGAAGTCCCGTATCACCCCACAACTTACGCTGCGGGCTAGGGCGATATGATAGCCGCTAACCCTATGAACCGCCGCCAACTACTCTCGCTCCCCCTTGCAGCCTTGGCGATTGCCGCTGAACAGCGCAAGGCCCTTAAGATTACCGCCCTCGAAACTGACCTGGTCATCAACCCGCCCCGCCGCCCCAACTACGACGCCCTGCAGCAACTCGGCGTCCACTCCGGCACCGTCACTTTGCGCCTCAAAACCGACGGCGGCATCACCGGCTACGCCACCTCCAACTTCGGCGCCATCGAAGGGGGACCCAAAGCCCTTCGCGCCATCCTCGAAGAAGAAATAAAGCCCCTGATCGTCGGGCAGGACCCTGCCTTCCCCAAGCGCATCCGCGCCGATCTCCACCGCGGCCTGCAATACCAAGGCCTTACCGGCCTCAGCCAGTTCGCCCTCGCCGCCACCGACATCGCCGTCTGGGACATCCTCGGCAAACACGCCCAAATGCCCGTCTGGCGCATGCTCGGCGCCGCGCGTGACCGCATGCCGGTCTATTCGATGTGCGGCTGGTATTACGACAACGACGACGACCTCAGCCAGTACAAGAAGGAGATGGAGATCGCCCTCGGCCACGGCTATCAGGCCATCAAGATCAAAACCGGCCGCTACACCCTGGCCGACGACGAGCGCCGCATTCGCCTCGCCCAGGACATCGCCGGCAAACGCCGCATCATGATCGACGCCAATCAGGTCTTCGACCGCAACGAAGCCCTGCGCCGCGGCCGCCTCTACCAGCAAATGGGCATCTTCTGGTACGAAGAGCCGCTGCCGCCGCACGACATGGCCGGTTATGCCGAGCTCGCCGCGGCGCTGGATATTCGCCTCGCCACGGGCGAGAACCTGTACACCAAGTATCAGTTCAATGACCTCATTCAGCGCCGCGGCGCTGACATCGTCCAGCCCGATAACCGCCGCGCTGGCGGCGTCACCGAATGGCTGGAGATCGCCGCCATTGCCGATGCCGCGGGCTTGTCGCTCGCCAGCCACGGCGGCGGATCCGCCAATATGAACATGCTCTGCGCCATTCCGAACGCCATCTACATGGAGACCGGCGGGCCGCAGAAGCGCATGGTGAACGGCGAAGTGCTCGCGCCCGAAGCACCCGGCATGTCTACTGGGCCAGGCTCTGAATAAAGGCGTCGGCCTCTTTGCTCGACGCTTCGATATCGGCCACCAGCGCCGTCACATCGCCATCCATCTTGGCCGCCGTCGTCTTCAAGGAGCCGATCGCCTTGGCGTTCAGATTGTGTTTCAGGAAAAGCACCTGGTCACGAAAGCCCTGCAGAATGGGCAGCATTTTGCGCTCGGTCTGCTGCATGCGCCGCACGTACTGTTGGTGCCGGTTGCGCGTCACGCGTAATAACTGTTGGCTGCGAGCGTGCAGCGTGCTGTCCTTGATGGTGGCGAGTTCCTGGCCCCATTCCTTGAAGAGGTCGCTGCCCACCTGGTCGATACTCTTGATCCGGTCGGAGACATCATTCGCGCGTTTCTCCGAGTCTTCGAATTCGCCATTGAGTTTCTTGTAAGTCTTCTCAAGGTCGCCGCCTTCGAAGCCAGTAAGGTCCTGAAAAGCTTCCAGCGTCGTCTTGATCTGCTCCTTGGCCTGCTCCTGATCCTTCTTGCCGGCGAGCACTCGCTGCACGAGAATGTCCCGTTTCTCCTTGCCGATCTTCTGCATGGCGTTGTAATAAAGAGAAGTACAGCCGGTAAGTAAGAGCGTAAGGAAAAGTACGACGCGCATCAACTTAACCGTACAATAACTCAATGCCTCCGCGCCTCCTTTCGCTCGACGTCTTCCGCGGGCTCATCATAGCCTTCATGGTGATCGTCAATACCGCTGGCACCGGCAACGCGGTCTATCCGCCCTTGCGCCACGCCAAATGGCACGGCTGGACGCCCACCGATGTCGTTTTCCCCTCGTTCGTCTGGATCATCGGCGTCGCCATCAGCCTTTCCTTGGGCCGCAAGCTCGACGCCGGTGCCGCCCGCGGCCCGCTCTTACTGACCGCCGCCCGCCGCACCGCGATCCTCTTCGCCTTGGGCCTATTGGTCTACGCGTTCCCCACCTTCGACGGCGCGACCTTTCGCATTTTGGGCGTCCTGCAGCGACTCGCGATTTGTTACTTCTTCACCGTCGCGATCTTTCTCTACACCGGTATTCGGGGCCAGGTAATCGCCGCGGTAAGTTGCCTGCTAGGCTTTGCCCTGCTGATGTTCTACGCCCCCGTACCCGGTTACGGCGCGGGTAACTTGGATGTCGAACGGAATTTCGCCCATTATCTTGACCGCATCGTGCTGGGCGCGCATAACTACGCCCACACCAAAACCTGGGATCCGGAAGGGGTCCTCACCACCCTGCCGGCGATCGGCAGTTGCCTGATCGGCTTATTGGCCGGCCACTTACTCGCCAGTAAACGGGACTTAGCCGTCCGCACCACCGGAATGCTGATCATCGGCAACGTCCTGATCGCGCTGGCCTTCATGTGGGACCCCTGGCTGCCCATCAACAAGAGCCTCTGGACCAGTTCTTTTGTCCTGCTGATGGCGGGCCTTGATTTTGTGATGTTCGCGAGTATCCTGTGGCTCGTAGATGGCTTGGGTTATCGCCGTGGCCTGTCTCCGGTCGTAATCATGGGCCGCAACGCGATCGCCGTCTATATGGCATCCGAGTTGATCGATGTTACGTTGCAATCGATCCCCATGGCTGGCACTACGATGCGTGTCTGGCTCTACGAGACCTTCTTCGCCCCGTTAGCCTCACCGATGAACGCCTCGCTGCTTTACGCCGTGAGTTACATGTTACTCATGCTCGGTGTCGCGTTTTTACTGCACCGCCGCGGCTGGTACTTACGCGCCTAATGCGGGACTCTCCCTCCTTGCCGGTTGGGGTTCTGTGAGCAAGCGCCGGTAGCTGCGTCTCGCCGGGAAGGGGTCATCGTCAGTGTCTGCTGCGCGAGTGTAGCCGATTCGTGATTTGATAAAGGCAGTGTTCATTCTGCTCGCACTATCCGCCTTGGCCGCCGCGCCTTTCGAAAACAGCCAAGCTTTCCTACAGCAATACTGCGCCAAGTGCCACCAAACCGCCGTGGGCGGCTTCGCCTTGAAGCAAGTCTCGGAGCCGGCGAGCTTCCGTTCCAACTCCCACCAGTGGACCGCCCTGGCCAACCGGGTCCGCAACGGCGAAATGCCCCCCAAGGGCCAGCCCGCGCCCCCGCTCGAAGCGCGCGAGCAATTCACTCAATGGGTTGACCAGACCCTCCACCAGGAAGTCTGCGGCACCGGACCGGTCAAAGCCAGCCGCGCCCCCATCCGCCGCCTCAACCGCGACGAATACACCGCCACCCTGCGCGACCTGCTCGACATGCACATGGACATCGGCGCCTCCCTGCCCGTCGATGGCGCCGGCGGCGAAGGCTTCGACAATGCCGCCGAAACGCTCTTCCTCTCGCCCCTGCACGCCGAAAAGTACATGGCCGCCGCCCAGTTCGCCATGGACTTCGCGGGGCGCGAATTCAAGTCCCGCTACAAGATCCTCGTCGCCAAGCCCGGCCCCGGCGTCACGCCCCAGCAAGCGGCGCGTAAGATCTTTGCCAACTTCCTGCCCCGCGCCTTCCGCCGCCCGGTCACCGAAGCCGACGTGTTGCCGTATCTGGCCTTGTTCGAAGCGGCCACCCGCCAAGGCCAACCCTTTGAGCCCGCCATTTTCTTCTCTCTGCGCGGCGCGCTCGTGTCACCGCTATTCCTCTTCCGCACCGAGCCGCAGAACACCAGCCCCGAGGCGCGCCAAATCGACCAGTACGCCCTGGCCTCCCGCCTTTCCTACTTCATCTGGGGTACCGGCCCGGACGAACTCCTTACCGACCTCGCCGCCGCCAACAAACTGCAGGACCCCGCCGTGCTCAAGAAGCTCATCGGCCTCATGCTCCGCAACGACCGTTCGCTCGAATTCGCCCGCCGCTTCACCGAACAATGGCTCCACACCCGCGAACTGATGGGTGACAAAGCGCCCGACGCCAAGCTTTTCGCCGCTTACGCCAAAGACGAAGACCTCCGCAGCGACGTGCGCCTGCAGCCCGTGCTCTTCCTCCGCGAACTCCTCGTGCGGGACCTTTCGTTGCTGAACCTAATCGACTCTGACCACACCATCAGCACGCGCCACCTGAACAAGCTCTACAACGTGCAGATGCCGCTCAACCAGAACGCCAACACGCAGCCCCAATGGGTTACCGTGCCCGAAGGCAGCCGCCGCGGTGGCTTGCTGGGCATGGGCGCGGTGCTCACCGTGTCGTCCTACCCCTATCGCACCAGCCCCGTGCTCCGCGGCGCCTGGATCCTCGATTCGCTTCTCGGAACGCCGCCGCCCCCGCCCCCGCCCGATGTGCCCGCCCTCGAAGCCGATAAGCCCGGCGAGCCGGCCAAGACGGTCCGCGCCCGCCTCACCCAGCATCGCGCCAACGCTGTCTGCGCCAGTTGCCACAGCCGCATCGACCCCTTAGGCTTTGCCCTCGAAAACTACGACGTCCTCGGCCGCTGGCGCGACGAAGAGGCCGGCGTGCCCGTCGACAATGCCGGCGAATTAGCCGACGGCACCAAGATCCAGGGGCCCGATGCTCTGCGCAAAGTCCTGCTTGACCGCAAGGATCTCGTTATCCGCAATCTCGCCAACCGCATGCTCGGCTATGCACTGGGCCGGGGACTCACCCTCGACGACTCCTGCGCCGTCGACCAAATCGTGGCCCAGGTGCGCGTCAACAACTACCGCGCGCAGTCGCTCATCGAGGCCATTGTGCTCAGCGTCCCGTTTCGTTATCAGCCCGGCCAGCCCAAGCCTGGCCAGCCCGTCCAGGCGAAAAAGCCTTGAACCCAGAACTCTTACTGAGATGGGAGGGTGCCGCCCTCTGGGCCGTCATGATTGGCTCCTTCCTGCTGCTAGGCGCCTGGGAAGGCACCCAGCCCCGCCGCGCCCTCACGCATGCCACGGGCCGGCGATGGGGCATCCATGGCCTGCTCCTGCTCTGCGCCAGCCTCTTGAACACCTTGCTGATGCGCACCTCGCCCCTGCTCGTCGCCGCCGCCTCCGATTCCCACGGCCTGCTACGCCCGCTGCCATGGCTGCTGCAATTTGCCATCGCCATCCTGCTGCTTGACCTGGTGCACTATATCTCGCACCGCCTCTTCCACTGGATTGGCCCGCTCTGGCGCATCCACGAAGTCCACCACTCCGACCCCGATTACGACGTCTCCACCGCCGCGCGCTTCCATCCTTTCGAAGTGGGCCTCGGCACGGCGCTTTATCTGGGGGCCGTCGCCCTCCTCGGCCCGCCCGTCAGCGCCGTCTTCTTCGCGGAACTGCTCACCCAACTGCTGAATGTCTTTGTCCACGCCAATGTCGTCGTGCCCGCCCCGGTAGAACGCCTGCTGCGCTACGCCTTCATCACCCCTGACCTCCACCGCATCCACCACTCCATCGTCCTCGAGGATCAGAATCGAAACTTCGGCCAAACCTTTCTCTGGTGGGATCGGCTCTTCGGCACCTACCTTCCGCGCTCCGCATCGGGAGAAATGGCCCCCGCTACTGGCACTGGCACCACCATGCGGGATAGCCTACCCGCTTTACTCGTCCAGCCTTTTCGCCTTCGCAAATGAAAAAGACCGCTGCCCATTGGCCAGCGGTCTCATTTTTCTTTAGGAGGCGAAGGCCCCGGCGATTACTTCTTCGCGCGACGGCTCCGGAGCAACAACAGGCCCCCGGAGAGCAACGTCAGCGCCGCGGCGCCAGTGGTGGCATCGATCTCAGGCACAGGATTGAACCCTGCGAAAGCGATTGTGCTAATGCTCAGAAACGCGATCAGGCGGCCAGTGAATTTCATCATCCTTGGAAAATATCATGGATATTCTCCAAAGGCTAGCCCCCTAAATGCGGTAGAGTTCCAGGACCTCACAAAAGTGATGGACTATGAAAAAATCGATTCTTGGCCCGTTCGTGCCGCAAAGCCTTCGGGCCGGGACTTCGGCCCAGGGAGGATTTTTTCACAGTCCCGTCAGCTGTGGGGTTCCCACGCCACCCCAGATGCGAGATAATTACGGGAGTATCGACTAAGGAGGCCAGCAGCCATGAAGCGTCGGACACTATTGCGCGGCGTCGGAGCCACGCTCGGATTACCCTGGATGGAAGTCATGGCGGCCAAGGCCACCCCCGCGCCGCCCATTCGGCTGGCCGCCCTCTACATGCCCAATGGCGTCAACGTCGATGCCTGGACGCCCAAGGAAGCCGGGCGCAACTTTGAGCTCACGCCGACCCTGCAGCCGCTAGCCCCCTTCAAAAGCCACCTCAACGTCTTTAGCAATTTCTGGAATGCCAATTCCAAAGGCGGCGATGGCCACTACGTCAAAGAGGCCGCCATCCTCACCTGCGCCACCATCAAGAAGACCCCCGGCGCCGACATTGCCAACGGCATCTCGCTCGACCAGTTGGCCGCCCAGAAAGTAAAGCTCGAAACCCCGCTGCCGTCGCTCGAACTGGGCGTGACGCCCGTCGCCATTGGCGTCGACGCCGTCGTCGGCTACACCCGCGTCTACGGCTCGCACATCGCCTGGAGCGACGCCACCACGCCTCTCGCGCGAGAGATCAACCCGCGCTCCGTCTACGAGCGCCTCTTCGGCGCCGCCAATGGCCTGCAAGCCCATACGGCCAAGCTGGACGCCTTACTCCTCGACCGGGTCCTCGGCGACGCCAAGCGTCTGCGCAATGAAGTCGGCCAAGCCGATCGTCTGCGGCTCGACGAATACCTTTCCGTCATGCGTTCCCTCGAAGAGCGCGTGCAACGCTCCAGCGCCGGTGGTGCCAAGGCCTGGAAAGCCCGCGTGCCGATTGACCCCAAGGGTGCGCCCACTGAGCATCCGAAGGATCATCCCGAGCATGTCCGGCTGATGCTGGACATGATGGCCGTCGCCTTCCAAAGCGATACCACCCGGGTCAGCACCTTCATGTTCGGCAACGCCGTCAGCAACGTCAGCTTCCGTTGGCTCGACGGCGTCAGCGCCGGCCACCACGACGTCTCGCACCACCAGAAGGATGCCGACAAGCTCCGCCAATATCAGCTCATCAACCGCTGGCATATCGAACAATACGCCTACCTGCTGAAGCGCCTCAGCGAGATGAAAGAGGGCGAAGGCTCCGTGCTCGACCATTCGATGATCCTGTTCGCTTCGGCCTTAAGCGACGGCAATAAGCACGATCCGCACAAGCTGCCCATCCTGGTGGCCGGCGGCGCCGGTGGCCGCCTCAATACCGGCCAGCACTTTGTGATGGGCGAAGACGCGCCCCTCGCTAACCTCTATGTCTCCATGCTGGACGCCTTCGGAGCCCCCG
>Ga0105047_10003163_pt1 | contig 29087 bp, 32 predicted proteins | sample MAT04_FD_78384 | JGI IMG/M metagenome (GOLD analysis project Ga0105047, IMG submission 78384) | Freshwater microbial communities from Lake Fryxell liftoff mats and glacier meltwater in Antarctica - MAT-04 (megahit assembly) | ecosystem: Environmental > Aquatic > Freshwater > Ice > Liftoff... | reverse complement strand
GCCTCCTCTCGCTTAGGTTGGGTCGCACCATTCGTTTCGATCCCAAGACCGAGAAGATCATCGGTGATTCTGAAGCCGCCAAGCTCGCCGTCCCGAAATACCGCTCACCGTGGAAATTCCCGAGCAAGTATCTCTGAGCCGTAACTATGCAATGGAAGCAATTGCTGAGGGTGCGGCCAGCCGCGTGGGACAGGCGTCGCGCCTGTCTCCAATCTCATTGCGATGCTTCAGTTCAGAGCCAGGCGCGACGCCTGTCCCACGGTAACTAACTCACTTTTCCCCGTTCCCCCATGACCTCCCGCGAACGTGTCCTCGCCGCCCTCATGCACCAGCCGACGGATCGCGTCCCCCGCCTGCTCTACGAGGAAGCCATCGGCTACGCGTCACCCATTGAGAAACTGCTGCGCGAGCACTGAGGCCCGCTGGCGCCGCGCGATTACTTCGGCATGGACATCACCCGCGTGACGTTCAATCCCACCCACCTGCCGCGTTCCCGCTTCACCGAATGGCTCGGTGCCGAGGCCGACGCGACCCTGGCCAGCGGCGAGGTGGACGAATGGGGCGGGTGGCGGCGCAAAGGCGACTTCCACCACTTCGCCCACCTCCAGCCGACGCTCCAAGGCATCCCGGACCTGGCGCGGTTGGAGACCTACCCTTGGCCCGATCTCGATCAACCCTACCGGTGGCAGGGCGTGCTCAAGGGCGCCGAGAGTTACCGCCAGCACTTCGGCACGCATCTCATTCTGCTGCCCCACGAAGGGAAACCAGTGTGCTATACCGTCCAAGCCGAGGATGGCAGATATGAGTTGCACGGTGGCGGCGACGCGGGTCTCGTCAACGCGTTCTACGACGAAATGACGAAGCCAATGGGCACCCCTCTGGCCGCCGGCCTCGAGTCCACTGTCCAGAGCCATCTAATCGCGTTTGCCGCGGAAGAGTCACGTCTCACCGGCCGCGTGGTGGAACTGTCAGCGCGGCAATGAATCCGGCGGTGGGCGGGAAGCGGCTCCTTGATTTGGGTTCAGGGCGCACGCGGGAGCCATCGCGGAAAAGCGCCGGATCCCCGTGGCTCCGGCGAGGGAGAGGCGACCGCGCGCAAACTACAACTCTACTTTTCAGGGAGCGGACGATAGAGCGCGCCCAGCCACCAATCGTCGCCCCGCTTCAACCCGGTTTGCTCCACCCAAACCTCCTGCGCGGACGGGTCGCGATTGGCCAGCGCATAGAAGGGAACCGCCTGAATCGGCTGACCATTGGCCGCCACACCGCGGATTACCCTGACACCGCCCAGCAAGTCGGGACGATGCTCGAGGGTGAACTTCGGATCGCCTCCAAGGGTGACGCGCGGGTTGCCGTGGTTGTCGAGCCCCTCGAAACCATAAACGAGCGGGCCGCGTTGCAGAGCGACTTTGCCCCGGCAGGACGCGATGTTCGGATGCGCCATCATGCGGCGGACGGGCATCTCGAGAGCCAGGCTCAAGCTATCGCCGTCTTTCCAGTCGCGCTCGAAGGTCCAATAGCCGGATTCATCGGATTTCGAGTTGCTGGCGACTCCGTTCAGCGCCAGTGCTGCGTCGTCGCACCAGCCGGGCTTGCGCAGGTGCAAGGCGAACTTCGCCGGCGACTTGGTTTCGATGCGGAGTTTCACTTTACCATCCCACGGGTAATCGGTTTCCACGCGCAGTGTCACCTCGCCCGACTTGAAAGGAATACGCGCCGTGCCGCCGACAAAGAGATTCACATAAAGGTCGCGCTCGGTGCGGGCGTAGGCGTAACGCCCGACCTGCAGCAGCGTGCGCGAGAGATTGGGCGGACAGCAGACCCAGCAATTGTCGCGCTGGTGGTCGTGGTCGCTGAGGGGGTTGCAGTAGTAGGTGTTCGTGCCGCTGAGCGAGATGCCGTGGAGAATGGCGTTGTAGAGGACGCGCTCCAGCACGTCGCAGCTCTCGGCGCGACGTTCGAGCAGAAACATCCGTTGCGCAAAGTCCGCCAAACCGCACGCCGCGCATGACTCGTAGTAACCATCGTTGGGCAACTCGTAGTCTTCGCCGAACGCCTCGTGTTCCTTGCGCGGGCCGATGCCGCCGGTGATGGCCATGCGCCGCATGGTGGTGCTGTCCCAGAAACGGTGCGCCGCAAGCCGGTAATCACCATCGCCAGTTTCAATGGCGAGGTCCGCGACCCCGGTGGCGAAAAAGATCGCGCGCACCGCGTGGCCTTCGAGCGTGCGTTGCGAGCGTAGCGGAACTTCGTCCTGGAAGTAGGCGCGCGGCGTCGGCCCCGCCGGCTTGACCTTGCCTCTGCCGCGCCACTCGACGAAGGCGCGGGAGAGTTCCAAGTAACGGGGTTCTTGCGTAACGCGATACAATTCCACCAGCGCCATCTCCAGTTCCGCATGTCCGCAAAAGCCGGGCTGCCCGTTGGGGCCTAGGAAGTGTTGCCAGGCTTGGTCTGCCGCCTTGCACGCGAGGTCGAGGAAAGCGCGTTTGCCCGTGGCGGCGTGATATTCGATGGCCGCTTCGATCATGTGGCCCAGCACGTAACCGTCGTGCGAACCGTCGAGGAAGCCAGGATCCCACGGGGTCTTCTTGTTGTTGGTGACGTACACGTGCAGGTAGCCGTCGGGCTGTTGTCCGGCCGCCAGCAGCGCGATGATCTCGTCCACTTTACGCTCCAAGGCCGGGTCGCGCCCCATCGCCAGCGAGCCGGCAACCGTCTCCAGGAATTTGTACAGGTTGGCTTCGCCCCAAGTGCCGTTCAAATCGCCTTCGACCTGCTGGCCGGCCGCTTTGCGCAGCGAGCGCATTTCCCACTGCATGTAGAACCAGGAATGCGGAAGGGTCTGCTCGCGATAGCCTTTGATCTTGGGCGCCCAGAACGCATCGCGGATGTCCACGTTGGCGATGGGCAGGGTTTGGAGGCGATCGGCTTCCGCGATCTTCTCCGCCCGCGAGACAGGAATGAGCGAGAGTAAACCCGCCAATAACAGGAACCAGGAACGCATAGGTTGCATAGAATGAATTGAGAGTCGTGTTTTCCGTGACTCAGCGAGGTGGCGCTGACATTGGCGAGAACTTCAGCAGCACCACGGCAGGCCCTTTCAACTCCGGCAGGGCCAGACGACCCTCCCCCGCCAGCGTCCCGCGCCGCGCCAACTGGAAGTCGTTCTGCCCATCGACGAGATACAACTCAAACCCAGTCGGGGCATTCCACGGCAACTCGCGAACCACCAGATCAGACGCCCCGTCCGGCGTGTTGAAGTTGCTCAGCAGAACGGCGGCCCGCGTGCTCTCCGAATTCAGCCCCGCGCAGACGGCGATCTGCCCCGCCTCGCACAGCGGCGTCTTCACCCGGCGCGGCGTGTCGAGCAAGGCGCGGAAGGCTTTGAAGGCGTAAAAGGTTTTCTGGGGCACGCCGTTGAAGTTGAACATGCCGAACATCTGGATCTCGGCGGTGTAGTAATTCGCCATATCCACCGGCGCGTCTTGCAACGACATCAGCGCCCACGTCGCGAAGGCCGCGCCCTTGGGACCGCGCATCTCCGCGCACCATTGTTCGCGCATCAAGCCCTGGCCCTCCTTCATCATAGGTCGCCAGTCTTCGTTGGGCAGGTAGTTCCATTCGTTGAAATGGCTTTCGGTCTTCGTGAACCCATGCTCGTCGAGCAACTGCCGCATGGCGCGAGCGCGGCGGGCGTAATCCGACGGGTCTTTCGTGTAACGATGCCAGGAGAAGAAATCCAGCGGCACCTGATGATCCCGGCAGTGACGCAGGAAACGCAGCAGGAAGTCGCCCGCCTTGAACTGGCCATCTTTGAAATCTCCGGTGTAGCCCAGCGAGGGGCCGCCCACTTTCAAATCCGGCCAACGTGCTTTGATGGCTTTGGCGGTGACTTCGTAAAGTTGGAAGTATTGGTCGTCAGTGCCAGTCCACATCGCAGGCTGGTTCTCGGGTTCGTTCCAGATTTCCCAATAACGGATGTTGTGCCGGAACCCGCCAGCCCAGCCTTCGTTGTAGTGCCGGATGATGGCACAACAAATATCCGCCCACTTGGCGAAGTCCTTCGGCGGATGCACGCGATACTTGCGCGGCGTGTGTTCGATGCTTTCGCCCAGGCGATAAAGGATGGGCGAACCCGTCTTCACAATCGCGGCAATGTAATCGTCCGTGGCGGCGAACTCGTAATTCTCGGCCGGCGCGGGATCGTTGCGGAAGTCGCGGAAGATGGAACTGATGTCCACCGCATCGTAATTCACCCACACCACATCGTGCAGGCGCGTGAGCGGCAGGGCCAGTTCCCGATGATAGGCCGATAAGTCCACCATGCCGCGATAGCAAAGCGGCCCCAGGTTGACGCCGTGCAACGGGCGGATGACGCCGTTCGTCCGGGAGAAATCCACGGTCAGTTCCGCGCCAGCGAGGGTCGGAACGGCCGCTAACACGGCGAACAGGATGAGAATGCGTTGGTGTGCCACGGGGTTCAGACGTTCAAAGCGCCGCCTGGGTTCAGAGACTTGCAACCAATGCTCCTCTGCAGGGCGGGCGGCTTTGAGTGTGCGTATTCCGAGGGAGGTAGCCGCCGAGCCTGGTGCGGGGGTCAGAGGCCCAGCGCGCAGAAGACGCGAAAGTAAATCCAGTGCCCGAAGTCGTTTGGGTGGTTGATATTGTTGCCGAGCAAATCCTCCGGCTGCTTGCGCGCCGCCAGCGCCTGCCAGTTGTTGAAGACATCGGCATAGGCGCAGGACTCCTCGCCAGCCACACGCGCTGTCGCCTGCGCGTAGTCGGCCATGCGGTGCGCTCCGAATTTCCAGCGGGGATTCGGCGGGAACGCGGAAAACAGGATGACCTCCGCGCCGGTGTCCTGCCGGATGCGCGCCACGATCTGCTTGAGATTCTGTGCAAATTGCGGCACCGGCACGCCCATCGTGTTGTGATCGTTCATGCCGAAGCCGATGAGGACGAGGTCGGGCTGTTCAGCCAGCACCTTGGCTGGCAGCCGCGCCAGACCTTGCACTGTGCTGTCGCCGCCGGTGGCGCCGTTCTGGGTCGTGAGGTGGGCTGCCGGATATTTGCGCCGCAACTCATCCGCCCAGCGGTTCCAGAAAATCAGCTCTGGCCGCGTGGCATCGCCTCCCGCCGTGATGCTGTCGCCGAATGCCACGAGCTTGACGTCTTCTCCAGCCGTGAGCTTCGCCCGGGTGCGCAGGAGGAAGTTCGTTTGCGGCGCTTGCACCGGCCAGACGGTGGATGGGGCAAAGGAGTAATCCACAAAGGCAAAGAAGCCGCCGTTGCCGAAGCCGGGAAACTTCGAGTGATCGAATTCCTGCTGGCCGAACAGCAGGTTGGTGCGGAAGTCTGGGAGACGTGAGCCGGGCGTGCGGCAGAGGGTGCCACGGGCATAGTCCACCACATAGTCATGTCCCGCGACATACTGCACGGTTGCGGCTGAGGGCAGGTAGCTGCTGCGCACTCGCACCGGGGGGCGACGATCCGGCCGCCACGCCAGCGCGGCGGGCTCTTCGCCGAGGCAGACGATGGCTTCTCCCATCTGTTGCTCCCGGGCCGGCTTCGGGCCAGCGGTGCAACCACAGAGGCAAGCAGCGCACGCAGCACTCGCGAGCAGCCCGGCGAGCATGGTTCGGTTCATCTTCGGGTGGCGTCTGTCTCCGTGCGTTTGGCAGTTCCTTCGGTCAAGCGTCACACCTCAGCGCATCTGAACTTCGCAGGTGCCAATCCCGGGCCGGTAGAAATTGAATTGCACATTCGGATGGTCGGCGAGCAAGGACATGGGCACCGCGGCGTCGGGAACACGTTGGGCTATCATTAAGGTGGTCAGTCGCTGGCCGAACGGGTTGTCGTGGAAACCGGCATGCCAGATCGAAACCTTCTCTGCCTGCCAGGTCTCGGCTGGGCCGACGGAAATCGCCTGCGTCGGCACCAGGGCGATGTTGCCGCCGCCGGAAGTGCGGGCATTCTGCGCGATGGTCAGCGGGTGCAGGTCCACCACGCGCGTCGCGAGCTGGCGGTACTCCCCAGGCGATGGCGGCGCGTGCTGGTGGCGTCCCTTGCGGCGCGGCGGGTCGTTGAAGGCCCAATGTTTCACGTCGCCCTGCCCGCCCTGCATGACGGCACAGCGGATGCCGGCGTCCCACGTCTGCCGGTACGCGGCGGTGTCGGCTTTCGGAAAATGGAGCTGGGCTTCCGGCATCCGCAGTTCCTTGCGGATGCGGTTGAAACAGAGCAGACGGTCGGCCCGCTCGAACGACAGCGGATGCGTCGGCGGAACTTCCCGGCCGGCGAGCACCCATTCGTCCATCGCCCAGAAGTGGGCCGCGTGCAGCTTGAGGCCAAGGGCGTTGACGATGCGCGCGACGAGCGGCAACTGCTCCGTCGGCCCGATCGGCCCGCAGAGGCCGACGGGATTGTCCGGTGTGGCCTGCTGCCAGGCCGTGATGTATTCGAGCGCCTCGGCGAGATAGAACTCTTCCAGCGTGTCAAACATCACCACGCGGAAGCCGGGCCGGGAGAGTTTGAGCATCTGCTGCGGCGTGAGGGTGGCGGCGTCGCGGACGAGCGCGTCGTCCAGGGTGGTGTAATCCCACCAGTCGGGAGCGATGGAACTTAGTTTGCGGGGCATGGAGCGAGCGTTTTGAGTGTTGGATGGTGCGTGAAAGGAGCGTTGTGGGTGCGGCGGATCAAAGGCTCCGTTGCAAGGCGCGCTCGTAGGCGGCATTGATCAAGTAATCCTCGCCGAGCGCGTCGCGGAGCGGATCAACCTCCGTGCTGGCGTAACCAAAGTGGGAGTGTCGCCGCCAGCCCTCGGCGTGCTGGAACCGCCTTGAGAGCCGGCCCACGGCCAGTGACATCTCCTCCATCATGCGGAGATAAGAGTTCATTCCCTGACTAACCTCGAGCCAGTTCTGCTGGCTGCGGTGCGCTTGGAGTGCAGCGAGTTTGGTGGCCTGGACGGAGGTCGTGTTGACGAACGCCCCCGGCACGATGCGCCGGCGCAACGGGTCGCACATCCCGTGCGGCATCGCGTGATAGATCGTGGTGTCGTAGCGCGCGGGGACGCAGGGCGGGACAGTCTTGAAGTTGGGCATGCCCCGCGTGAATGCCGCCGTCACCGCCAGCCGCGAGGCGTTGGTGTGATCTTCCATGTAGTCCAGCGGCGAGTGAGTGAGCACGATTGTCGGCTGCACTTGCCGGATGATTGCCGCAACCCGGCGCAGCAGGCGCAAATCATAAAAGATTTCGAGGTCGTCGGTGAGGCTCGGATGGAAATGCGCGCCGAGGATGCGGGCTGCCTCGCGGGCTTCCTGGCGGCGCACCCGCCGCGTGGTGGGGGCGTCGTATTGAATCGAGCCTTTGTCGCCACTGGCGAGGTTGCAGTAATGCGTCTCCCAGCCATTCTGCCGGAGCAACAGGAGCGTGCCGGCCATGACGAACTCGATGTCGTCCGGGTGCGCGGCAAGGGCGAGGACTGTCGGAGGGCCGCTGCGGACGGGTTTAAGCTGGGTGAGGCGCGTTTTCATAGACGGGCCGGCGGCAAAGTGTTCCGCCGGCGGACGCCGCGCATGGCACAACTTCCCCGTCGCGTTGTCGAGCCGGAGTTTTGGCAGCCAAGCCGGGGCCGCTAGCGCGCTTTCACCGCCGCCTCCATGCGGGCGCATGCTTCCGGGCTGGATGTACGTTTCACGACTCGCCGCGGCTTCGGCAAGTCCTCCCCGTTACAGCGCCCCAGCAGGGGAAGCTCCGTGTCGCGCGGGGGGCGCAGCGCAAGGCTCGCCCGCCCTTTGTCAGCCTGAACCTTTGCCCGGCGCGTCCGCGCCGCCTCGGCCAGATCTTGGCGGGCTGCCGCGCTCAGCTTGCGCTCAAGCGTGTGTGCCAGAGCCGCGGCTGCCGGAACTACCCGGGTGCCGAGGATCGAAGTGAGATTTGTTTGCAAAGCCTCAATCTGCTCCTTGAGGGCCAGAGCTTGTCTGAGTTGGGGGAGGGAAAGGGCTGCGAGCGAGATGGTCATGGGTGAAGTAAAGTCGCAGCGTGGGATAAACGCAACGCTATCCGCGACGGCAGGTGGCCGCGACCGGCGCGGTGGCTGGAACTGGCGAGCCGGAAGGCCAACCTCGATGGAGGAACGCTGGTGCGCACGAATCACGGCGCGGACGCGGCAGGCGACAGTACTGGATTGAGCCAAAACAAATGGTGCCAATTGATCGGCCTGGAGAAAATTGTTGCCTGGCCAATTCCGCGGAGGTCGGATCAGACGGATCCAAGGTTGCGGTGGTGAAATTGAATCTAGCGTCGCGAGCGCGCGTCGTGGCATATTGCGCACAGCAAATCCACGCACTAGCAATTCCCATGAAAACCACCCTTACGCTGATCACTACCGCACTCGTCGCGTTTTCCCAACTCGATTCCGCGCCGGCGGCCGACTGGCCACAGTGGCGCGGCACCCATCGTGACGGCAAGTCCGGCGACACCGGCCTGCTCAAGGAATGGCCTGCCGGCGGCCCCAAGCTCCTCACCAAAGCCACCGGCCTCGGCCTCGGCTATGCCGGCATCGTCGTGGTCGGAGACCGGCTCTACACCATGGGCGACAAGGACGAAGCGAGTGTCGTGATGGCCCTCAATGCCGACGGCAGCAAGATTCTGTGGAGCACCAAGGTCGGGAAACTCGGCGCGCCCGGGTGGGGTGGTTTTGCCGGCCCACGGTGCATGCCGACCGTGGACGGCGACCTGATTTTCACCGTGGACCAATGGGGCGAACTCGTGTGTGTCCGCACCTCGGACGGCAAGGAGCAATGGCGCAAGAACTACGAGAAGGACTTCGGCGCGTCGCGCCCGGAATGGGGTTTTGCCGAATCCCCACTTGTGGACGGCGACCACGTCATCGTGACGCCCGGTGGATCGAAGGGGGCAATGGTCGCGCTGAAGAAGAAGACCGGTGAGGTGGTCTGGCAGTCCAAAGAGCCCACGGATCAGACGCAATATGCTTCCATCATGGCCGCGCCGATTGGCGGTGCCCGGCATTATTGCCAGATCAGCATGGAAAACGTGTTTGGCATCTCCGCCACCGACGGTGCCCTGCTGTGGAAAGTCACGCGCAAAGGCCGCACCGCGGTCATCCCGACGCCGATCGTCGAGGACGATCTGGTCTATTTCACGTCGGGCTACGGCGTTGGCTGCGAGCTTTACAAGATTTCCGGCAGCGGGAATTCGTTCGCGGCGGAGAAGGTTTATGCGAACAAGAACATGGTCAATCACCACGGCGGCGTGGTGAAACTCGGGCAGCACCTATACGGCTATTCCGATGGCAAAGGACTCGTATGCCAGGATTTCAAGACCGGCGAAAACACCTGGGCTGAGAAGGAGAAGATCAAGAAGGGGGCCGTCTCGTTCGCCGACGGCATGCTTTACTGCCGCGAAGAAGACAGCGGTCGGATGCTCCTCGTGGCCGCGACGACCGAGGGCTATCAGGAGAAGGGCCAGTTCGAGCAGCCCGATCGGACGGAGAAAAAGGCCTGGCCGCACCCCACCATTGCCAACGGCAAGCTTTATCTCCGCGACCAGGATCTGATGCTTATCTACGACTTGAAGGCGAAGTAGTGGCCGCCGGTGCCGGGTTTGTTGTCGAGGCGAGCAAAGGGTCTGGCGCAGGACGCTGTCGCGCGGGGATGGGCTTGGTTGGCGAACCCGCCACCGGCAACTTCGAGCCGCACTGGGCGGGCGGCCTGCGAACGCTTCGCCCTGATTCCGGAGTGTGGCTCAAGGCCCGTTCAGTCGAAAGGCGCCACCACCACCCGGCTCAACTCGAATAGTTCATCGCCCGCCTCCACCGGCGCTATCCTCAACGACTGCTGGCCGGCTTGGGGAATCTTAATGACGCCGACGGTATGCGTGAAAGTGTGAGCCGGCGCTGTTCCAGTGTTCTGTGCCTCAAACCAGAGCGTCTGCCCGGCCAGATCGCTCCGCCCCTGGCGGCCACTTTTGCCGACGCGGGAGTAGAACAAAGTCGCGCGGTAGTCGCCTGGGGCGACAATTCTTACGGGCCATTCCGCCAGATCGCCCGGCTGAATCCAGCCTTCAAGGGTCTGCTCGTGTTTTCAGTTGCCGAATTCCTGCATCCACGAGTGCTTCTTCAAGACCGTTTTCCCGATGGTGCTGCCGGTAACAGACTCGAACGTATTGGCCAAGCCGGGCAGCAGCGAGCGGGTCGCATCAACGTGGATGTCCGGTTGGTGCTCCAGCTTAACCACGGTGGCGAGGTCGTCGGGGGGAGTTACTGGCAACGCCACCAGCACATCTGCCCCATCCCTCCGCCAAGCTAGCTTTTTGCCCGAAGTCAGCAGCGAGACGCGGCGAATCTCACCGGTCATTGCCCACGCGGCTGCTGACGGGGCACTTTGGCTGAAGCGTCCGCACCAAGGTCAGCAACTCCTGCGAGTGATCTTTCGCCATCTCGCCTGGAGTGTCGAACCAGATCAGACCCAGCGGCCCATAGTTCGACAGCAATTCCTTAACCTGCGGCTTGCACTTGCCTTCGTAGTATTCGCCGAAGCGGCTCTTGAAATCGGGGAACTCCAAGGTGTTCCCGGCACCGCCCGGTTCGTGCCAATCCTGCCATTGGCTCTAGAAAATGCAGAGCTTGAGGCCCCGCTTCTGGCACTCGACGGCCAGTTCCTTCAGCGGATCCCGCTGGAAGGGCGTCGCAGCCACGAGGTTGAAGGGGGAGGCTGTGGACTTGAACATGGCAAAGCCATCGTGATGCTTGGCGGTGATGACGATGTATCTCATGCCCGCCGCCTTCGCCGAGGCGACCCACTCGCGGGCGTCGCAGTTTGTGGGATTGAATTGTCCGGCGAGCGTGGCGTATTCAGCGGGAGGGATTTTTGTCCGGTTCATGGGCCTCTCCCCAATGCCAAAATACTTCTGTCCTTTCCATTCTCCGCCTGCCTGAGCGTACAGGCCCCCGCCCGGCATTGTAGTCGCATTGCCAGAAGTCATTTCCGTTGACCGCTTGATTGACGGGGGTCCAGGCGTTGCCGATCTGTTCTTCAACAGCGGCGCGCGGTAATCGCTGAGTCCGGTAACTGTGACTGGGACGCTGCCGATCCCGCCAGTGACCGTGAACGCGGCGCGATTGTTGGTAGCCTGAATCTGAACCGGGAAGAGCCGTTCCAGCGTGCCCCAATGCGGGACCACAGCGAGGCTATTCCTGACGGCTTCCCGCAGTCCGATCAGGTACGTGTTTTGGTAATTGGTCACCGCATTACGGAAATGGGCATCGGGTCCAGCGTAGTTTGTGGCGTACTTGGGAACATAGAAACGCACCAACTCGGCTTCCACATAATCTCCCGCTTTCAAGGCGGTGACGCCCGGCGGCGGCACGAGGTCGAAGATGGATGCCCCCGCCTGGTTGAAGATGTCGAACGCCCGAGCGTACTGCTCATCGAACTCCACCCAGCCCGGCACGGTGAAACCCGTAGTGGAATTCTCCTTGCCGTCCGCCAGCACCGGGTCTTCGAAGCCGGAGTTGATGATTGGCACGAGTCCGAAATCCACTTACTCAGCCACGCGGAGGGTGCCTTGAGCCAGGCCGGCGGTGTCCCATTGCAGGCCGGGGCCGGGCCGGCCGGAGGAGAGGGCCGCGAAGTCTCCAGAGAAACTGTCCGCGTCGAAAAGCTTGCTGGCGTAGCCAGCGGCCAGCGCCTCGCCAGCCAGGTTCACAAACAACGTGCCGCCATAAGCGAGAAAGGTCGTTCCCCGCAAGAGGTCGTTGGTAATGACTCCTGCGGTTTTCGCAACCTCCACCACTTTGTTTCCGGATAGGGTGAGCGTGTTGCTGACGGTCAGCGTGCCGATGAAATTGCCCAAGGCCAGCGTCGCGCCGGTTTGCACGGTGACGGGACCCGCGATTCGGCCGGAGCGGGTGAGAGTGGTACCGGTTGCCATTGTCACGGCCCCGCTCCCAGTGCCGCTGCCCGTCGTGTTGTTGACCGCCAAGCGGGCGGCTGGATCAACGACCGAGGACTGCTGCTCAAGTCGGCCCTGATAGTTTCAAGGAAGCTCCAGTTCCCAGGTTTCTCCCCCCCCCGGACGCTTCTTTCATCAATCCCCGCGGACCATGGTCCACATGCCGCGGGGCGTGTTCATATTCCCACTGCCCATGGTCTCGGTGGTTTTCAGGATCGAGATGTGGCCGTCGTGGAAGAGATAGTTGAAGCGCTTGGAGTGGAGTCCGTAGGCGGTGCCGCCGTAGTTGATGTTGTTGAAGGTGGTGATCGGGCTGAGTTGCGCGCAGTCCGGCGTCATGCCATAGGGCGCCGTGGGGCCTGGCCCGGCGCAGAACGACGGCCAGTCGTTGCCCGCGGCGTTGCGGCCGTTGGGTAGTTCGACCAGCAGGAACGTGCCGGCGGGGTCCTCGATGGCCGATTCCTTATAGCCCGCGGCGTCCCAGTCGGGGAGCTGGCCGCCGAGACTGCCACGCATTTCGAAATAGACCCCCACACCGTACTGCGGCGGTGGCAGGGGGCCGTCTTTGCGCTGCACAACGAAGGAAGGCCCGGCCCAGTTCATCGCGTAGGTTCGGCGCTGGCTGTAGGGCGCCCAGGAGATGCCGGCCTGAATGCGATCCGCGGGGCACTTGAGGATCTTGGGAATCATTCCGGGATCAGAAATCGCCCCGGAGATACCGAGCATCAAGTCTGCCTCGGAATCCTTGCCGCCGATGTAAGTGTGGAGGTAGTCATCCCACGAGAGTTGGTACTGGTAGTCGCCGGTCGAGTAAGCGGTGGGCGGGTAACGATTCTGTCGCTCGGCGGTGAACAGCGCGAAGCCGAGGCCGAGTTGCTTGAGCTGCGAAGTGCATTGCAGCCGCTGGGCGCGGGCCTTCGCGGTGGCGAGGGCCGGCAATAACAGGCCCGCCAGGATGGCAATGATCGCAATCACGACCAACAATTCGATGAGGGTGAAGGCGCGTCGGCCGGGCCGGGTGGCGCGGAGGCGGAAGGGCAGTGGTCGGCGAGGTGTCATGGTGAGAGTCTCCTCATTGGCGGCGCAGTTCGACTTGGAGTTGTTTGGTGATGGCGAAAGTCTTGCCCGGCGGCGCCGATGGCATCCGGCTGAGGTAACCGCCGGCGACGACTTCATCGAGTGACTTGGGCACCCGCTGCTGCTCGGCGGCGAATTTCCGCGTCGCCTGCGTGAGTTGAACCAACAACTCCGCCAGCGCCGCCTCATCCGCAGGCGCGGTCCCAGGGACAGCGGCGGCGGTGGGCGGCGGGGGCGCGGGAATTGTTTCCGCGGGGGCCGGCGACTCACCGCCGAGCGCTGCTGGCGGTGCGGATTTGCCACAGCCGAACAGGCCGACGAGAGCCAAAACACCAAGCACCCGAGCAAGCATGACAGGGCGATAACAAAGTTGCGGTAGAATAGCAATGGTGGTGTGCGGGACGCAAAGCAGCGACGCGAAACACGAATCTGCGGCCGCGCGGCCCCACGCTCGCTTCCCGGCAGGTCGCGGATTCGGAATTCGGCGTTCGGGTTTCGGACTTCCCATCGCCGATCGCGTCAGTGTTGCCGCACCCGATGGAAGCCTGCGGGCGACTGCCCCAGCGGCATGGCGGCACTGGCGGTACCGTTGGTGTTTGTCAGCGTCGCGAGCGTGAGCCAGGCGGCGAGGTCCAGACTGCTTTCGAGTTCCAGAATGCTGCCGGCTGGTCCGGGCACGGTCAGGCGCAGCAGGCTGGCTCCGTCGCGCTTCGGTGCCGAGATGACGGGCTGAGCCATTTTCCCCACGGCTTTGATCACCGGGAGAGCGTTGCCCCCGAAGTCGAAAAAGGAGCGGCCCTCAAAGCCGGCCAGGTTCATGCCTGGTACTGGCTGATATTCCGAGCCCCACCAGAAGATTCCCAGACCTCTACCGTTCGGCACGGCTTTGAGCATGTCGGCGAGTGTCTCGGTGAATTGCACCTGTCCGGCGGGGCCGGGAGTGAAGCCGACGATGGGGTCCAGCGCGGAGCCGTTCCAATTGGTGGTGATCCACGGGAAAGCGGTTTCGGCAACGATGATCGGCTTGCCGTAGCGAGCGGCGGTGTTGGTCAGGCAGGTGCCGAGTTGGTCCAGTGAGCCGTGCCAAAACGGGTAGTAGCTGAGTCCGATGATGTCGTAGGGCACCGCCTGCGCGTTGAGTTTGTCGAAGAACCGCTGCGTCGCGCCCCAGTCGCCTCCACGGTCAATGTGGATCACGAGGCGCGGTTGGTTGGTGCTTGTTTGGGTTGTTGGTTGGGAAGGCACCCTGGCTCCGACAGGGCAATAGGTTTTCCACCCTGTTCGGCCCAGCGATTATAGTCCCAATGGTGCGCTGGAAACTCCTGCTGCCAAGCGGTCGTGCCGATCGGCCACCGCCGGCTGTGGGAGTTGACAATCGCACGCCTTTCGCCAGCCCCCTGCCACCTATGCATATCAAACGAATCCTATTGGCGGTGTGTTTCCTCTCCCTGGCGGCGGTCTTGCCGGCCTTGGCGCTGGATGAGAAGAAACTCAAGGCGGATGCCGATGAGGCCATTGCCATGTTCAAGAAAAACGACTGCACCCTGGCCGACCGCTTCAAGACGGCGGCGGGTTACGCGGTGTTCCCACCGTCGGCAAGGGCGGCTTCATTGTCGGCGGCGCGCACGGCAACGGCGTGCTCTACGAAAACGGCAAGGCGACCGGGCATGCCTCGCTGACGCAGGTGTCCGTGGGCGCGCAGATCGGGGGCCAGGAGTTCTCAGAAGTCATTTTCTTCGAGGACAAGACCGCGGTGCAGAACTTCAAGGACAAGGAATGGGCGATGGCCGCAGGCGTGAGCGCGGTGGCCGCCGCGTCCGGCGCCTCCGCCCGCGCAAAGTATGTGCAGGGCGTGCTGGGGTTCACCATGGCCAAGGGCGGACTCATGGCCGAGGCCAGCGTGGGCGGGCAGAAGTTCAAATACGAGGCCTTCGAGAAGTAGGCCGCGAGCAAACAAGGGATCGCCAGCTCGCCGCGGAAGATCCCGCCTCTGCCGTGGGAGAGGCGTAGCGCCCGTCTCTGGCATCGTCTGAGTCGGGTGCTCCTCCGCGCCTCCCGAGTTTCGGGGCCAGTCATGAATAGCGGCCACACTGACAAGCCAAGTCCGCCCGTGCTGGCGCGTAACTGGTAGCCGGTTGCCGGGGCGTGAACGCACGTCTTCCGAGACGCCGAGATCCCGTTCACTGGCTGCCGGGAAGTTCTCTACAGCGGCGGCGTTTCCGGGGCGGTGGCCGGCGCGGGAGTCGCGGGCTCAGTCATCGCGGGGGCCGACTGGGGTTCGGCCTGGTTGTAGGCTTCAATGGCCTCCACGCGGAAGTGGCGCTGATGTTTCTCGAGTTCGAAGTCCACGGCGTCGCCGGGGGCCTTGCCGAGGAGCGCTTGGGCCAGCGGCGTAAGGTAGCTCAGGATGCCGTGGTCGGGATCGCCATCCCAGGCGCCCAGCACCGTGAAGGATTCGGCCGCGCTCGTCTCGCGATCGGTCAGACGCACAATGGTGCCTGGCCCGACGACGTCGGTGCGTGCGCCGGCAAAGTCCGTGCCCCGAGCGCGGGAGATGCCGACTTCGAGATCGTGTTTGCCGCGCATGAGCAGCTTCTGCATTTCCTTGGCTGCCTTGTATTCGTGGTTCTCGCGGAGGTCGCCGTAGCTGCGGGCAATGGCGATTTCCTTCGAGTTGGCCGGGATCTTCTTGTGCACGAGCTCCTCGTATTCGGCCTTGCGGCGTTCGAGGCTGCCCCACGACACAATCAGGGCGCTCTCCTGCTTGCTGGCTTCACCCGAGATCAGCGCCTGCATCGCGGGATAGGTCTTGATGATTCGCGCCAGGAGCGATCGCCGATCGCGCTCGTCGTCGAACACGGGCGAGAGTTGCAGGGCGCGAGTCACGTCCTTGACCACTTCCAAATCGGCGGAATCAATCAACTCCGGCAGCAGTTCCTGATCGCTGAGGATGTAGTCGCGCAGCCGGCTGGAGCGTTTCTCGTTGAACTGGTCGCGCTCCATGGCGGTGAGCATGGCGCGGAAGACTTCCGGGCCGAGGATGTCGGCATAGACATCGCTGCGTTCCTTGGCCAGCCAGAGCAGGAGTTCGGAACTGGCGCCGTGCTGGCTCACCAGACGCGCGAGGGTGTCGCGCAGGACGTCGAGCTTGTTCTCCTGCACCAGCAGCGAGGCGAACTCCTTGCAGAGCTTGGCGGAAACGCTGTTGAGGTGAACGCGGAGGGTTTCGTGCCAGAGCGTCGGATTGGAAACCTTGAAGGACTCCAGCGCGCGGCGGTGGCGGAGGGCGGGGATGTTTTCGAGAACATCCCGGAAAACATTTTCCTGCGCCCAAATCAGGGCCGGGGTGATTTCCCCTTCGATCGCCGTCAACCCGGCCGCTTGTGCGAGGTCATCGCGGACGAAGATGGCCTCGAGCGCGACCGCCGGCTGGGTGCGTTGGTGCGAGACGATCTCGGTGTTGAGCATCGTGATCACCTCGGTGGCCGCGGCGGCGCGGTCGCTGAGGTCGGCGACGCACTTCAGAATTTCGGCGGCGGCGTTGAGGTGGGCTTTGAGCCCTTTGGCGGCGCGGAATTCCTCCAGCAAACGCTCCTGCAGCGTCACTTCCTGCTGCTGGTAGATCACGGGCTCACTCTTTTTGGGCGGCACCTGGAAATGGCCGTCCTTCTTGAGGTCGTGCTTCGCGCCTTCCCACCATTTCTTCCAGTCGACCTTGATGACGTCGGGCACGAGCACCGCCATGATTTGGTCCGCGCTGGCCCGTCCGTTGAAACTGCGCAGGACGATGCGGAGCAACTCGACGTGGTGGGTGGCGGCCAGTCGGCGCAGGCTTTCGATGTCGGTGGCCTTGCGGGCCAGGATGTGATCGTTGGAAAGCGCTTTGAGCGATTCGGCGGCGAAATTGAGATCCATCGGGTGGCCAGGCTTGCCCGGGAAATCAATCGTGATCCGGGCAAACACGGTGTCCAGCGTGGTGATGCGGCCGAAACCCCAACTCCGGTGCTGACAACAGCCGCCGGCAGCGAGCGTCAGGAGGGCCGGGATATGGCGGCCTTCAAGCTTGCCGGCGACGGCCAGCTTCTCCAGGTCCACTTGCAACTGTAACTTCTGCTCGTCAGTCATAATCAGCAAAATCTCGCGTCCAAAGGGCAGCGTCCGCCATATTCAACGGGGTGCAGGTCCAAAAACCAAGAGAAATCGCCCTCCGCGTCCTCCGGCGGCGCACGGGCGGCGGTGAATTCGTCGAGCGTCTGCTCGACGGCGAACTCGATTCCACCCCGCTCAGCCCGCCCGATCGCGGCCTCTGCCGCGAGTTGGTCTTTGGCTGTGTCCGCTGGGAGCGCACACTTGACTGGCTCATCGCGCGCAAGACGGACGGTCGCCCGCAAAAACCTTCGCTCCAGATTCTGCTGCGCCTGGGCCTTTACCAGTTGTTCTGGCTCGACCGCGTCCCCGACCACGCCGCCGTGAATGAAACCGTCGAACTGGCCCGCCAGGCCGGTTTCGCGCCGCAATCGGGTTTCATCAACGCCATCCTCCGCGGCTGCCTCCGCGAGCGCAACGCCTTGCGCCGCGAACTCGACACCCTCAAAGTCCGCCAACCCGCCCTTGGCTGGTCGCACCCGGACTGGCTCTGGGAGCGCTGGCTGACCCGCTACGGTACCGGACCGGCCGCGCGGCTGCTGGAATGGAACAATTCCCCGCCGCCGACCTTCGCGCGCGTCAACACGCGGAAGACCGATGCCGGCCGGCTGCTCGAACGCTGGCGCCTGGCGGAGAGCGTGGAATACGACCTCTTCCAACGCGACTGGACCGGAGAAAACCTCGTCTTTGAGTTGAAATCGCACCGACCGCTGCCGCAGTTGGGCAGCTTTCGCGACGGGTGGTTCTACGTGCAGGATCCCAGCACGCTGCTCGCCGTGAAGTTGCTGGATCCCCAGCCGGGCCAGAGTGTGCTTGATCTCTGCGCCGCGCCCGGCGGCAAGACCGCTTTCATCGCCCAGCTTCAGGGCGGCGAGGGAGCGATCCTGGCCTGCGACAACGCCACGGACCGGCTGCGCTTGCTGGCGGAAAACTGCCAGCGCCTCGGCCTCGCGAGCGTCACGCCGCAGTTGCTCGGCGACACCTGGCCCGCCGCACTGGGCGTGCGGCAGTTTGACCGCGTGCTCGTGGATGCGCCCTGCTCGAACACCGGCGTCCTGCGCCGCCGCGTGGACCTCCGCTGGCGGCTACGGCCCGAGGAAATCCAGCGGCTGAGCCGCGCGCAACTGCAGCTGCTGGAGTTGGCCGCGCCGCGCGTCGCTCCCGGCGGCATTCTGGTTTACAGCACTTGCAGCCTGGAGCCGGAGGAGAACGCCGGGGTCGTCCAGGCCTTCCTCGACCGCTACCGCCATTTCCGGCTGGCAACCGCGCGCGAGTTGCTCCCCTTCAACGACGCCGTGGACGGCGCCTATGCCGCGCGACTCGTGGCGGCGAAGTAGCGCCCACCGCCCGCCGGTTTGACAAGCCGTGGCCGCCCCCGATATTCGCGCCCATGATTAAACCCATTATCGCCGCCGCGGTGGCTCTGACCGCTCTCACCGCGGTCGCCGCCTCGCTCACGGACATCCCACTTAAGGACATCGAAGGCAAAGACACCACGCTCAAAGCCTATCAAGGCAAGGTGCTCCTCGTCGTCAACGTCGCGTCCAAGTGTGGCTATACCCGGCAGTACAGCTCGCTCCAAGCCGTGTATGCGAAGTTCAAAGACCAGGGCCTCGTGATCCTGGGTTTCCCCAGCAATGACTTCGGCGGCCAGGAACCGGGCAGCAACGCCGAGATCAAAGAGTTTTGCAGCAGCAAGTTCGCGGTCACCTTTCCGCTGTTCGACAAGGTCGGCGTCAAGGCCGGACCGGCCCAAAGCCCGCTCTACGCCGCGCTCACCGGCAAGGACGCCCCCTTCCCCGGCGAAATGAAATGGAACTTCGGCAAGTTCCTCCTCGGCCGCGACGGCAAGGTGATCGCGCGCTTTAACTCCGGCGACGAACCGGACGGAGAGAAAATGACCAAGGCTATCGAAGCCGCGCTCGCGGCGAAGTAGTCGCCTGGTTTGGGGGTTCTTGCTCGCAATCCTATTCTTGCCCAGCCATCCCACCGGAGGGCGAAGTCTGGCGTGAACTGCTGGATTCTTGGGAAATCCGCCGGTCGGCTGCAGCCGCCCGTCAAGACTTCTGGCGCGGTTACATACCCTCGTGGCCTTGCCGTCGGATAAGAGTAGCTCCGCCCACTGCCCGTCCAGTTCCACCCGGGCCGCCACCCGGCGCAGCACGGACGGATACTCCGCCTTGGACTTCGCGGTCTGCAGCGTGGGTTTCTAACCCTTAGGGCGTCGGCCAGGAGTGGGGAGTCCGACTGCGTACACACCCCGCCGATTGGAAATCGGCGCTAACCCACGCGGCTGAACGGTTCTGGCCCTGGCTGCGGGGGTATTGCAGGATTGCCAACACACAACTTCCGCGTGAGCTTGCCGCGCCACGGTGGTCGAACCACCGATGACCGCAGCCGTGGCACAACCGAGCATGGACGATGAGCTGGAAAGCGTGAGCGCGCTGGCGCAGGTGGCGCCAGACTTTGCCGGCATTTACCAGGAGCACAGCAAGGCGATCTTTTACCTTTGCCTGCGGATGCTGGGCGAGGAGGCGCGGGCCGAAGACGCGACGCATGATGTCTTCCTCAAGGCCTGGCGGCACCGCGACAACTTCGAGGGTCGTTCGTCGTGGCGGACTTGGCTTTACCGCATCGCCATCAACCATTGCCGCAATCTCAAGCAGACCTGGGCCGAGCGGCATATTTCCACGACCGATGATGAATTTGTCCTCCAGAACACCGTGCCGGACACCGAGTCACCGTTGCGCGTGCTGGAGATCAAGGAGCTGGGCGAGCGCATTCAAGCCACCCTGGAGCGGCTGCCGGATGAGTACCGGATGCTGCTGCTCCTCGTGGCGGATGAAGAGATGAGCTATGACGAAGTGGCGGCGCTGACCCAGCAATCGTCCGATGCCGTGCGCGGCAAACTGCATCGGGCGCGAAAAGCTTTTGCCGCGGAGTTTCGCAAAACGGAGTGACCAACGATGAAGAAGCAACAGGTCAAATTTCAGCCGCGTCAGCAGACGCAGGAAGAGTTGGACGAATCGCAGACGTTGAAGAAGGCCGAGGCGGCCCGTGAGTTCGCCTCGGCTGAGGAGGTGCTGCGGTTCGATGCCGAGGGGATCGAGGTGCCGGCCGAAGTGGAGGAGCGGCTGGCGGAATCCATCCGCAAAGAAGCACCCCCGCCGGAGGGATCCGGCGGGTGGTGGCGGAAAATGTTTCTCTAAGTGGACCCGCTGCGCATGGCGGTCAGGACACTCCCAGTCAGGCGGCAGCGGGGATTGGATTGGGTGGGGCAATCCCGCGCGGCCTTGGCCGGTGCCCGGGCGGGTGCCGCGCGGGAGGCGCTGCGGGAGTGTCGGTTCTGCGCCCATGATTGCCGGGTGAACCGCCTGGGGAGTGACTTGGGGATCTGCCGTGCCGGCGCCGAGACGCGCGTGTTCAGCGCCCAAGTGGATTTGGCTGACGAACTGGAGTTAATACCCGCCTTTGCTGTGGCTTTGAGCGGCTGTGATTTGCGGTGCGCGTTCTGTATCAGCGGCGGGCCGAGTTGGAATCCAGGGCTGGGTGAGTTGATTTCGCCGACGGGCTTGGCGGCTCAGGCCACCGCTGAACTGGCCCGCGGAGCGAAGACCATTCTGTTCGAGGGCGGTGAGCCGACGATCCACCTGCCGTATCTGCTGGACGTGGTGAGTCAGTTGCCCGACTCCGCGCGGCTGGTGCTCAAGACGAACGCCTATGGCTCCAGCGTCAGCCGGGCGCTGCTGCACGGACTGTTCGACGTGTGGTGTGCGGATTACAAGTTCGGCAACGACGCCTGCGCGGATCGCCTGGCGCGGATTCCGAACTACACGCAAGTCGTCCGCGAGAACCTCGTGTGGGCCGCCTGCCAGAGCGATTTGATCGTGCGGCACCTCTTGATGCCGGGGCACATCGCGTGTTGCTGGCAACCAGTGGCGGCGTGGCTGGCAGCGGAACTGCCCGGCGTGAAAGTCAGCCTGCGCACTGGCTTCTGGCCGGCGTGGCAGTCGCGGCGGCACGTGGAATTAACCGGTCCTGCGACCGCTGCCGAAGTCCGCCGGGCGGAGGCGCTGGCAAAGGAATTCCAGTTGAACCTGGTCCACTGACCGCAGACCCTGCTCCCGCACCTATGTCCAAGCCACTGTCCAAGCCAACGCCGAGTGTGACCGCCCCCACGCTGAGTGAGGTGCTGATCCTCGGCGATGGGCGGGTGCTGGGCCATAACTTGACCCCGGAATTCACCGCGTTGCTGGCCGCATTGAATCCCGCCGATCCTCAGTTCCTTCCGCGCGCGGAAGCCGTCGCCGCGGCGCAACCTGAACCCAGCCACCACACTTGTCCCCCATGAACTTCGCCGAGGAAATCGAGACGCTGATCCGCGCCCGTTACCCGATCCTATACATCGTTTCCAGCGAGGAAGCGCGCGTGCTGAGCCTCATTGTCAGCATCGCGCAGAAACGTCAGAAGAAAGTGTTCGAGTGGAGTTTCACCACTGGCATCGTGCCGGCGGGCACGTCTATTCAGTCACAGAAGACGCGCAACGCAGCCACCAAGGATCCCTTGGTGGCGCTGGACCAGGTGATAGATCACGTCGAGCCGGCGGTGTTCATCTTCAAGGATTTCCACCCGTTCCTGGCGAAGTGTAACAAGTCAGCCAACGCCGCGCCCATCCGCAAGCTCAAGGACGTGGCGATCCACCTGAAGAATAGTTACAAGACTATCATTTTGATTTCGCCGGTGCAGGAGATCCCGGAGGAATTGGAGAAGGAAGTCACCGTGCTCAATCACCCGCTGCCCACGCGGGAGGAGTTATCGGCCTTGCTGGACCGCATCATTGACGACGTGAAACAGTTCAAACAGGTGCGCATCGAATTGGAGGAAGCAGGCCGGGAGCGATTGCTGCAAGCCGCCTTGGGGCTGACCCTGGGCGAGGCGGAAAACGTCTTTGCCAAGATCATTGTCAAAGACGAGCGACTCAGTGGCGATGACGTGAATGAAGTGTTCGCCGAGAAACAACAGATCATCCGCAAGAACGGCCTGCTGGAATACTACACGACCACGGAGTCCTTCGCGCAAGTGGGCGGGTTGGCGGTGCTCAAGGACTGGCTGGACAAACGCGCGCTGGCCTTCAGCGATCAGGCGCGGGCGTTCGGCCTGCCCGCGCCCAAGGGCATCCTGATGTTGGGCGTGCAGGGTTGCGGCAAGAGTCTCTGCGCCAAGGCGGTGTCGAGTCAGTGGCAGTTACCATTGCTGCGCTTTGACATGGGCCGGATGTTCGGCAGCCTCGTCGGGTCATCGGAGGAGAACGTGCGCAAGGCCATTGCCGTCGCCGAGTCCGTGGCGCCTGCGATCCTGTGGGTGGATGAGATAGACAAGGCGTTCGCCGGCTCCCAAGGCTCCGGCGCGACGGATGGCGGGACGACGGCGCGCGTGTTTGGCACGTTTCTGACTTGGTTGTCGGAAAAGACCGCGCCGGTGTTCGTGGTAGCCACGGCGAATGACATTTCTCAGTTGCCGCCGGAGCTCATGCGCAAGGGCCGCTTGGACGAAATCTTTTTCGTGGACCTGCCCTCGGACGAAGAGCGGATGGAGATCTTCCGCATTCACATCACGCGGCGGGGCCGCGATCCCTTGGCCTTCGACCTCCCGGCGCTGGTCGAGCAGAGCAAGGGCTTCAGCGGGGCGGAGATCGAGGAGTCGGTGATCAGCGCGCTTTACGACGCCTTCTACGCGCGGACGGATTTGAATACCGAGGCCGTCCTACAGTCGCTGCGCCAGACCGTGCCGTTAAGCAAAACCATGGACGAGCAAATCAGCCGTCTGCGGGCCTGGGCGGAAGGACGGGCGCGCAATGCCAGTGTGCCGCGCGCGGTCACGACCGACGCCCCGTCGCGGCGGATGGAACTGTGACCGCCGGGGCGGAAGCGCGGGTAAGCGGGCGTCGCCTAGCCGCGTGGGACAGGCGTCGCGCCTGTCTCCAGATTCACTCCCTGACGCCACTAATCCGTGACTCTGCCCTAGCCGTTTGAACTCAGGGCAGAATCCGTTTCAGACGATGTTAGAGCCAGGCGCGACGCCTGTCCCACGGAATAGACACGGCTAAGTAAAGTCGGCGTGACGAACCGAGGTCGGTTCGGTCGAATCCACCACAATGACAACCAGGCAAACAGCATGAGCGCAGTCTGTATTCTCGCACCGGTGGTGGTGGCCGCATGGCCGGCCTTCAGCGCCGCCGTGGTCGCCGCGGCGGCTTCGTTGGGCTATCAAGTGGCCAGTGCCGCCGCGGCCCCGGGGCAAGCCGTCGAAGACAAACCCAAAGCCGTCCACCTGGAGATCGAGCAGAGTGAGATTGTCACCGACCAACTGGGCCGGGATCAACGCATCGTAGTCACGCGGGACGGGGTGACGGTGACGTTTGCGCGGGATGTGCGCGGCGCGGCGTCCCTCTGCGTGACCGGTGAGGATTACACGCATGAGCAACTGCGCGCCTTCGGCGAGGAACTGAGTCAGCGCGTGGTCCAGCAATACGTCTATCAACGACTCACCGATGAGATGCGGCGGCGCGACTTCCTGATCGTCGAGGAAGAAGTGGACGCCAGCCATGCCATTCGGATAAAGGTCCGCCACTGGGCCAACTAACGGCCCTCACTAACGAAGGAAATGCCCTATGTCAGAACGAGAATTTGAGATCACTATCGGCGCCGATGGGCGGGTGCAAGTCCATGTGCAGGGATACAAGGGCAAAGGTTGCCTGGAGGCGGTAAAGCTTTTTGAGAGCATCGTGGGCGAAATCCTGGAGCAACGGGCCACCAGTGAGATGTACGAGCCCGAGGAGTTTGTGCAATATCATGTCGAGCAGCATCACTAGGCGCCTGAGCCGTATTCAGGCAGTTGCGAACTCGGCAACGGCGAGGCGAGCTGCGTGGGACAGGCGTCGCGCCTGTCTCCAGAATCATTCCCTCCTGTCACTAAAAGGTGACTGCCGATCAAGCCCGGGAACGCGGAGCAAGAACCGCTGCAGACGATGCGCGAGACAGGCGCGACGCCTGTCCCACTGAATAGTTACGCCTGAGTCATGCACGACGAAGTTCCTGAGTTGAAGTCGAGTTACTACCCGCCGCGGGCAGGGTGGCTGACGCCAGTTTATCAGAACGTGCGGCGAGCGAGGACACAGTGGGCGGGGATGCTGCCCGGCGTGTCAGCTCCGGTGCCGTGGCGGCAGACCTTGCTGGCTTTGGTAGTGCCAGGCATGGGTTTTAGAGTCTATGGGCGACAAGTGATCGGGTGGGGGGTGCTGGCTGGCTGGACCTTAAGTGCCGTTGGCACCATTTGCCTGCTGCCAGTAGGACAGGTGCAGTTCCTCCTGTTCGCGTTTGATCCCGTATATGTGGCCATCGGCCTGATGGCGGCATTGCACGCGATGAGCGCGAGCTTCTTCGCGCAGCGTTGCCTGGGCTGGGATGCTCCGCGGCAGCGCATGCTACTGAGCATCGCCATTACCGGTTTGTTATTGTTGTTAGTTTACATGCCACTTACCCAGGCGCTGACCGGTTATGCCAACCACCGCCGCGCGGAGGCGAGTCAGGCAGAGACATTTCCTGGGCTGAACACCTATCACCGCACTTGACCCGAATGAAACCCGAGGTTCCAGAACTGCAATCCATTTATTATCCACCGCGCGCCCGGTGGTACGCCCCTCTTCGGGACTACGGTCGCTGGGGGTTGGCCAGGCTCGGCTTGGATGCAGACGGTCACGATCTCCGCCGCGTCCTGCCTCGCCTGCTGCTGGACATCCTGATTCCGGGCTTGTCGTTCGAGCACTACGGATACCGCCGGGTGGCGATTCCGTGCGCGGCGGGCTGGCTGTTGGGCCTGACGTTGTTTGTGGTGCTGCTCGGCACCACAGTCGGCAACGCTGGCTTCGCCTTGGCGACCAGCCTCCACGCCATCAGCGCGGGGCATGGCTTTGTGAAACACTTGGAGCGCCGGGTGTTGGCGCTGCGGATGGCGTTGGGGCTGGCGCTGGCCGCGGGCCTGGCGGGCTCCATTTACCTGCCGGCCTCGGCTTGGTTTTGCACCGAGGTGGCGATGCCGCTCCAGACTCCCCGGGGCGTCGTCATCGTGAATCCACATGCGCCGCGGGAGGCCGTCCAGCGCGGACAGGTGGTGGCGTACCGCTACGGCGCGGCGCAACTTGCGCGCGGCCTGGTGATGCGGGATGGCTTCGCCACCGGACGCGTGCTGGCGGTGGGCGGCGATCAGGTGGAGTTTGGTCCCACGGAGTTTGCGGTCAATCAGGCCAGGTTTTCCCGGCGTGAGTTCATGCCCGCGGAGGGCCGCTTGACGTTGCCGCCCGGGACGTGGTTTATCTGGCCGGAGTTGCACATTGGCCGTTATGCTCCCGGCGAGGAAACGCTGTCCGCAGCCTTTCTCGGTTTGTCCGTCGTGCCCGCGACGCAGTTTGCCGGGCGCGCGTTTGATTGGTGGTTTTTTCGCACCCAACAGCCATGAGCCGATTTGGAAATCTTGAGTTTCAGGAGCAGCCCGAAGAGTTCGAGCCCCAGGTAAGCGGCCCGAAGGACGAGGGTTTTTTCCTGGGCGAGGCGCAGACGGCGTTTGAGTCGGCGGACTTCGAGCGGGCGCTGCGTTACTTCGCGCGGGCGCTGGAGTTCAACGCGCAGAACCCCGGTTCCTACGGCGGCCAGGTGCGCTCGCTGATCGAACTGGGCGAGTTCGCCGAGGCGGAGAAGTGGGCGGCGAAGGCGCTGGAACAATTCCCGCACGATGGCGAATTGCTCGCGGCCCGCGCGGTGGCGCTGGCGCGGCAGGGCGACTTGGACTCCGCGATGGCATATTCCGACGCCGCCGTGGAAGAGCGCGGCAACACGCCCTACCTCTGGCTGGCGCGCGCCGACGTGCTCCTGGCGCGCGGAGAGGCCGCGGCGGAATACTGTTTCGAGAAGGCGCTGGCGGTGGCGCACGGCGAGTGGCTCTGGCACTGGCTGGCGGCGCGCATCCGGATGTATTACCGGCAGTTCACCGCGGCGCTGAAGCTCCTCCAGGCGGCCGCCGAGGCCCACGCCGGGGAGTTCATTCTGTGGCTGGAATTGGGCCGCTGCCAATTCGCCTTGGGCATGAGCGGACGCGCGGAAGTCTCCTTCAGCCGCGCGCGCGAGTTGAATCCCTCCAGCACGGCGGCCCGACTGGGGCGCGTCGAGGCGCACAGTGCTGGAATCGGTGCTCGCCTTCGGGGTGCCTGGCGGTCACTTTTTGGCCGATGATTGGCTCCCAACTCGATGCCCTCCTCCAAGCGGCGGTGGACAATGAAGCCTCCGACTTGCACCTCATCGTGGGCGTGCCGCCCGCCTTCCGGGTGAACGGCGAAATCGTCATCGCCGAAGCCGATTCACTCTCCGGGGAAACCGTCGCGGAAATCACCCGCAGCCTCCTTAACGAGCACCAACTCGCCAAGTTCGACCGGGAATGGGAACTCTGCATTTCCCGCCGGCATCCCGTCGGGGGCCGGGTGCGCCTCACCCTCTACAAGCGCAACGGCCATCCCGAACTCAGCGTGCGCTTCTGCGGCCACACCATCCCCGACCGCGAAACCCTCGGTCTGCCCAAGATCATTGACGACCTTGCCCGCCGTCCCACCGGCCTGGTGCTCATCACCGGCCCCACCGGCGCGGGCAAGACCACGACCATGAATTACCTGGTCAACCTCATCAACGAGGAGCGCCGCTGCAAGATCGTCACCATCGAGGATCCCATCGAATTCGTTCACGAAAACCAGCGCGCCATCGTCGTGCAACAGGAAGTGCTCACCGATGTCCATTCCTTCAACCGCGCCCTCATGCATGTCTTGCGGCAGGATCCCGACGTGATCGTCGTTGGCGAAATGCGCGATCCCGAGGCCATTTCCACCGCGCTCACCGCCGCCGAAACCGGCCACCTCGTGCTGGCGACGCTCCACGCGCCCAGCACCGCCCACGCGGTCGAACGCATCCTCGGCGTCTTCGAGGGCGGCTCGCAGAAACAGGTCATCCTCCAGCTCGCCAATTCGCTCCAGGGGATCATTTATCAGGAACTCCTGCCCGCCGTGGATCGCTCCCGCCGCGTGCTCGCCTGCGAAATCGTCATTGCCACGCCCGCCGTGCGCAACCTCATCCGCGAGAACCAGGCGCACCAGTTGGAGAACACCATCCAGACCGGCCGCAAGGAAGGCATGGTCCTCATGGACAACTGCCTCCACGACCTCTACGCCCGCTGCCTCATCAGCTACGACACCGCCCTGAGCCGCGCACGCAATCCCGACCGCATCATGCAGAAGAAAACCTAGCCCGCGACTCCGCCGCCGAGGCGGCATGGGATTCGGGGCTGCTCGCCGCACGTTACGGTGGATCGTTTGGGTGCCACCGCGCCTGGCACAGCGACCCGTCTGCGCTAGTTCGCAGCCCGGGCAGGCGCACACGCCTGTTGGCACTGGTTTGGACTCTGCCCAGCAGGAAATCCTCCTTGCCAGCGGGGCTGCAAGTCGGTTTATTCCCCGCCCGTGCTGGCTGGGTAGCTCAGTTGGTAGAGCAGCGGACTGAAAATCCGCGTGTCGGCGGTTCAATTCCGCCCCCAGCCACCACTCTAAAACGTGGACACAAGCAAGGGTATGCGCGGGTTTCCTCCCTCCTGAAATTCACCCCAAGAAAAAGCTGCTTTGCCAGCCCTGTGCCACTCTTGGACGAGCGGCGAACCGTGCTTTGCCACTTCCCAAGCGGGAGCACAGCGTGAATTCAGCCGGCCAGCCGCAACTTTCTTTGCCGATTTGTCAGGGGGGATCTTCGCCGCTTTGCCACTTTCTTTGCCACTTCTGCGGCGGCATCGGGCCGGGCTTCACCCTGCCGACGAGGGGAGCGGCCTTGCGCGTGCCGACGTTGGCGGCTGACGGGTCCGAGCGAGCCGGGCGGGCCACGCGGCAGGCTTCGCCCTCGGGAGCCGGGGCGGATTCTCGCCGGCAGTCCACCGGGCCGGGTCAACCCCACGCTCACGTTGCCATCATTTCCCGTACACCTGCACCCGCTGGAGCAGCATCGGCGCGGGCTTGGCGGGCTTGGTTTCCACCTTGAGGTAACGGGCGGGGCGGCCGGGCACTTCGGCGCCGGCTTGGGTGGTGGTCACGGTGACTTCCCAGACTTGCTGCCGCTTGGGGGCGGTCCAGACTTTCGTCCTTTGCTGGGCGTCTTGGGAGACGGAAAGCCTGAGGCCGTCCGTGCGGCGCTCGCCGGGGCGATTCTCGATGATCAGGCCGGTCACGCTGACGACCGTGCCGAGGTCAATCTGCACCCACGGATTCGCTTCGTCGCCGGTGTGGAAGGCGAAGCCGTGGTCGGATTTCTCACCACAAAAGAGCTTCGCGTGGTCGGCGGCGTTGTCGTGGACGCTGGGGGAACTCATTTTGAAGGTGGCGTTCTCGCAAACGACCCGACCGTGAGTCGCCCCGTCGTCAAAGCGTGACCGCACGGAACCGACTTGCTGGCCGCGAGGCACGGGCTGGTCGAGCGTCAGTTCGATGTTGGTGAAGGGGCCGCCGCGCGTGCCGTAGATGGCGTCGCCATATTGCTTGAGCCAGGCACCCATGCCCTGGGCGATGGCGGCTTCCCCGGGGCGAAACGCGCCGAATTGGTCGGGGCCGAAATTGAGCAGCAGATTACCGCCGCCGGACGCGATGCTCGCAAACATGCGAATACATTCGTCGAGCGGTTGCGTCTTGCCGGTGCTGCGATAGGACCAGCCGTCGCCTTGCGGTGTGGGCGAGAGGATCATGCACGACTCCCAGTCGTGCTTCAGGTTCATCGCGCCGATTTGCTGCTCCGGCGTGTCGAAGTCGCCCTCGG
>Ga0105047_10003162_pt1 | contig 29090 bp, 22 predicted proteins | sample MAT04_FD_78384 | JGI IMG/M metagenome (GOLD analysis project Ga0105047, IMG submission 78384) | Freshwater microbial communities from Lake Fryxell liftoff mats and glacier meltwater in Antarctica - MAT-04 (megahit assembly) | ecosystem: Environmental > Aquatic > Freshwater > Ice > Liftoff... | reverse complement strand
CACCCGACAGTTCACCATCGGCAACCTCCCCACCACCGGCACCTGGACACTGCGCTACCGCGACGCAACCGGAACCCACGTGCGCGAGTTCTGGAACAACAAACCCACCCTAAGCAAAGCCAACGCCCTCACCACCACGCCACGCTGACCGCCACCTCAGCACCGGGAATGCCAGATCGAACGGCCCATTGACCGCCCGGACCAACCGACAACAGTCTCGCCCCACACCGCGCGACGGACACGCCGGATCGGGGGGGGGACCATGAGCCCGCGACGTCGAACCGAGGCCCCCTCAGCGCACTCCTCGTGAGCGAGGCAGGTCGGCGGAGCGCTGCCGCTGGGCCGCGGTGGTGCTCACCCACCTGCCGGCGGTGACCCCGCCCGGGGATACCCCGCTACCTCACCCACCCCACCAAGCCCCAACGCGAAGAGCCTCGTTGTCATGCTCGATCCTCGTTTCCAAGGTCAGGAGCACCCGTGGATCCCAGGCCGAATCAGTTGACGCGTGGGCCCGCGGCCTAGCTCAAAGCACCCAGGTTGCACCCAGCTCGGCGTTGCACCCAAAGCTGCACCCACGGCCGAAAACTACAACAGGCCAGGAGAGTGGAAACCCTGCCTGACCTGCGGTTATGCGGTGGAGCTAAGGAGAATCGAACTCCTGACCTCTTCCATGCCATGGAAGCGCTCTACCAACTGAGCTATAGCCCCGTGGGGACACGCAACGTAGCACCGCTCGCAGCTCGGGCGAAAACCGAGATTCCCCCCGGTTCCGGCGCGTCCTGACGGCGCCGGTGGCCCACGACCCGCGCCGGTTCGGTGGGGGATCTCGTGTGGGGGGCGGGTGCAGGCGATCACTACGATGCCGCCATGGCTGAGGGGTACGACGTCCAGGAGATCGAAGCGCGCTGGCAGGGCTACTGGCTGGAGCACGGCAGCTACGACGTCGACAACGACGATCCCCGGCCGCACTGGTACACGCTGTGCATGTATCCCTACCCGTCGGGTCGTGCCCACATGGGCCACGTCCGGAACTACACGTTCGGCGACCTGAGCGTGCGGTTTCGCACCATGCAGGGCTACGCCGTGCTGTCGCCCATGGGCTTCGACTCGTTCGGCCTGCCAGCCGAGAACGCCGCCATCAAGACCGGCCGCCACCCTCGGGAGTTCACCGACGAGCGCATCGGCGAGTTGCGCAGCTCGATCGAGCGGATCGGCGCCGTCTACGACTGGCGGCGGCTGGTCACCAGCCACGACCCGAGCTACATCCGCTGGACGCAGTGGATCTTCCTGCGGTTCCTGGAGGCCGGCCTCGCCTACCGCAAGCAGGCGCCGGTCAACTGGGATCCGGTCGACCAGACGGTGCTGGCCAACGAGCAGGTGAAGGCCGACGGCACGGCCGAGCGCTCGGGAGCCGTGGTCGAGAAGCGCGACCTCGAGCAGTGGTTCTTCCGCATCACCGACTACGCCGACCAGCTGCTCGATGACCTCGACCTGGTCGAGTGGCCCGAGCGGGTCAAGACCATGCAGCGCAACTGGATCGGTCGGTCCGAAGGGGTCGAGTTCGACCTCGTGGTGTCCGACGAACACGGCACGCCCGACCCTCGCAGCCTGGCCGTGCGCGTGTTCACCACCCGCCCCGACACCAGCTTCGGCATGACCTACGCGGTGATGGCCCCCGAGCACCCGCTGGTCGAGCAGGTCACCGTGCCCGAGCGGCGGGCCGAGGTCGACGCCTTCGTGGCCCGGGCGCGAAGCACGTCCGACGTCGATCGCATGTCGTCCGAAGGATCGCTCGACAAGCGGGGCGTGTTCACCGGCGCCTACCTGGTCAACCCCTTCACCGAGACCGCGGTGCCGCTCTACCTGGCCGACTACGTTCTCACCGGCTACGGCACCGGGGCCATCATGGCCGTGCCTGCCGAGGACCAGCGCGACTGGGACTTCGCCACCGTCCACGGCCTGCCTGTGGTCCGCACCATCCAGCCGCCCGACGGGTGGGAGGGCGAGGCCTTCAGTGGTGAGGGCGTCCACATCAACAGCGGCTTCCTCGATGGCATGGCCAAGGCCGAGTCGATCGCCGCCGCCACCGACTGGCTGGTCGAGCGGGGCATCGGCGAAGCCAAGGTCAACTTCCGGTTGCGGGACTGGCTGCTCAGCCGCCAGCGCTTCTGGGGCTGCCCCATCCCGGTCGTCTACTGCGACGCCTGCGGGATCGTGCCCGTGCCCGACGACCAGCTGCCGGTGCTGGCCCCCGACGACGTCGAGTTCACGCCCACCGGCGCCTCGCCGCTCCTCGGCCACGCCGGCTTCCTCGAGACCACGTGCCCCACGTGCGGTGGCCCGGCGCGGCGCGAGACCGACACCATGGATACGTTCGTCGACTCGTCGTGGTACTTCCTGCGCTTCACCGACCCGTGGTGCACGACGGCGCCGTTCGACAAGGAAGCCGCCGCCTCGTGGCTGCCGGTCGACCAGTACATCGGCGGGGTGGAGCACGCCATCCTCCACCTGATGTACGCCCGGTTCTTCACCAAGGCGCTCCGCGACCTCGGAGTGGCCCCGGCAGACCTGCACGAACCCTTCACCCGGCTGTTCACCCAGGGCATGATCCGCCTCGACGGCGACAAGATGTCGAAGTCGAAGGGCAACCTGGTGGCGCCTGAGGAGATCCTCGACGCCCAAGGGGCCGATGCCCTGCGCCTGGCCCACCTCTTCGTCGGGCCGCCGCAAGACGATGTCGACTGGGAAGGCGTGGGCATCGACGGCTGCGCCCGCTTCCTGTTGCGCCTGTGGCGGCTGGCCGAGGGCGAGGTGGGGGAGGCGCCGGTCGACCGCGCCGCGACGGCGGCCGACGACGAGGCCGACCGCGTGACGCACCGCCTGATCGCCAAGATCACCGACGACTTCGAGCGGTGGTCCTACAACACGGCCGTGGCCGCCTGCATGGAGCGCACCAACGAGCTCTACAAGTACGCCCAGAGCGCCGACGGTCCCCGCCAGGTCACGCTCGACGAGGCCGTCGACTCGATGCTCCTGGTGCTCGCCCCCATGGCCCCGCACCTCACCGCCGAGCTGTGGGCCCGTCGCCACGACGGTGCCCACATTCATGCCGAGGCCTGGCCGACAGCCGACCCAGCCAAGCTGGTCGAGGACACGGTCACCATGGTCGTGCAGATCAACGGCAAGGTGCGCGACCGCATCGAGGTGGCGTCCGACATCGCCGCCGACGCCGCCGAGTCCCTGGCTCTGGCCTCCGACAAGGTCCAGGCCCAGCTCGCCGGCGCCGCGCCCCGCAAGGTGATCGTGCGCCCGCCGAACCTCGTCAACATCGTCGCCTGACGGCGCCGGGACGGAGCGATCAGATGGCGTCCGTCGCGTAACCCCTGAACGCCGAGCGTGGTCGGAGCGACATGCACACCCTCACGCACCGCATCGCCGCGTCGCTCCATCGGGATACCTCGATCACCTTCCTGAGCGGCGACGCCGCCGTCGAGGTCCCGTGGCGGCAGCTCCACGACGACGCCAAGGCCATGGCCGCCGCGCTGCAGGCCCGGGGTGTCGTCCACGGTGACCGCGTGGCCGTATTGGGGCCGACGACCAGGCCACTGGTGACCCTCATCCAGGCCACGTGGCTGGCTGGCGCCACCATCGTGGTCCTTCCCCTGCCCATGCGTCTGGCCTCGATCGAGGAGTTCGTGGCTCAGACCCGTGCCCGGGTCCGTCGGGCCGACACGCGCCTGCTGGCCATCGACCCCGACCTCGAGCCGTTCCTCGACGACCAGCCCGGCGACCCGGCTCGGGTCGGCCTCGCCGCCCTGTGGGACGAGGCCATGGCGCTGGGATCGGGCGCGTTCGCGCCGGTCGACGTCGGGCCCGACGACCTGGCCATCCTCCAGTTCACGTCGGGGTCCACCAGCGAGCCGAAGGGCGTCGTGCTCCCGCACAAGGTGGTGTGCGCCAACCACGACGGCATCGCCGAGCGAGGCCGACTGGCCGACGACGACGTCTTCCTCTCGTGGCTGCCGCTCTATCACGACATGGGTCTGGTCGGGCTGCTCGGCCTGCCCATGGCCAGCGCCACCAACCTCGTGCTCGGCGCGCCGCAGGACTTCACGGCCCGTCCGGCGCGGTGGATGGAGTGGATGTCCACCTACGGCGGCACGGTGACGGCCGGCCCGAACTTCGCCTGGGCACTGGCCACCCGTGCGCTGCAGCGGGGCGAGCCGCTCGATCTCTCCCGTCTGCGCATCGGTCTCAACGGCGCCGAGCCCATCGATCCGGCCGCAGTGCGGGCGCTGGTGGAGGCGGGGGAGCGCCACGGCATGCATCCCGGGTCGGTGTTCCCGGCGTTCGGCATGGCCGAGCTGGCCATCGCCGGCACCTTCCCGCAGCCGCTCGCCGGCCTGCAGACCGATGTGGTCGACAAGCGGGTGCTGGAGAGCGAGCGCTATGCGGCGCCCGTGAGCGCCGATGCCGAGCACGCCAAGGAGTACGTGCGCCTCGGCACCGCCATCCAAGGGCTTGAGCTACGCATCGTCGACCCGAGCGACGATCGTCCGCTCGCCCCCCGTGAGGTCGGCGAGCTGCAGATCCGGGGCACGTCGGTCACGCCCGGCTACTTCGAGGACGAGGCAGCCACGTCCGCGCTGTTCGACGGCGACTGGCTGCGCACCGGCGACCTGGCCTACCTGGTGGACGACGAGCTGGTGATCTGCGGCCGGATCAAGGACGTCATCATCATCGGCGGTCGCAACATCTTCCCCGAGGACGTCGAGCGGGCCGCGGCCGACGTGGACGGGATCCGTGCCGGCAACGTCATCGTGTTCGGTGTGGAAGGTCGACGCGGTCACGAAGCCATGGTCGTGGTGGCCGAGACCAAGCTCGACGGCGACCTCGACGCCGCCCGTCACGCCCTGCACGACGTGGCCAGAGCCGTGACCGGCCTGCCCCCGACCGACGTGGTACTGGTGGCCGCGGGAAGCCTGCCGAAGACCTCGTCCGGCAAGCTCCAGCGCACCCTGTGCCGCCAGCGCTACCAGGCCGGCGAGCTCCAGCTCGTCGACGCCCCAGCCTGACCCAGGGTGCGACGGCTGATACTGGGTTCCTCCGACCTTCGTGTCTTGCCCGTCGTCGGGTTTCGGGTGGCGGCGGCGATCGTCCCCGACGTGAGAGGTTGGCGAGAAGGATTCATTGGGGTCCCATCGCCGGGCCCGGTCAACCGGGCTGGTCGAGGCCGGACCCGTGGCGACCTTCGCCGCCCGCGAATCGGGCGGCACCGGCCTGGGTCTCTCCCGAGTGGACCGGCACCAGGCCGAGTTGCGTCTCGTTGGCCATGGCGTCCTCCAGCGAGAGGCCCCACTGCTCGATCGACGACCGGCGATCGGTGCGCAGGCACGTCTGGGGGAAGACCGTGAGGCTCTGCGCCAGGGCCACGGCATCGTCGAGGGCGTCACCGGGGGCGCTGAGTCGGTTGGCCAGGCCGATGGCCAGCGCCTCCTCGCCCGAGACGGCGCGCCCGGTGAGGATCATGTCCGATGCCCGGCTGTGCCCGATGAGGCGGGGCAGGCGCACGGTTCCGCCGTCGATCAACGGCACGCCCCAGCGGCGGCAGTAGACCCCGAACGTGGCGTCGGTGGCCGCCACCCGAAGGTCGCACCACAAGGCGAGCTCCAGCCCACCGGCCACGGCGTGGCCTTCGACGGCGGCGATGACCGGCTTCGACAGCAGCATCCGGCTGCAGCCCATCGGACCGGGCGCGTCCATGTCCTCGTCGATGCGGTTGCCGTTCCCGGCGCCGATGGCCTTGAGGTCGGCGCCGGCACAGAACGTGCCGGCCGCGCCCTGCAACACGGCGACATCCAAGGACTCCTCCTCATCGAATGACAGGAACGTCTCGTACAGGAGGGTGGCCGTCGGGCCGTCCACGGCATTGCGTCGATCGGGGCGGTCGATGGTGACGACGAGGATGCGATCTCGGACTTCGGTGTGCACGGTCATGCTGGAGTCTGGCCCAGCGACGTGCCTCTCGGCCCAGGTACCTTTGGTCCATGAGCCTTCCCGCCCCAGCCGCAGACCGCACTGCCGTCATCACCGGGGCTTCCTCGGGCATCGGCGCCGAGATCGCTCGCTCCCTCGCTCGCCGTGGCTACGGCGTGACGCTCGTGGCCCGCAGTGCGGAGAAGCTGACGGCGTTGGCCTCGGACCTCCAGGCATCGGGCGTGCGGGCCGAGGTGCTGGCCACCGACCTGGTCGACCGGGGCGCGCGCGCCGAGCTCCTCGATCGCGTCACCGCCCTTGGCCTCACGCCGGACATCCTCGTGAACAACGCCGGGTTGTCCACCCTCGGTCCCGTGGCCGCCTCTGACCCCGACGCCGAGATGCACATGATCGAGCTCGACGTCGTCGCCGTCGCTGACCTGTGTAGCCGCTTCCTGCCCGGCATGGTCGAGCGGGGTCGTGGCGCCGTGCTCAACGTGGCGTCCACCGCGGCTTTCCAACCGCTGCCCGGCCAGGCCGGCTACGGCGCCAGCAAGGCGTTCGTCCTGTCCTACACGCGATCGCTCGGCGGCGAGTTGCGTGGCACGGGCGTCACCGCCACCACCTTGTGCCCGGGTCCGGTCGACACTGGGTTCGGGGAGGCGGCGGGCTTCGACAAAGCCGAGGCCGAGGCCGCGCTCCCGTCGTTCATGTGGGAGTCGGCTCAGTCGGTGGCCGAGACGGCGGTCAACGCCATGGACAAGGGTCGGCCTGTGGCCATCCCCGGTCAGGCCAACTGGGTGGCGGCCATGGTGGCCCAGCTCACCCCGAAGCAGCTGTTGGTGCCGATCCTGGCCAGCCGCCATCCAGGATTACGGGACTGACGCAGCCTCAGTGGGGAAGCGCCAGTGTGGGAGCGTCTACGGGCGGTGCCAGCCCCGGTCGGGATCCCACTGCCGAACGATCTTGGCCGGAGCCCCGACGGCGACGCTGTAGTCGGGCAGGTCGTGGTTGACCACGCTCCCGGCACCCACGGTGACGTGCTTGCCGATGGTCACGCCGGGCAGGACCACCACATCGTGCCCGAGCCAGGAACCGTCGCCGATGGTGATGCCCTTCATGGGCATGGCCTGCACGCTGATGGGCTTGGTCACGTCCTCGTAGCCGTGGTTCATGTCACCGATGCGGCAGTCGTAGCCCGTCCACACGTCGTCGCCGATCACGATCGAGAGGTGGCCGATCACGCTCGAGTCGCGTCCGATCAGGCAACGGTCGCCGATGGTCACGACCTTGTCGGGTAGCCCCTCGTGCCCGGGGCCCCACCCGGCGGAGAGCACGACCCCGGTCGAGATCATCGTGGACTGACCCAGATGGATGTGGCGCTCGTTGACGTGCGAGCCGTACGGGAAGCAGATGATGGTGCCGCCCCCGAACGTCCCGAATCGCTTGGCCCGGGGCGATGCCGGGCCGATGGCCGCCACCTCGGTGCCGTGATCCCACAGCCAGCGCACGGTCTCGCCCACGATGTTGCGGCCCAGGTTGCGGGCCTTGTTGGCCAAGGTGGGCTCGAGCGGTGGGCGATTGATCACGGCGGGCAAACGTAGCCGCAGGCGAGGGTCGGCGGGTCAGCTCGTCAGGCCAGCGCGGCGATGGTGCGATCGAGGCAGTCCGGATCGGCCGTGCCGGGCACCAGGATCAGCTCGTCGATGCCGGCGGCCTCCGCTCCGGCCACCGCGGCGTGCAGCGCCTCGAGCGAGAACACCCGGGTAACGGCGGCGAGCTGCTCGGCGCAGGCGGCGCCGAAGATGGCGAGGTACTCGGCGGTGAAGAGCCGCAGCTCGTCTCGGGCCTCGTCGTCGGACTCGGCCAGCACGTAGAAGCAGCCGCTGACCATCCGTGGCGACGTGGTGCGCCCGGCGTCCTGCCAGGCCTGCGTGGCTGCCATCACGCTGGCCTGCATCTCGACCGGATCGCCGGACACGCTGAAGCCGCTGATGCCATCGGCCCACCGGGCGGCCCGGGCCATCGACTTCGGGCCCATGGCTGCGGCCAGCAGCTCGGGGCCACCGAGGCTGACGCACGTGGGACCGATCGGGTCGGCTCCGTCGAACGGGACCGCGCCGGCCCACAGCAAGCGCAGCTCGGCCACCTGCTCATCGAGACGGGCGTGGCGGCGGGCGAACGGGGCGCCGGCGGCGCGGAAGTCGTGCTCGCGGCCGCCGACGCCCAGGCCGACGCGCAGGCGCCCCTCGCACAGCACGTCGAGGGTGGCCAGCTGCTTGGCCAGCAACGGCGTGGGGTGCAGAGGAGCCACGGCCACGTTCACGAAGACGTCGACGTTGGTGCAGAGGGCGGCGGCGGCCGAGTTGATGACCAGCTGCTCCTGGTTGCGAAAGGTGATCCGTTCCCCGCACGAGACCGACGAGAAGGGGCCGGCATCGATCCCGGCACACCAGTCGACGGTGGTGGCGCGGGTGTACCCGGCAGCCATGGTGGGAAGGGCGACGCCGATGTCCATGACCGCAAGCTAGACCTGCTGGGCCACGCGGTCGATCACGGCCGTGGGGCCCGGAGCACGGCATCGAGCAGGTTGACGAGGTCGACGGCCACGACGTCCCAGTCGGATGCAGCCCGCAGGTCGGCCAGCGCGCCGGCGGCCTCGTCGATGGTGCGGGTGTCGAGGGCGTCGATGGCCTCGGCCCACGACGCCGGAGCGTCCCCGATGGCGATGCCACCGGCACCGAGGCTCTCGGTCAGGTAGCCCCACGACGTCACCAGCGCCGGGATCTCGGCGCCGAGCGCGTCACCGACCACCCCGGTGGTCAGCATGTCGCCTTCGGGGTCGAACGGCAGGGCGAGCACGTCGAGGGTGGCCAGCACGCGATCGAAGTCCTCCCGATCCGTGAACGAGTAGGGCCAGGCGGTGATGCGGGGATCGTCGGGCGCGACCTCCCCGTCGCCCAGCGACGTGATCAGGAGCTGGGCGTCCGTGCGCTGGGTTGCGGCGAAGGCCTCAGCGAAGCCGATCACGTCCTTGTCGCGCCGAGGCGCGCCGACGATGCCGATCCGAAGGCCGCAGGGCGCAAGCCCCAGGGCGTGCTCGGCAGCGGCGCGGTCGAGGGTGCGGTCGACGAGGTTGCCGAAGTGGCCGTGTCGGACGATGCGGTGCACGCAGTCGTCGCGATAGCCCAGCCGACCGCGGGCGCGCTCGAGGCCCCAGGCGCTGTGGTGGGCGACGCCGTCGGCGGCGGCTGCCACCAGTTGGTAGAGGTCGTCGAAGGCCGGAGCGTCGAGGTGCGGGCGCAAGTTGTGCTGGGTCCACACCAGCCGGACGTCGGCCGCGGCGAGGTCGTCGAGGAACGCTTCGGCCAGGGTGAGGTCGTTGCCGAACAGCCACTCGGGCCAGTGCAGGTGGTAGACGTCGGTGCGGGCGAGCACCTCCATCCGGCGCCCGCGGTCGCCGAGCGCTCGACCGGGCAGTTGTGTCACCGCCACGGCCGGGGCGGTCGGCCGGTAGAGGCTGGCCGTGTAGTGGTGATCCACGTCCTCGCTGAGCAGCCGGATGACGGGGGTGATGGCCACGGACCACTGCGTGGACGCGGCCGTTCGGATGGTGAGCTGGTGGACCGTGGGGAGCTCGCCCCAGAACGACCGCCACTCCTTGATCCCGCTGGTGTCGATGCGATCGGCGGCTGCGATGTCCGATCCCTCGACCACCACGTGCAGCGGCCGGCCCGTGGCCTCCGGCAGGGCCACCGTGATGGCGTCGGGCACGCGGTCCAGGTCGAGCCCGACGCTGAGGCGCAACGTCCGTCCGAGCGCCTCGACGCCCAGACGAGCCGTGCCCTCATCCGAGGTCCACGTCACGTCGAGCCGGCCCGGCCCGGCAGTCACGTTCGATGGGCGGCCGCCAGGGCACCACGCCTTCTCACCGGTCCACACTGCGGGCAGCCAGGTCACGATCGAGCGGTCCACCGGCACCTCGAACAACCCGGGCGCGCTCGGGACCGTTTGGTAGTCGGAGTGCGTCGGTCCTACGAGGGCGACGGTGAGGTCGAGCCCGTCGCCGCGGTGGCACCAGACGCCGGCGGTGGGCGTGCCGTCGCCCGCCCGCTCGAAGGCCACCACCCGGTCGAGCGGCGAACGCGTCGCAGCCGTGGAGGAGGGGCGGACGTCGGCCACGGGGGAGGCGAGCGCCTGGAGGGCGGCGCCACTCCATGCCACCTTTCCCAGGCAGTCGAGCGTCATCTGGAGCCGGCGTGCCGGGCCCCGGTAGCCGTAGGGCGAGCGGTGCTGGTGGGCGTTGATCAGCCCATCGGGAGCGAACCACGTCTGCATCGTCGTTGCCGCCACCATGGCGCGTCGGAGCCAGGCTGCGGAATCGTCGCCGACGCCGTGTCGCAGCGCCACGGCGGCCAACTCGAGCGTGTGGCACAAGGCCAGGGCGCCGGTCGACCGACCCCAGGAGATCGCCGCGCCGTTGGCTGCGCCGGCTGACTCGACCAGGTCGACGGCCGATGGCAGGCCGGCCTCCCACACGCCGTCGAGGAAGGGCGCCAGCGGCTCACAGAAGAGGTAGACGTCGACCGAGTAGATGTCGTAGCGGGCACTGGCCGCGTCCTCCGAGTCGTCGAGGTAGCCGCCCGGCGACGACGAGAGCATGGCCCGTGTCCGGGCGAGCAGGTCATCGAGCACCGACTCGTCGACGGGCAGGCCGAGCGAGCGCCGGGCCAGCTCGCACCGGGCCAGCACCGCTCGGTAGTTGCGGGGCAGCCCCCCGTCGAGGAGGGCGAGCCAGTCGCTCGAGTCGCAGGCCTGGTCGACCGCGGTCCGCTGGTCGGCCGAGAGGCCCACCACCAGCGGGTTGTCGTCGAAGGTCCCGAAGCGGGCCAAGGTCTCGGCGACGCGGTAGGAGAAGAACGTGTGCGTGCCGGGACCGTCGATGGTGGACAGCAGGCTGCGCAGCACGTCGGTCACCTCGAGGTCGCCCAGCGTCGTGGTCCCGGCGGCGTGCAGCCACCCGAGTGTGAAGGCCAGGTCGGCCGGCACGTCGGGGTTGACGCGGTGGCCGGCGAACGCGGGTGGAACCCGTCCGCCTTCGAGGTGGCCTCCGAGCAGGTGCTCGACGTGTTCGGCGGCGAACGCTGTCAGTTCGGCGCCGAAGCTGGCAACCCTGTGATCGTTGTGTGGCTCAGGAGGCACGGGCGTGCTCGGGGAGGTCGGCCATGCCACATCATGGCCGAGGAGGCGTTGTCGCTCCATCGAACGGCTCCACTAGCGTCGTTCTTCCTATGGCCACACCCACACCGTCGCCGATCGCTCCTGGCGATCCTGCGCGCCGAACGCGCTCGCGCGCCGGGTTCACCGTGGTGGCGGTGCTCGTGGCTCTCCTCGGCTTTGCGGTCGGCATGTCGGCGTCGGGTGGCAGCAGCCGGCTGTTCGACGACGGCGTCGAGACGGCCGAGTCGGTGAGCACGACGACGACCACGGCGCAGGTCACCTCGACCACGGCTGCCCCCACGACCACGGCCGCGCCGACCACCACGACCACGGCAGTGCCGACGACGACGACGACCGCAGCGCCGACGACCACCACGACTGTGGCACCGACGACGACGCAACCTCCGGTCGTGGTACCCACGGCCCCGCCCACCACGCGCCCGGTCACCACCGTGACGTTGCCTGCGCCGCCGCCCACGTCCGTGCCGTCCAGTCCGCCGGGGACGCCGGCGAAGGTCATCGTGTACTACGCCGGACAGTCCGGTGGCGTGCTTCGCATCCCGCCCGGCCAGCAGAGCCTCGTCGTGCTGGCCAACGTCGGTGGGTCGGTGGGCCCGTGGTCGGTGCAGGCCAGCGGCTACCTCACGGTGGTCGGCGCCGTCAACGGCCGCCTCTCCAGTTCGCTGTCGCCCGGCTACTCGGTGGCCATCAGCGTGCAGGCGTCGAACAGTGTGCCGACGGGCAGCGGCGGCGCGCTCACGTTCTCGTTGTCGAACGGCACCATCGTGGTCGTGCCCGTTCAGGTCCAGCCGTGACCGGCGGCATCGATGCCGGCGGCCTGACCACCGAGTCCGACGCCCACGATGTGGGCGTCGGGGCGCCCGAGGTCGGGGCGCCCGAGGTCGGGGCGCCCGAGGTCGACTGCTGGGCTGCCGACATCCTCGGCATCCCCGTCGGCCCCGGCGAGCCGGGGGACTGGGTCGAGGGTCGGGTGGCCCACCGAGTGGTGGCGGCCCACGACCGCGCCAGCGCCGTCCGAGCGCTGGCCGCGCCCGCTGACGGCGCGTCGTTCGCGGCGTTCGCCGGCGATCGAGCCACTGCGCTGCGGTTCACCGAGGTGACGGTCGGCGTGGACGAGACCGAGCGCTGTCCGGAGATCGGGTCGATGGTGGCTTGGGCGCTCGACGACGGCACGCCGATCATCTCGTGGATCGAAGCGGAGCCCGACGTGGGCCAGCCGGCACGCGTCGTGTGCGTCGGACCCGACGTCGATGCGAGCGAGCGCGCCCTGGATGTGCTCATCGCCCTCGTCGAAGGATCGGCGTCGACGTGGCGTGGACGCGTCATGCTCCTCGATCCGTCGATCGACGGTCTCCTCATCCCGCTCGCCGTCGGCGACATGACCTCGTCGCACGTCGATGCCGACGACGAGTTGCGTCGAAACCTGGTCGTGCCCATCACCCGCTTCGCCGAGCTGGGTGCGGTCATCGGTCGACGGGGCGTGCTCGTCTACGGCCCGCCCGGATCGGGCAAGCGGCGGGCCGTCCGGCGCGTGCTGTCGCAACTCGAGGGGTGCACGGTAATCGTCGTCGCACCGCGTGCCCTCCTGCACGCCAACCTCGTGCGCCTGGCCTACGACCTCGCCTTCGCGGCATCGCCTGCGCTCGTGGTCCTCGAGGACGTCGACGTGGCCATCGGCGACTGGAACTCGTCACCGGCGCCGGAGGGCCTCGTCGAACTGGTCAGCCAGCTCGATGGCCCCGCACCCCGCCCCGGGGTCTTCACGTTGGCCACCACCAACTACGGCGACTCGTTCGATTTCGCCTTCTCCCGTCGGACGGGCCGGTTCGACCGACTGGTGGAGGTTGGCCCCCCGAGCGACGTCGTGCGAACGGAGGTCCTCGCCGGCGTGGTCGAGCGGCACCACCTCGACGACGCCGGTCTGGTCCAGCGGCTCGTGAGCCGCACGGAGGGATGGTCGTTCTCGCAGCTCGTCGAGCTCGAACGGCTAGCCGTGCTCGGCGCGGCAGCCGACGACGCACCCATCGACCTCCTCGGCACCGTCGACGCCGTGCGCATGCCGGTGCGGGCGCGCGATGCCGCCTCGAGGGGCCCGGGGCGCGACGGGGGCAACTACCTCTGAGGATTGGGCGGCGACGTCCGACGCGGGTGGCGACGTCGGCTCGACGGGCGTCGCCGGCTCTGGCCGATCAGGCGAGCGCGATCAGGCGAGCGCGATCAGCACGGCGATGGCCAGGACGGCCAGCACGACGAGCCCGAGGACGGCGAGCACCGCGGTTCTGGACGTGCCCGGAGAGGGCGTGGCCTCGAGCACGTCTTCCGGCACCCCGGGTCCCACCGGTGCCGGGATCGGCGCCGGAGTGGGCGAGGGCATCGGCGCAGGCGGGGGAGCGGGTGGCGCCGGAGCGGGCGGTGCGGGCGGTGCCGGAGCAGGCGGTGCTGGAGGAGACGGTGCCGGTGCGGTGGGAGCGGGTGGTGTCGGAGGAGACGGTGCCGGTGCGGTGGGAGCGGGCGGTGCCGGCGCGGTGGCAGCGGGGGGCAGAGGCGGCGTGGGAGCGGGTGGTGTGGGCGGGGCGGCAGCCGGGGGAGCAGGAGGCGCCGGGGGCGGCGTGGGAGCGGGTGGCGCGGCTGCGGCGGTGAGGGCGTCGAGGCGTATCGCCATCATGGACGCCGTGGTCGACCGTGCCGCCGGATCCTTGGTCATGGCATCGTTGAGCAGCGCCGCCAGCTCCGGTGGCACGTCGTCGCGTGCGAACGGTGGCGGGGGGTCGGCGAGGATCCGGTTCAGCACGGCCATCGTGCCGTCGGCCTTCGTGCCGAACGGCGGCTGCCCGGCGAGCGCGGTGTAGAGCACCGACGCGAGCTGATAGACGTCGGTGGCCTCGGTCGGCTCCTTGCCCTCGACCACTTCGGGGGCGGTGTGCACGGGAGTGAACGAGAGCGCCTCGGTGGCTTGGCCCCCCTCCATGGCCGACACGCCGAATCCCGTGAGCTTGGCGTCGCCGTCATCGGTCAGCAGGACCGAGTCGGGGGTCAGGTCGCGGTGCAGGACGCCGGCGTCGTGCGCTGCGGCCAGACCACCGGCGAGCTGTCGGCCGAGTCGTAGGACCTCGTCGACCGGGAGGGCGCCTGTGGCGGCGAGGTGATCGCCGAGGCTGCCGCCGCCGGCCCACTCGGTCACCAGGTAGGCGGTGCCGTCGTCGGTCGTGCCGGATGCGAGCACCTGGACCACGCCGGCCACGGGACCGATCCGCTCTGCGGCCGACAGCTCTCGTTCGAGCCGACGGGTCAGCCGGGCGTCGGACGTGTTGCCGCGCAGCACCCGGAGGGCGACGACGGACCCGTCGTCGGCGACTGCTCGGTACCGGTCGTCGAACTCTCCGCGGCCGGCGTCTTCGATCTGGGAGTACCCGGGGATGTCCACGGACGACGAGGTTACTTGCTGGTCGACCGGGGTGCCCCGGCTGCGCGGGAGTCGTAGCGCGCTACGACCTCGGGGCCGAGCCAGGTGGCGAGGTCGTCGGCGCCGGTCGGCGAGAACGTCACGCCGTCGGGCCGCTGCGCGACGTCGAACGGACCGGCCGACTGGGTGCGAAGCCGTTCGGCGAGGTCGATGGCGTCTGCCCACCCCCGACGGGGAGCGGCGCCGACCATGTCCACGACGAGCTGGCTCACGCGACGCGACCGGCCGGGCTCTTCGGCCGGGTCGTCATCGGCCACGCGGTACTCGGGCACGGTCGTCCACAGCACCACCGGCACCGACCGGTGGAGCTCATCGCTGAGCTGGCCGATCTCGGCGCGAGCCCAGTCGTCGTACACGCCGGAGTTGGGAGCGACCCACACCATCGGTTCGCCGCCGATGAGCTGGTCGGCGATCTCCCACCGGCCGGTGACCACCAGCACGACGTCCGGGTCTACGGACTCGACGGCCGCCCACAGCTCGGTGCGCGCCGCGCAGGCGGGCGGCACGCCGACCGCCTCACTGCCGACCTTGCGCTTGTCGGGTCGGGTCGGACCGCAGTCCGCCCGGCTGACGGTGGTGACGTCGATCGTGCGTCCATCGGCTCCCCAGCGACCCAGTCCGGCGCCGACTTCGGCGGCGGTGACGTCGCCCCACACGACGATGCGCAGGGGCGTGTCGTTCGAGCGAGGGGTGACCTCGGGGTAGGACATCTCCGCTCGCACCCGCGCGGCCCGGTCGGCGGCGCCGTCTCGCCAGAGCTGCTCGTAGGCGGCCACGAGCTCTGGACCGAGCCAGGCCCGGGCCACGTCGAGCGCACCCGGATCGTCGAAGTGCACACCGTCGGGTCGAAGCGTCGCGTCGCGTCCCGACGCGGCCAGCCAGCCGGCCAGGTCGACCACGCCGACGACGCCCGGCCGCAGTGCTGGGAGCTGGCGCACGAGCTGGTTCAGCCTGTCCATCCGGGCAGGATCGCTCGTGCTCTCGAGCCCGAAGTCGCCCTGGCGATCGAGGTTGTCGTTCATGGGCGGGCTGGTCAGCCACAGGACGACTGCGCCCTCCTTCGAGAGCGTGTCGACGGCCTCGGTCAACTCGGTCAGCATCCACTCGTCGAACGCCGGCTCGCCGAGACGGTGCCACCGGTCGTCATCGGTGAACCGGCGGTCCATCGTCTCCCACGGGCCGACCTGCACCACGACGAGGTTCGGGCTGAAGACCTTGACCTTCTCCCCCCAGGTGTTGGCCCAGTCGTCGCAGTGCGGTGGCACGGGCTCGACCGTGCCGTCGTCCCGCCATCGGTAGCCGCCACGTCCGATGCCGCAGCCGAGGCGGGAGATGCCGGGCACGACGTCCAGGGCGCCCGTCTCCTTGGCCCAGGTCCCCAACCCCCCGGAGGTGAGCAAGGCGGTCGAGTCGCCGAACATGGCTAGGCGTGGCCGTGGTGGGTCGACGGCGACGACGTCGAGGTCCGGGGCGGGCACGATTCCGTTGGACGGTGCCGCCGCGGGGTCGGCATCGGGCAGCGTGGCCCCATCCAGCACGGCGGCGCGCTCCTCCGCCGAGGCGAAGTCGACGACAGGCGGGGGCGCCGTGCTCGAGATCAGCACGCCGGCGACGGCCAGCACGACCATGGCCGGCAGGGCGAGCCGGGCGCCGCGGACCTGATCGGTCCAACCGGCGCGAGCGGGGAGCAGCGACCGACCTTGGCGGATGGGCTGCTCGAGCAGTCGGTAGGAGGCCTCGGCCACGGCCAGCGTGACGGCCAGGCGGATGGCGAGCAGGCCCGGGCCGTCGAGGCCCGTCCGCCTCTCGTCGAGCCAGAGGAAGAGCGGCCAGTGGTACACGTAGATGCCGTACGAGCGACTGCCCAGGTAGCGCAGCGGGCGGACGCCGAGCAGTGCCTCGATGGGTCCTCCCGGCACGAGAGCAGCGAGGATCACCGCGCACGACCCGATGGCGTAGACGGCGAACCCACCGCGGTACAGCCAGGCGTCGCCCTCGCTCGCAGTCGCCCACAGCAGCGCCATGCCGGCCAGGGCCCCGACGCCGAGCACGCCCACGAGCGTCTGCAGCTTCAGGTCGTCAGCCAGGCGGGCGGTGCGCCGGCGGCTGGTGAGGGCCACGGCCAGCAGCGCACCCAACAGGAGCTCGGCAGCCCGCGTCAATGTGCCGTAGTAGATCTGATCGTCACTCAACAGGCCGCTCAGGCTGAGTGCGACGCTTCCGGCGGCCAGAACGCCGAGCACGAGCGCGAGCCCTCGTCTCGACGTGGCGCGGCGCGCCACGAGCGCCCACACCAGCAGTGGGAACACGAGGTAGAACTGCTCCTCGATGGCGAGGCTCCAGTAGTGCAGCAGCGGTGACGGTGCGCTGAACAACTCCGCGTAGGACTGGCCGCTGGCCAGGAACCACCAGTTGGCAACGTAGGCCAGGCAGGCGATGACGTCGCCGGCGAGCTCCTCTCGTACAGCGGCGTCGGCCACCAAAAGGCCGTAGGCGAGGGCGAGGGCGATACCAGCGAGGGAGGCGGGGAGGAGCCGTCGGGCCCGTCGCACCCAGAAGGCCCGCAAGTCGATGCCGTCGGTGGCCGAGCGCTCGGCCAACAGCAGCGAGGTGATGAGGAAGCCGGACAGCGTGAAGAAGGTGGAGACGCCGAGGAAGCCGCCGCTGGCCCAGGTGAGCTCGGCGTGGAAGAACACGACGGCGGCCACGCTCAACCCTCGGAGCCCGTCGAGTCCTGGGAAGTGGGGGAGACGGCCGGCGCGGGGGTTCGACATGGGAGGTGGTCGGTCGGCGCCGGATCGACCGTGCGCGGGATGGGCCATGGTACTGGCCGGGGAACCGGCGATCGGTGTCACCCAGCCCACAACTTGACCGCTCGGTCTAGTTCTTGGACACTGACGGTGTTCGCCAACCGGGCCCGTCGACCACGACCGGTCCGCACACGACTGGGGAGTAACGATGATCGAGTGGAGCGAAGAGCAGTTGATGGTGCGTGACGCCGTGCGCCAGTTCGTCGACAAGGAGATCCGCCCTCACGTGGAGGACTTCGAACACGGCGACACGCCCCCGTACGACGTACTGCGCAAGCTCTTCTCCACCTTCGGGATGGACTCGATGGCGAAGGACCGCTTCGCCAAGCAGATCGCCTTCGAGAAGGCCGTGGCCGAGGCCGTGGCCAAGGGCGAGACGCCGCCCGAGAAACCGGTGCGCGAAGGCGGCTCGGACCAGTCGATGCAGATGATCCCGATCATCGAGCTGTGCCGTGTCTCACCCGGGATGGTCACGGCCATGGGCGTGTCCATGGGCCTCACCGCCGCATCCATCAACGCGAAGGGGACCATCGCCCAGAAGGAGCGGTGGGTCCCCGAGTTGCTGACCATGGAGAAGATCGGTGCGTGGGCCATCACCGAGCCCGACTCCGGATCGGACGCGTTCGGCTCGATGCGGGCCACAGCCCGCCGCGACGGCGCCGAGTACCTCCTCAACGGCCAGAAGACGTTCATCACCAACGGCCCCTACGCCGACACCATCGTGTTCATCTGCAAGCTCGACGAGGGCAACGCCCCCGAGGACCGCAAGGTGCTGTCGTTCGTGCTCGACAAGGGCATGCCCGGCCTCGAGCAGTCGAAGCCGCTGCGCAAGATGGGCATGCACTCGTCGCCTACCGGCATGCTCTTCCTCACCGACGTCCGCGTCGGCAAGGACCGCCTCATCGGTGAGACCGAGGACGTGCCGTCCGGCGGCCGCGAGGGGGCCAAGGCCACGTTCGCCATGGAGCGCTCCGGCGTGGCGGCCATGTCGCTCGGCATCATCCAGGAGTGCCTGGACCTGTCGATCGACTACGCGAAGTCCCGCGTGCAGTTCGGCCAGCCCATCGGCAGCTTCCAGCTCATCCAGGACAAGCTGGCCCGGATGGAGGTGGCCCGACTCAACGTCGAGAACCTCGTGTTCCGCTACATCGAGATGACCGCAGCCGGCAAGCCGCTCACCTTCGCCGAGGCATCGGCCATGAAGCTCTACTCCGCTCGTGCCGCCACCGAGGTGGCGCTCGAGGCCGTGCAGCTCTTCGGCGGCAACGGCTACATGGCCGAGTACCGCGTGGAGCAGCTCGCCCGCGACGCCAAGGTGCTCCAGATCTACGCCGGCACCGACGAGCTGCAGATCATCGCCATCGCCAAGGACCTCCTCCGCCGCTGACTTCGCCCACCCCTGGCCCCAACCCCGAATCACTCGGTGAACCGGTGGACGTTGATGCGCGCATAGCCGCGAAAACGTCCACGGGTTCGACGGGCGTGGGTGGGTGGGTGGGTGGTCAGAGGGAACGGCCGATGATCTCCTTCATGATCTCGGTCGTGCCGCCATAGATGGTGGTGATGCGGGCGTCGACGTAGGCGCGGGCGATCGGGTACTCCGTCATGTAGCCGTACCCGCCGTGCAGCTGAACACAACGGTCGACCACGCGCTTCTGCAACTCGGTGCACCACCACTTTGCCTCGGCCGCCTCCTCGGCGGTGAGCTCGTCGGCAGCGAGGGCCTCGACGCAACGGTCGACGAACACCTGGGCCACGTCGATCTCGGTGCGCATCTCGGCCAGGACGAAGCGCGTGTTCTGGAACCCGGCGATGGGTTGTCCGAACGCCTTGCGTTCCTTCACGTACTCGAGTGTCCAGTCGAAGGCGGCTTGAGCCGCGGCCACCCCGGACATGGCGATGGACAGGCGCTCCTGGGGCAGGTTGGCCACCAGGTGGGCGAAGCCCTGGCCCTCCTCATCGCCGAGCAGGTTCGCCTTGGGCACGCGCACATCGGTGAAGAACAGCTCAGCCGTGTCCTGGGCGTGCATGCCCACCTTGTCGAGGTTCCGTCCCCGCTCGAAGCCCGGCATGCCCGCCTCGATCACCAGCAGGCTCATGCCCCGGTGCTTCTGGCTGGGGTCGGTCTTGACGGCCGTGATGACGAGGTCGGCGTTGATGCCGTTGGTGATGAAGGTCTTCGATCCGTTCACGACGTAGTCGTCGCCGTCGAGCACCGCGGAGGTCGACATGCTGGCCAGGTCCGAGCCGATGCCCGGCTCGGTCATGGCCACCGCCGTGATGAGCTCGCCCGAGCAGATGCCCGGCAACCAGCGCTGCTTCTGCTCGTCGTTCGTGAGGTGGGTGAAGTAGGGAAGGCAGATGTCGGTGTGCAGGGTCAGGCCCAGGCCGCTGCCGGCCACGCCCGCGCGTTGCAGCTCTTCGGCGATGATCAGGTTGTAAACGAAGTCGTCGGTGCCTCCTCCTCCGTGCTCCTCGGGTGCCTGCATGCACAGGAAGCCGTGGGCGCCGGCCTTGGCGAACAGCTCGCGGTCCACGATGCCGGCCGCCTCCCACTGCTCGTGGTGCGGAGCGATCTCGGCCTCGACGAAGCGCCGGAAGGCATCGCGGAACAGATCGTGCTCGTCGTTGAACAGGGTGCGGCGCATGGGGTGCGATCGTACCGGCGCGTCCCCGCTACGCTGACCCTCGGACACGGGAGCCCGGCAGATCGGGCTGAGAGGGGGGTCGATGCCCCCGACCGTTATGACCTGATCCGGATCATGCCGGCGAAGGGAGCCTCGGTGTTGCCGTGTCCACGTCGCCCTTGCGAGGACCATGGACCGCCACCGAACTCCACCGCCGCACCCGTCGCACGCTGTCGTGTTCGCGGGTGGCGACCTGGTCCCGGTCGTCGACCCCGGCCTCGTGCCCGATGGGGCGCTCGTGATCGCCGCCGACTCGGGGCTCGTGCACGCCCAACGCTTCGGCGTCCGGGTGCACCTGGTCGTGGGTGACCTCGACTCGGCCCCGCCCGACGCGGTGGCTGCGGCGGAGGGCGACGGCGCTCGGATCGAGCGCCACCGTCCGGACAAGGACCAGACCGACCTCGAGCTCGCCCTGATCGCCGCCGTGCGCCGCGGCGTGCGCTCGATCGAGGTGGTGGGTGGCGGCGGGGGACGGCCCGACCACTTCCTGGCCAACGTGGCACTGCTGTGCGCGCCGGCCTTCGCCGACGACGTGGCGTTGTCGGCCCACCTCGGGGGCGCTCGGCTGGTGGTCGTGCGCCCCGGACCGCCGACCGTGCTGGCGGCCGAGCTCGGCGCGCTCGTGAGCCTGCTGCCCATGCACGGGCCGGCGGTCGGCGTGGTCACCGGCGGGCTGCGCTACCCGCTCGACGACGAGCTGCTCGCGGCCGGCAGTCCCCGAGGCATGAGCAACGTCGTCGAGGAAGCGCCCGCCACCGTCTCGCTGCGGGTCGGCGTCCTCGCCGTCGTCCTCGCCGACGCCGATCCGTCGGATGCTCCGACCGATGCCTAGCAAAGGACCCCTCGTGCGCTTCCCGCCAACCTCCAGCCCGCGCGCTCGCCTCCGTCGCGTCGTCTCCCTCTCCGGCGCGGCCTTGGTGCTGTTCGGTGGGGCGTCGTGCGCACGTGACGACGTCGTCGCGCCGTCGGCGACGACCGCACCCGACGGGAGATTTCCCGACGGCACGACCGTCCGCCTGGTCACGCACGACTCGTTCAACGTCAGCGATGACGTGTTGGCCGGCTTCACCGCCGACACCGGGATCGAGGTCGAGATCGTGCGGGGCGGCGATGCCGTCACCGTGGTCAACCAGGCCGTCCTGGCGGCGGGTCGACCGCAGGGCGACGTGCTGTTCGGCATCGACGGCAACCTGCTCGACGCCGCCCTCGAGGCCGATGTGTTCCTGCCCTACGAGGCCGAGGGACTCGATCAGATCGACCCGGCGCTCGTGTCCGACTCCCAGCACCGCGTGACGCCCGTCGACGTCGGCGACGTGTGCGTCAACGTCGACGACGAGTGGTTCGACGAGGCGGCCGTGGCCAAGCCGACGAGCATCGACGATCTGATCGACCCGACGTACGCCGACCTCCTCGTTGTGCAGGATCCGGCCTCGTCCACGCCGGGGCTGGCCTTCCTGCTGGCCACCATCGACCGCTTCGGCGACGAGGGTCCCGATGGCGGCTGGGAGGCCTGGTGGTCGGCGCTCGACGACAACGGCGTACAGGTCGTGGCCGGCTGGGAGGAGGCGTACAACGGCGCCTTCACCGCCGGCGGCGGCGGCGACCGCCCCCTCGTCGTGTCCTACGCCACCAGCCCGCCCGCCGCCGTCGTCTACTCCGACGCCTTCCAGGCCGACGGCACCATGCCCGATGTGGCACCGACCTCGATCATCGCCGACTCCTGCTACCGGCTCGTCGAGTCAGCCGGCATCCTCCGGGGCGCCGAGGACGAGGCGGCGGCCCGCGCCCTCGTCGACTTCCTGGTGTCCGAGCGCTTCCAGGCCGACGTGCCGTTGTCGATGTTCGTGGAGCCGGTGCGCGAGGGCACGCCGCGACCCGAGGTGTTCGAGCGCTTCGCCGGCGTGGTCGAAGAACCTGCTGAGCTTGCCCCCGCCGTGGTGGCCGAGAGCCGACAGTCATGGGTCGAGACGTGGACGAACCTCGTCGCCCGCTGACGACCGTGCGCCGGGTCGCCCCCGTGGCGCTGTTGGCCGGCATCCCGTTGGCGTTCCTGGCGGTGGCGTTCCTGTGGCCGTTGGCGACCGTGGTCATGACGGGTCTCGGCGTCGGTCGCTTCGGTGACTCGTCGGCGCTCGCCGACGTGCTCGGGGACGGCGCCCTCCGGGGCGTGCTGTGGTTCACGACGTGGCAGGCGGCGCTGTCCACCGTGTGCACGCTGGTCGTGGGCCTACCGGCGTCGTGGGCCTTCGCCCGTGGTCGGTTCCGGGGTCGGCGGTTGGCCTGGTCGCTGCTCGTCGTGCCGTTCGTGCTGCCCACCGTGGTGGTCGGCGCTGCCCTGCTGGCGGTCGACGACCGCGCCCGCGGCTCGCTGCTGGCGCTGCTGGTGGCCCACGTCATGTTCAACGTGGCCGTGGTCATCCGGTTGGTGGGCGGCGCGTGGGCCAGGCTCGATCCGAGGGTCGAAGACGCAGCCGCCGTCCTCGGCGCGTCGCCCTGGCAGGTGGCGCGGCGCGTATCGCTGCCGTTGTTGGCCCCGACTGTGCTCGGCGCCGCCTCCATCGTGTTCGTGTTCTGCTTCACCTCCTTCGGCGTGGTCGTAGCGCTCGGGGGAGCGCACCTGCGGACGGTGGAGGTCGAGGTCTACTCGCAGGTGCGGTCGCTGGGGCTCTCGACGGCCGCGGCCCTCACGCTCGTGCAACTCGTGGTGGTCGGCGTGCTCTTGGTCGGCACCAGTCGCCTCCAGCAGCGCTGGTCGGTGCGGTTGCCCGTGGCCCCGCCCGCGGCTGGCGCCGACCGGCGGGTGCGCACGGGTGGGGAGCGCGTCGTGGCCGCAGCGTCCTTGGCCTCGGTGGGTGCACTGGTCGCCGTGCCCCTGCTGGCGCTCGTGGCGCGCTCGTTGCAGGTCGGCGATGGCTGGGGGCTGCGCAACTTCACGGCGATGGGGGCGGCGAGACGGGGAAGCCTCCTGTTCGTCTCCCCGGCTGACGCGATCCGCACGTCCTTGTGGTTCGCGGTCATCGCCGCGTCCGTCGCCGTCGTGCTCGGCCTGATGCTGAGCGCGGCGCTGGTCACGCTCGAGCGTCGCAGCGGTCGTCGGACGAGGTCGGTCGTGGGTATCGACGCCGTCGTCATGCTCCCGTTGGCCACCTCGGCGGTCACCATCGCCCTCGGCATCGTGCTCGCCTTCGACGGCCCGCCGCTCGACCTGCGCGGCGAGCGGATCGTCGTGCCGCTGGCCCAGGCGCTCGTGGCCATCCCGTTCGTGGTGCGCCTCCTGCTCCCGGCGTTGCGGGCCGTCGACGGACGCTGGCGCGACGCGGCCACCACGCTCGGCGCCTCCCCGTGGCGGGTGTGGCGCCAGGTCGACCTTCCGTTGGTGGGCCGTCCGCTGCTGGCCTCGATCGGGTTCGCCGCCGCCATCTCGCTGGGCGAGTTCGGGGCCACGGCACTGCTGGTTCGGGCCGATGCGGCGACGCTGCCCGTGTCCATCTCGCGACTCTTGTCGCAGCCCGGCCCCGACAACATCGGACAGGCCATGGCCGCGTCGGTCGTCCTGGCCGCGCTCAGCGCCGCAGTGTTCGTCGGGCTGGACCGCACGTCGGCCGGAGGGCTCGATGGCTGATCGCCTCGAGGTCGTCGATCTGACGTGCCGCTACGGCGAGCGGACGGTGCTCGACCGGCTCGACCTGGTCGTTCCGGTCGGCGCGGTGGCGTCGATCACCGGGGCCAGCGGCAGCGGCAAGTCCACGCTGCTGCGCGCCATCGCCGGGCTGCGCCAACCCGACGGCGGCTGCATCCGGCTCGACGGCGAGGACGTGACCGACCTGCCGCCGCATCTCCGCCACATCGGGTTGCTGTTCCAGGACGGTGCCTTGTTCCCGCACCGCGACGTGGCCGCCAACGTCGGCTTCGGCTTGCGCATGCAGGGCGTCGGCCGAGACGCCGTGGCCCGACGGGTGGTCGAGTTGCTCGACCTCGTCGGCCTGCCGGGGTTCGAGCGTCGCGACGTCACGACCCTGTCGGGCGGCGAGGCGCAGCGCGTCGCCCTGGCCCGCGCCCTCGCCCCTGAGCCGCGGGTGCTGCTGCTGGACGAGCCGTTCGGTGCTCTCGATCGTCCGCTGCACGATCGCCTCGTGGTCGAGGTCGGTGCGCTCGTGCGCCGGCTCGGCGCCACGGTGGTGCACGTCACCCACGACGACGCCGAGGCCGACGCCCTCGCCGACGTGCGGTACCACCTCGTCGAAGGCCGCCTCGGTTGAACGCCCACCGAAGGTAGTCCTGGGCAGCTGTTTCGTCGGGGGCCGAAGAAAACGATGCCCAAAACGGGCGGGCGGGGTTCCTCAGGTGGCGAGGCCGATGGGGCAGGAGACGCCGGTGCCGCCCAGGCCACAGTAGCCGCCAGGGTTCTTGTCGAGGTACTGCTGGTGGTATCCCTCGGCGTAGAAGAAGGCGGACACCAGACCGAGCTCGGTGGTGATGGCCCCGTAGCCGCTCGTGTCCAGCCGGGCCTGGAAGAGGTCCTGTGAGGCGAGGGCGGCGTCGCGCTGGGCGTCGTCGAACCAGTAGAGCGCCGAGCGGTACTGCGTGCCGCGGTCGTTGCCCTGGCGCATGCCCTGCGTCGGGTCGTGCCCCTCCCAGAACGCCTGCAGCATGGCTGCGTAGCTCGTGACCGTCGGATCGAACACGGCGAGGACGGCCTCGGTGTGGCCCGTGCGGCCGGAGCACACCTCTTCATAGCTCGGGTTGGGGGTGGTGCCGCCCGCGTAGCCCACGGCGGTCGTCCACACGCCCGGAAGGCGCCAGAAGGCGCGCTCGGCACCCCAGAAGCAGCCCATGCCCACCACGATGGCGCCGAAGCCATCGGGCCACGGTGGCGTGAGGGGGTTACCGAGCACCGTGTGTGCGTCAGGCACGGACATCGGGGTGTCGCGACCGGCGAGTGCGTCGGCGGGATCGATGACGGTGGAGGCGTGTCGTCCGAACATGTGTCCAGGTTAGGGACCGAGGCGGGCAGAATGACGCCGTGGACCTGATCGAATCGGTGGACGTCGCCTGCTCGCCCGAGCACCTGTTCGCGTTGGTCGACGACCTCGCCCGGTATCCGGGTTGGCTGACGATCGTGCCGAGGGCCGACGCCGAGGTCTCCGATGGCGGTGACCCGGCCTGGGTCGTGGAGCTGCGGGGCCGTGTCGGACCGTTGGCTCGGTCGAAGCGCCTGCGCATGGTGCGCACCACGTGCGACCCGCCCCGCGCCGTGCGCTTCGAACGGCGCGAGGTCGACGGCCGGCACCACTCGCCGTGGACGCTGGCCGCCACCGTCCTCCCGCTCGACGACGGTGCCCGGCTCACGATGCACCTGCACTACAGCGGGTCGCTGGCCGGCGCCCTGCTCGAGCGGATGCTCCGGGAGGAGATCGAGCGGTCGCGCCCCCGCCTGATCGAGCTGGCCACGACCTGACCCGTCGGCTCGGCTCAGCCAGGTCGGCGGGCCGTGGCCGTCCAACGGCCGTGGGCGGTGCTGACCTCGAGCGGCAACCCGAAGCAACGCGAGAGGGCGTCGCTCGTCAGCGTGGTGGCGATCGGTCCGGCAGCTTGGATCGTCCCATCAGCCAAGAGCAGGGCGTGGGTCGTGCCCACCGGCACCTCCTCGAGGTGGTGGGTGACGAGCACGATCGGTGGGGTGGTCGGGTCCGTGGCCCAGTCGCCGAGCAGACCGACGAGGTCCTCCCTCCCGCCGAGGTCGAGGCCAGCCGTCGGCTCATCGAGGAACACGATGCCCGGCGCCACCATCCGAGCCCGGGCCAACAGCACCCGCTGACGCTCGCCCGATGACAAGGTCGAGAACGGATGGTCGGCGACGCCTGCGCAGCCCACCTGGCTGAGGAGCTGGCGGGCCCGATCGACATCGTCCGCGTCGTAGGTGTGCCACCACGGCTCGAGGGCGGCGAAGCGGGCCGTCATCACGATCTCGACCGGGGTGAGCGACCCGCGCAGCGTATCGGCCAGGCGTGGTGCGGCCACGGCCACCCGGCGACGGAGCAGTCGGAGATCGGTCCGGCCGAGGCGCTCGCCGAGCACGGTCACCGAGCCGCTCGAGGGGTGGGTGGTCAGCGAGGCGACGGCCACCAGCGAGGTCTTGCCCGACCCGTTGCGGCCGAGCACGACCCAGCGTTCGTTCGGCCACACCGTCCACGACACGTGGTCGACGATCGAGCGGCCGTCGCGCACCAGCGACACGTCGTCGAGCACGACGGTTGGCTCGACGCTCACAGCAGGGCCTTGGCCAGCGTCGCCACCGCCGACGCCGCCGACAGGGCCAGCACGGCGGTGCGGAGGTGGCCGCGGTCGACGCGGGCGGCGAGCCACGTGCTGCCGCGCACGCCCACGAGGACACCGGGCACGAGCAGGATCCCGTACCAGAGCTCGTGCCAGCCGAAGCGGCCCACGGCGAACAGCGCGATCAGCGAGAAGACGCTGCCCACGAGGAAGAAGCGCGACAGCAGACCACGGAGCTCGATGCCCTCGGACTTCTGCATCACGAGGGCGATGGGTGGCCCGCCCACGCCGGTGGTCGTGCCCATGAAACCCGACGCCGCCCCGGCGATGCCCATGGTCGTGGGCGTGCGCTTCGGGTGCAGGCCCGACATCGACAGTCCGACGCCGACCAGGATGACGATGGCGAACACGATGGCCAGCGCGTCGGTGGGCAGCGCGGCGAGGAGCGCCGCGCCGCTGATGGCACCGATGATCTGGCCGGCGTTGGCGGTGCGCAGCTGCGGCCAGGGGTCCTCGACGCGGTCGCGCCGCAGCACGAGCACGTTGACCACCAGGGCCGAGGCGATGACCGGTCCGGGAACCAGGTCCGGGTTGACCAGGGCCAGCAGGGGGGCGGCGAAGAGATTGGCGCCGAAGCCCACCGCCCCTTGGATGGCTGCGCCAGCGAGCATGATCAGGAAGGCGAGCAGGAGGTCGGCGGCAGTCACGGGGCGTTCATCTTCCCATGGCGCGTTGACCCGGCAGCAAGCCCGCGCGATCCTGCAGTATGCGGTGGTTGCTCCGGTCGGGCGCGGTGGTGGTGCTGGCCATCGCGCTCCTGGGCGCGTCGGTCCAGGCCGAAGAGGCACCGGCTGTGGCCGGGCCGGCACCGCAGGACTGGTTGGGGGAGCTCAACCTGCTGCGCGCGCTGGCCAAGCTGCCGCCGGTCAGCGACGTGCCGAGCTGGAGCAGCCGCAACGCCGAGCACGCCCGGTGGATGGTGGAGAACGACAGAATCGACCACACCGAGACACCGGGCACACCGTGGTACTCGACGTCCGGGCAACTCGGCGCGTCGCGGTCGAACGTGGCGCTGGCCAGCTATCCGATCGACGCCAAGGATGCCGTCGACCAATGGATGACCGGGCCGTTCCACGGCGTCGGCTTGATCGACCCGGGCCTGACGCGAAGCGGTTACGGCGGCTACTACAACCCGGGTTCGCCGAGCATGAAGTGGGGAGCGGCCCTCGACGTGCTCTCCGACGGCATCGAACCCGGTCGTACGCCTCCACCGGCCGCTTCGTATCCGGTTCGTTGGCCCTCGCCAGGTTCGACGCTCCACCTGCGCAGCTACGGCGGCAACGAGTCCCCGAACCCGCTGACCACCTGCCCGGGCTACACCGCGCCGACCGGCACGCCGCTCTACGTGCTGTTCGCCAGCCCGAACGGCTCGGTCACCTCGTCCTCGCTCACCCGCACCAACGACGGAGCGTCGATGCCGGTGTGCACGTTCGATTGGACGAACTACAACAACCCCAACGCGAACGACCAGAACCTCGGTCGCAACGTGCTGGGCCGCCGCAACGCCGTGGTGGTCATGCCTCGGTCGCCCCTCGAGAACGGCAAGGTCTACCGACTCAACGTGACCCGCAACGGCGTCACCGCCACGTCGACGTTCAACGTCGGCCCGGAGGGCGCCCCGCCACCCACCGCTCCGGTCGGCTCCTTCGAACTGGTGTCGTCGCCGTCGAAGGGCAACCTGCGGGTGAAGGGCTGGACGGCCGACTGGAGCGCGCCGGGCATGGCCCTCGACGTGCACGTCTACCTCGACAACGGCGCCGGGGTGAACACGGGCAAGGCCGACGACCCTCGTGCCGACATCGGCACCACCTGGCCCGACTTCGGTCCCAACCACGGCTTCGACGCCACGTTCGCGGCCGAGCCCGGCCAGCGCAACGCCTGCGCCTACGCCATCAACGTCGGTCCTGGTGGCAACACGCTGCTCGGCTGCCGTTCGGTGTGGGTGCCCGATCCGGCGTCGCCGTTCACCGATGTGCTCTCGGCGAGCCCGTTCTTCGCCGACATCGTGTGGCTGCTCGACGAGGAGTACACCACCGGCTACACCGACGGCTCGTTCAAGCCGACGGCGCCCGTGACCCGCCAGGCCATGGCTCGCTACCTGTACCTGGCGGCCGGCTCGCCTCCCGGACCGTTCGAGGCGCCGGCGTTCATCGACGTCCCTGCCGATCACCCGTTCGCCGAGGAGATCGCCTGGATGGCGTCCACCGGGCTCACGACGGGCTACGCCGACGGCACCTTTCGGCCGACGGCCACGGTGACGCGCCAAGCCACCGCCGCCTTCCTCTGGCGTACCGAAGGCGAGCCCGAGCCCCTGCCGGATGCTCCGACCTTCCCCGACGTCAAGGTGGGCCATCCGTTCCGGGACGCCATCTCCTGGATGGCCGGGGAGGACATCACCGGCGGGTATGTCGATGGCGGCTTCCGCCCCGGCAGCGCAGTGAGTCGCCAGGCCATGGCCGCGTTCCTCCACCGCTGGAAGACCTGACCCCCCAACCCCAACCCTCGGTTCCGGTGCCCACCGATAGGTGTCGTACCTATCGGTGGGCACCGGAACAGTCGGTGGGTCGGTGGGTCGGT
>Ga0105047_10003161_pt1 | contig 29104 bp, 18 predicted proteins | sample MAT04_FD_78384 | JGI IMG/M metagenome (GOLD analysis project Ga0105047, IMG submission 78384) | Freshwater microbial communities from Lake Fryxell liftoff mats and glacier meltwater in Antarctica - MAT-04 (megahit assembly) | ecosystem: Environmental > Aquatic > Freshwater > Ice > Liftoff... | reverse complement strand
GCTTTCCCAACCCCGCCCGCCGAAGGCAGGGAGGGGTCGGACCCAGCGAAGCGATGGTCCGGGGGAGGGCCAACGCATATTGGAAATGTTGGAGTGATGTTCAATCCTGTGCGCAGCGTTCGCCGCGAACCAACTGGCAAGCCCCCTCCCGGACTTTGCTTCGCTCGTCCGACCTCCCCCAAAGCTGCGCTCGGGGGAGGTTGATTGAGATCAGTTTACTGCAAAATCCGACTGTTATTTTTCGAGAGGTCCTTAGTTCGACATATGCTACTTCAAAGCAAACCACACAATTGCCGCAACCGCAGTCCCAGCGACGATTGCGGCCAACACCCAGTATCGCATCCGGCCTGTCGCAGGAGATTTTGACTGTCTGGCATTGATCGTGCGATGGGGCAGATCGGTGGTCTTCAACAGCGGGACACCGGATTCATTTGCCGCCTGAGCATTATCCAGTTCCATCGCGGCCAGCAACTCGTTGATCATAAGCTTCGAGGCGACTTCCTGTTCCACCTGAGGCGCAATGGCTTTGGGATCGGACTTAAGACTCGTCGCAGCGATATCGTTCAACACCGTGTCTTCGGTTGGCCAATTGAGTGATACGCTGTCCTCGACAGACAAAACATCCGGAGTCGGCGTAACACCTTCTGCCAACTGTCGCAACTCCTTCGCGACAGCCAGAAGTCTGGTACTTCGTGAATCTTTGCTCAGTGAACCATCGACGTCACAGTCAGATTCGATGCGTTTCAGCAGCACAGAAAACTCGGTCAGAAACTTGTCCGCAGGCTGAACGACGGAGCTGACTGATTCTGGAGTGAAAGCAGCGGAATTCCTGTTGGCAGTGGTTTTTGTTTCCTCGCGTTTCAGAATGATCGGTTTGGCGTCCAGTTCCGAGCGATGAGCGGTCGCATCCAGAAAATTGCGCAGGCGATTGGCAACTTCACCGGCGGTTGCAGTTCGATCATTGCGGTTTTTTGCCATCATCTGCAGCAGAATCTGAATCAGTTCTTCCGGCACATCGCTGCGGAACTCGGACAATGCGGGAGGCGTTTTCTTTTGATGTGCAATAAGTCGCTGGACGAGTGTCCCTTCTGTAAACGGTGGTTGACCGGTCAGCAGAAAGTAGAGCGAACATCCCAGACTGTAAATGTCGGCGCGATTGTCCACCGTGTGACTGTCGGCCGCCTGTTCCGGAGAAAGATAATCGGCGGTTCCAAGGACACGCTCGTCGTACTCGCGAGTCAGATTTTCGTCGCTGTCAAAATCCTGAGCCAGGCCAAGATCCAGGATTCGAACGGTTTGATCGTCCGACAAAAACAGATTGCCCGGCTTGATGTCTCGATGCACCAGTCCTGCTTGATGAGCGTGTTCAAGTCCCAGCGCTGCCTGAAGAATAAAATCAACAGCAGTCCGACATGGCAACGGGCCGTCTGCGTTGACGGTGTCAAAAAGGTCGCGCCCTTCGAGCAGTTCCATCGCCATGAAATGCACATCGGCCTGCCCATCCGTGCCGGAAAAAATTCCAAACACGCGCACGATGTTGGGATGATTCAGACGCTGCGTGGTTGCCGCTTCACGTTGAAACCGCTGCAGATAAGATGCCGTTTTTGTTTTGGACGGTGGCAGAACCTTCAACGCATGAACGGCACCGGACTGCCGGTCTTCCGCCGCGTAAATCGTACTCATTCCACCCCTGGCGATACGATTGAGCAGTTTATAGTCGCCCAGGAAGAAACCGCGAAACCGCCCTTGAAGGAGTTTTTCTGCATGCCACGGCGTGATCAGTTTTTGCTTGAGCAGCCAAACCATGATTTCCTGTGGAGAAACGTCGGCGGATCGGTCACCTGCGACAGTCGAAAACCGCTCTTCGACGACTGTCATCTGTTCACGGCTCAGCAAACCACTCAGTGCCAGCATCTGGAGGAAAGAGGTGAGTGAAGGTTGAGCTGTCATCTGGAGTCAGGCACGTTGCGAATAGGTTGCGGTGAGTCAGGACTTGTGAGTACAGGAGTATCATTGACAATCTCTGAATCCTTCGCCAGACAATAAAGTCACTGAATCTGACAAGTTCGTCGACCTGTAGTTTGCTGAGTGGAATTCTGACGGGTAAACTTACCTGTTGTGTACGCAGCGCATGAGGCGCTCCGGGTGGTCAAACAGTCCCGAACTCTTCGCCTCCGTTTCAGCGATTATGAATCGACCTTCGGACAGCCAGTTTGCTCAACAGACACCAGAGCAGTTCGCTGCGTTTCTGCGGATGCGAGCGCAGGAAGCTGTGGCTGCTTCTGTGCATCATGCGTCACTTTCGCAGCAGTACATGTCGCTCTCGCAGCGATTCTCGGCACTCGCCGAACAAGTGGCGACGGGAAATATTTCTCAGGCGCTGCAATGTCTGCCGCAACTTGAGCGCGAGGCAAATTCCGGAATTCCTGCTGCGCCAGTCGGAGCGACGCTTTCTGCTTCCGATACCGTGCAGAAGCTCGCGTCGGAGTTTTCCGGAACACCAGATCCCACAACGAATGCTCAGCCATTTTATTCGCCGCTCGCCAGGTTCACTCCGGCGGAAACCGGAACGGTTCCTGAGAACAAATCCGGGCCTGGGGACGAGACTGCGAATCCATCGACAACTTCGCCGCCAAAAACAGATGACCCGTCGCGCAAGACTCAGGATACCCCTGTTCCGCTTTCGCCGCGAAAGAAGACGAGACGTCCCGTTTCAGTGCGATCCATTCTGGAACGCGCGAGAATCGCCGGACTGGAGGCGGCCGAAAAAGTGCGTGTGAAGGCAAAGAAGTCCGATCTCAAGCCTCAGTTGCGAACGACGACGGAAGAACTCACGAAGGAATTGAAACGCGGAAGTATGCCTGCCGTGATCAGTTTGGTACTCACTGGGATCGTTTTGTTCATCCTGGCGTTGAGACAGATGGAGTTCTTTGAAGACGCTCCTGTGCTGCCGATCATCGCCAGCATTTCTGAATCGGTTGAATCACCCGAAGAATCCATTCCCATCGAACCGCCGACACAGGAAACCGGCGAACAACTCGAACAGCCTGTTGAAGAAAAGCCTGAAGAGCCAATTCCTGAACCGGTGCCCGAGCCAGCGCCTGAGCCCGAACCTGCGCCGGAAATCGAGGTGGCCGATGCAGCGTTGCCGGAGACTCCGGATGGCACGCTTCCATCGGCACCGGAACCAGTCGATGGCGCGGAACTCGGGGCGACTGACAACCGCAGTGAAGCGGGGCGGCAGGCACTGGTCGCCAAATATGGTGGTTCGGCAGCCAGTGAATCCGCCGTCGGTTTTGCCCTCGAATGGCTGGCTGCGCGGCAGCGAGTGAACGGGACGTGGGACTTTATCGATGTCGGACCCTGCACGCAGAAAGGTTCCGTCAACAATCCGATTGGTGGAACGGCGTATGCGTTACTTCCTTTTCTGGCCGCCGGACAGACTCACCGGGAAGGGCAGTACAAGAAACAAGTGCAGGCGGGACTCGCGTTTCTCACGGAAATTGGAATTGTTGCTCCGGCAGGCTACGACCTTCGCGGTGTCATCAACAAAGTGGATGACGATACCGATCCAAACTACGCTTACTACGTGCATGGTGCGGCGACGCTGGCTTTGTGCGAAGCTTATGCGATGACAAAAGATCGAAAGTTAAAATCTGCCGCCGAAGGGGCCGTTTTGTTTCTTGTCAATTCACAGAATCCACGTGGCGGTGGCTGGCGGTACAATCCGCAGGAGAGCGGTTCCACATCTGCGACGGCCATCCAGGTGATGGCGCTCAAAGCGGCGGAGAAAGCCGGCATCAGGATTCCGGCTGCTACCTGGAAGGGCGTTTCCTATTATCTTGACAGTATCTCAGTCGATGGCGAGGGGCGTTACGGCTATGAAGTCGAGAAAAAAACTTATGCCATGTCTGTCACATCGATGGCATTGCTCAGTCGCATGTACCTCGGCTGGGGACGCGACGATGGCGATCTGCGTGCTGGTATCGCATTGATCAATAAGAGCACATCGACGGAAAACTACTACACGAATTATTTTGCAACGCAGGTGATGAAAAATTGGGGTGGCCCCGAATGGGACCGCTGGAATACTCGAATGCGCGATGAATTGATCGCTCGACAGGAAACCGATGGCCCGGCCAAAGGCAGTTGGGCCCCCCGAGATCGCGCGGACTACAGCAGATCCGGTGGTCGTTTGCTCACAACGTGCCTTGCCACATTGACGCTTGAGGTTTACTACCGAAATAAGCCGCTCCTGGATGAGAATTTAAAGCCCGCTCCGATTGAAAACACTGCCGTAGTTGTCCCGACAAAAACTCCATAGTTGGATCTATTGAACTTTGACTGTCGGATTTCTCAACCCCTCCCGCCGAAGGCAAGGGAGGGGTCGGGCCGAGCGAAGCAATGGCCCGGGGGAGGGAATCCGCGAGTCGTAAATTCTGAATTCACGTTCAATACTGAGTTAGACATGAGTGATCGAACGTTTAACAGCAACAACCATCGCTCAACGAAATCTTCCCGGAGATGTCTGTGCGTTACGTTCACCACGAACCAAAGTGCACGCCCCCCTCCCGGACGTCGCTTCGCTCGTCCGACCTCCCCCTGAAGCTCCGCTTGGGGGAGGTTGATTGCGAACGCCTTGCCGCAGATGCGACAGGAATTGTTGGGTGGACGACTAGCCCGCTCGCTGGTGGGCCGGCGCGGCTTAGCTGCCGCTTGTCCCAACCTACGCAGCGGTTGCGTTGAGAATTCATTCGATTCACCAGGCGCGGTCATTGAATTCAGTGATGACTGGAGTACAATCGCAGTCCCCGCCGAATGAGTTGACGGTTCTAATCGTCCCATTTGGCTTCCCTCCAACTTACCCTGTCAATTTTCCGGAGTCCCGTTGATGTCACGTCGCCGCCCTGGATTCACACTCATCGAGTTGCTGGTTGTGATTGCAATTATTGCGGTCCTTGTTGCCTTGTTGTTGCCAGCCGTGCAGCAGGCTCGTGAAGCTGCCCGCAGAACTCAATGCAAGAACAATTTGAAACAGATTGGTTTGGCCATTCACAACTATGAAAGTGCTACACTCGTTTTTCCACCAAGCAGCACAAGTGCGTTTTCTCGGGGTGTCTGGAACTGGCCGGGTGCAGGCCCGAATGATCGGACGATTCATCTGCATAGTTTCGCCAGTCTGATTCTGCCATATCTGGAAGGTACGAATATCTATAACGGAATTGACTACAACGTCTCTTCTCTTGCCCCCGCAAATCGCGCGATGGCTTCGCAGATTCTTCCGTTCTACCGCTGTCCGAGTTACACGGGTCCCGACGTCAGTAAAGATCCGTATTACACGACGACGGTTGGCTACGACAAATTCGCAATTCGCAACTACGTGGCCATGGGTGCCAAAACAGTGGTTGGTTTGTCAGGTGCAATCCCGGCAGATGGAGTCATGTATCCGGGATCACGAACAGGGTTCCGCGATATCACGGATGGCACGTCGAACACTGTGATGATCGCTGAAACGCGGGAAGAGAACGCCTCTGTCTGGATCGATGGTTCAACGGCTTCCGTTGCGGCCCGCTGGCTGGATCTCACCAGCCCGACGTATTCTGGCAACAGTGTTTCCATCAACCACAAACCTTACTTTCCTGGTGGCATTTTCCCATCATCGATCGGTCAGAACTGGGGTCCATCCAGCTTCCATACCGGCGGTGCCCATCATCTTCTGTGTGATGGCTCCGTGCGTTTTCTTTCGGAAAACATGGATGTCCTGCTGTACGATGGTCTTGTGTCACGCAACGGTGGCGAAGTCCTTGGTGAGTTCTAAGATCGCTCGAAAAATAACTGTTGAATTTGTGGCCTGATATTCGCAAACAACCTCCCCCAAGCGGAGCTTCAGGGAGAGGTCGGACAAGCGCAGCAAAGTCCGGGAGGGGGGCTTGCACTTTGGTTTGCGGTGAACGCAACGCACAGACACAGTATCGAACACTGTTCCAGAATTCACAACTCGCGGCTGGCCTCCCCTGGACCATCGCTTCGTTCGTCCCGCCGCCTCCCTGCCTTCGGCGGGCGGGGTTGTGAAATCAGACTCTTTTTCATCGAACGATGTTTCGGCAACCTGCCACCTTGATCCGGCTTACTGGAATCCCAGATGTTTTCGCAATTCCTCTGAGGAAACTCCGCGAGAGCGCAGCGATTGCAGAGTTTCCGCCTGGTAGCGTTTGGCAAGCCGTTTGCCATCGGAGTCGCAGACCAGCGGATGATGATGGTACTCCGGTGTTGGCAGGCCAAGCAATGCCTGCAGGAGCCGATGGATGTGAGTCGCCTCAAACAGATCCTCACCGCGCGTAATTCGTGTGATCTGCTGCAACGCATCGTCCACGACGACTACAAGATGATAGCTGCAGCCTATGTCCTTGCGGACAAGGACGACGTCCCCCAACAATTCAGGCTGAGCCTTTTGGGCACCGCGTGCCACGTCGATCCATTCGAGGTTGCCGCTCGTTTCGTGCAATGCACGATTCAGATTCAGCCGCATTGCAAACGATTCGCCACTGGCGATCCGCGACTTTCGTTCATCTTCCGTCAAAGTGCGGCAAATTCCGGGGTAGAGTGCTCCCTCCGATCCGTGCGGAGCACCGCCAGCGGCCTCAATTTCCTTCTGAATATCTTGGCGAGTACAGAAGCACGGATAAAGCAGCCCGCGCATTTGGAGCTGATCGGCGGCTTTCCTGTAGTCGTAAAGGTGCTCTGATTGTCGTCGAACGGGAGTTTCCCATCGGATACCAAGCCAGTTCAGATCTTCAAAAATCGTTTCTTCAAATCCACGGCGACAGCGAGTGAAATCGATATCTTCAATTCGCAACAGAAAACGTCCGCCAGAATGTCGAGCGGCTTCAAATGCGAACAGTGCAGAATAAGCATGGCCAGAATGGAGCAATCCGGTCGGACTGGGGGCGAATCGTGTAATGATTGAAGGCGACATAATTTGAAGGCGACATGAAGTGTCAACGCTAAAAGTCACCATCGTTCAGGATCGCCTGAGGCCGCACGCTCCCGGAATTCAGGCGAGCGCCAGCCGGGGTGATGATTCGCTTATACACCAGCAGATCAATACTCTGACTGAGAAACTTTGTGGATCCGTCGCAGAAGGTTGCACAGACGCCGCCGGGGTGATTGGAACTTGGCCAAGGGCTGCGGCCTTCAATGCCATCACGTCCGCCATTGATGACGCACTGCGGAAAATTCGGATCAACGGGCGGATTTTCATAATACGACGGACCAGCAAAACTCACACGTTCGATCGGCAGCACAAAAGTGCAACTGCGGGCATCGGGATCGCCCCACATCTGGGCCGGACTTACCTGACCTCCGGCATGAAGGTTTTCTGTCAGCAGCAGAGTTTGACTTTGACCGTCGTAGATCTCTTTCAGTGACAAACTTTGATTCCGTTCGGCCTTAAAACTGCCGCTTGATCGATGAATGACTTCCCGCCACATGACGCCGGAACGTCGTGTCAGATCGTTGTCTTCTTTGTCACCAACTGTGCCGTTACTGTTCCAGTCGATCTTCACGTTGTTGTATTCGTGGTAGTTGCCGTTCTGGTTTCCCCAACCGGTGGTCCGATTCATTTCAATCACAGAATCGATTCCGGCGTATCCGGCATTCACGACATAACTGAGTGCACCGGGACGACTGTCTGCGCTGTCATCATCAGGGCAGGTCAGGATCTTCATGTTGTACGTTTTGATGAGCAGATCGTTGCCACCATTGCTGTGTCTCAGATTGAAATCCCAGCGGTCATAAAGATCCCTCTTGTCGATGAATGGCAGGATTTCAATGACCCAGCTCCACATCGCGGCCGGTTGGTACGTCGCTGCGCTTGTCGTCACATCATCGCCCCATGTGCCGTAGGCGGGAAGCTGCCCCGATGCACTTCTGGCGGCGATACCATGCATTCCGATGCCCAGTTGCCGCATTCGATTCAGACACTGCATCCGGCGAGAAGCCTCACGTGCCGATTGCACTGCTGGCAGAATCAGAGCCATAAGCAATGCAATAATGGAAATCACGACAAGCAGTTCGATGAGCGTGAAACCCGACCGACAAGAACGGAAGTGAAATGATTTCCACTTTGAAATTCGACTTCGCATGGCCAAACATCCTTTAGGATGACAGCGAAACTCTCATTCATTGCCCGCCTCTGATTATGCAAAAGCCCGATCAGAATTTCTATCGGAACAGGTGATCATTTGCATTTCTTTAGAAGTTTTTTGGAGAGTTTGCGTTCGGACCTCTGCTGGCTGAAATGACCGACGATATAGAATACGGACGATATAAAATCATGTTGAACTCTGCAGGTGAACAAGTGCGGACAGGAGTTATCGGACAAATGACGAAATTTGCAGAACGAGCCTCCGGGCCGACGCAGGCACACGCCTATCGCAGCGGGCCGCGCATTACGGCTTTGGAGACAGTGATCCCGCACGACGTGATGCCGGGATTGCTTGCGATGAGGATTCACACGGACGCTGGAACTGTCGGCGGCACTCCGGTAATCGGGCATGGGGAAACGTACTATGTTCCCACTTCCGCTGCTGCCGTGATCCATGATTTTATGGCCCCGAGATTGCTGGGGAGTGACGCGCGCGCGATCGAAAGTCACTGGCGATTCCTGTACGAACGCATCACGGCGTTTGGCGGGACCGGTGCCGAGCTGCGAGCACTTTCGGCGGTGGATCTGGCACTATGGGATATCGCCGGACAACTTGCCGAGCTGCCAGTGTGGCGATTGCTGGGTGGTCCGGTTCGCGACGCGGTGCCGGTCTACAACAGTTGCGGCGGACCATTTTATGGTCGATCTAATCGAAAGACGCCGTCGGCATCCGGCTGGCCTGGACACGGAGATCCGGGGCAACCGGGTCCATTGGAAGATAACTGGGCCAGCATGAATGCACCCGAGGATCTTGCAGAGGAACTGGTCGCGTTGGGTTACAAGGGAATGAAGTTGTGGTCATTCGATGCGGTGTATCGTCGCCAGGGTGGGCACTATTTGTCGAGGGACGATATTCGTGAAGGTGTGAATCCGTTCGAGAAGATTCGCGAACGAGTTGGTGACAAAATTGAAGTGATGCTCGACGGTCACGGTTTTTTTTCGCTGGCTGCCGCGCGCCGCATTGCGGAAGGGATGCAGGCGGTGCGACCACTGTGGATGGAGGACATCCTCCGGCCGGATTCCATCCATGCGATGGCTGCGTTTCGGGCGCAGATCCAGGTTCCGATTGCGGTGAGTGAAATGCTGACCATGGCCGACGACTATCGTCAGGTACTCGAAGCGCGGGCTGCAGATTATGTCATGATCGATCCGACATGGGTGGGCGGAATCTCGGCGACGCGACGCATTGCCGAACTGGCTCAGTTGTACAACGTTCCGACTTTAATGCATGACTGTACAGGCCCGTTCACGTTGCTCGCTGGTGTCAATGTGGCTGCCGCGAATACCGGCGTTGCATTTCAGGAAACAGTCCGGGCACACATCGCAACACTTTATCCGGCCTTGATTGATGAAAATGTGACCGTCACCAATGGGCAGATCGATATTCCACAACGCCCTGGCATCGGAGCTCGCTGGTTGCCAGAACTCTTTGATGCCGGACATCCGGGGTATCGACGTTCGAGCCTTTAAGAACGTCACAGGGTGGGCCGGCGCTCGCGGTGCTCGCTTGTCCCGCCCTGCTTCTATTTGCTGCCCGTAATCAAACTCACGAATGAAGCCAGTGAAACCGCACCGTAGCACAATCCGCACGCAATCAGTGCACACCGTCGCCACATAGGAGGGTGAATTTCCTTCGGGAGGAATCGCGTATTGATCCGCAGAATCTGAAAGGCTCCAATGGTCAGAATCGGCCCGGCGAAGACGCCAAGAATTTTGAACAGTGATAAAGCGTTTTCTCCGAACGACAGCACAATGACCCCCAGCATCGCGAATCCAAGCAGCAACCGGGCGTAAAGACGACTGGAGGCGATTTTCTGTAACCGTGGCCAGCCGGACCAGCAGATGTCGGCCACGATCCGGGTGAGAACATCCATATTGCCAAGTTGTGTCGAAAACAGAATCCAGAATCCGTTGATGAGGCACAATGCCCAAAAGCCGTGCCACACATGTTCGGCCATATAGTGCGCCTGAAACGCGCCTGCAGAATATCCCGGAAGTTGAGTCCCCGTGGGGACGATCGAGACTGCGAGATTGACGTTCAGAAACATCCCGAGGACACAACCCAGTCCCCACAATAGAGTCTGATCCAGGACGGAATACTTCCACCAGACGGACCATCGCCGCAAATTGTCGGACGTGACTCGGAAAACACGGCCAATCGTTTCCAGTTCCGCATGATCATTCGCCAATACGCCTCCGAATGAACCCATCCATGCGCCCATGCCAAGTCCTTTGTCACGACTGAGATTTGAAATCGCCAGGTTCCCAAGTCCTCCGGAACCCGCTGTCGCAGCGAAGACCGCCAACAGCATAATATCGATGTTGGCTGGCAACGGCTGTGGCGACAGAAATCCAGTCGCCGTTCGGATCCAGACTTCCAGCGGCACGAACAGAACGTTGGCGACGATGAGGAAGCTGAAGATAAAGAAGACCATGATCCACGACAGTCGTTCCAGAACTTTTTCGATCGACTTGCCGGACAACAGCACCAGCACGGCGACAGCCACGACAAGATAGGAAATCCAAAGCAGGACAGTGGAATCGGCGGCAACCGGTTCGCGGTTAGTCGCTGCTGCAAACAGCACATTGGCACATCCCAGGGCCATCGCAGGCGTTGCCAGTTGAATGACACCCATCACAATGTAGAAGGCGGCCCAAAATCGTGACCCTGGACTCAACCGCATCACTCCGGTGAGGATCGGTTCGCCCGAATACAACGTGTACCGAATCGCCTCCAAATTGAAAATCATCTGCAGGAAGATCGCCAGAGTCGCGATCCACAGAATTCCGCTGCCATAGTTTACGGCAATCATCGGTCCGGCAATCCATTCGCCACCGCCGATCGAACCGGCAAGAAGAATCGCACCTGGACCGATTGTTCGCAGGATATTTCGCAACGTGAACGGCAGTGGCTCCGGCAGATCGCCGGTTTGCCAGTCGGGAAGACAGCCGTGATCGCGAACGACATTGTCGTCGAGTGTTACATCGTCGGAATTCTCAGTGGGATAGGGCATTGGCAGCAATCGCGATTAAGGAAACTCGGTGGAAGCGACGTTGGAAGTCTACAGCGACTGACCGTGGATCGACAATCGAGCGATCCTTAGTGACATTCGTTTAACGGCAAGCCGCAGGCGACCGTGTTTCTTGAGGATTCGACGCCTTCGGCTAGTGCTCTGTAAAACCTTAAGATCAGGGTGGCCGGGGTTGGAAGGCGTTACCCCGAAACCCCGGGGCTTCCTTCACTTCGTTCAGTCCAGCCCCGGCCACCCAACCCTGGTTCTTAGCATTGACGAAGCACTAGCCGTTAAACGATGAAATTGACTTCCTGGCAGCAGTGCTGATGGAGTCACGTGGGTCCAACTGCTATGCTTCCTGCTGAATCATATTACGTCCGACAGAACAGCAGAAATGGCAACGGCGCATCTGTGGCGACAGCAAAAACAAAACCCGAAACGGAATCATGAGTACCGATTCACCAAAACGCAGAATCTGGGTCGGCTTTGACCTGGGCGGCACAAAAATGATGGCCGTCGTTTTCGACGACAAACTGAAGCTGCTCGGCAAGAAGCGACGCAAGACGCGAGGCAGTGCCGGGGAGGCAATCGGACTGGAACGTCTGGCAGAAACGATTTCGATGGCTCTGACCGAAGCCGAAGTGGCGGCGGAAGAGATATGCGGAATTGGCGCAGGCGTTCCGGGACCGCTGGATCTTCAGAAAGGCATCATTCTGGAGGCTCCGAATCTCGGATGGAAAAATGTCAATCTGCAGGATTTTTTGGCGAAACGGTTCAAGTGCCCGGCTCTTGTCTGCAATGACGTGGATGCCGGAGTTTTTGGCGAGTACATCAGCGGAGCAGGGCAGGGGGCCAGGTGTGTGCTGGGTGTGTTCCCTGGAACCGGCATCGGTGGCGGCTGTGTTTATGAAGGACGTATTTTTCGAGGCTCACGATCAACCTGCATGGAAGTAGGATTTCTGCAGATGTCAACAGCAGGGGCTGCTGCTGGGATTGGTCCCGTCGGAACTCTGGAAGGTATTGCCAGCCGGTTGGCGATTTCTGCAGAAGCCGCCAAAGCCGTCTTCCGCGGTCAGGCACCAAAACTGAAAGAGCTGGCTGGCACGGACCTTGGAAAAATTCGCAGTTCTTCGCTCGCAAAGTCGATCGAAATGGGCGACAAAGTGATTGAGGAGATTGTGCGACGAGCGGCGGAAGAAGTTGGTCGCGGAATAGGCAGTCTGATAAACATCCTGGCGCCCGATATTGTTGTCCTTGGAGGCGGACTGGTTGAAGCCATGCCTAAGTTGTATCTGGAATCGGTTAAAGAGGGCGTGCGTCGAAATGTCTTGCCTTCACTCGCCGATTGTGCGAAGCTCAAAATCAGCGAACTGGGCGACTTTGCTGGTGCCACCGGAGCCGCCGCATGGGTTCGACAGGAGACGGCATCCAATGAAGTCCTGAAGGTCTGATATTCGCAATGACTATGGGGAATGAGACAACTCAGAATGACCATTCAAACCGCAGGGACGTGGTTTCAGATCCAGCGCCGGAACCTGCTCGCAGCGTCAATGCGTTCCCGTTGGCGGTGATTGAACTGGGGACTTCTGCCATTCGCATGGCGGTCGGTGAAAGTGATGGCACTTCGAAAGTTCGAGTGCTCGAACAGCTTGTACGCGGATTGAGTCTCGGGAAAGACACGTTTACTCAGGGCGAGATCCAGCGCAAGACACTGCAGGAAACAATCAAGATTCTCAAGAGTTATCGTCGTAAACTTAAAGAGTATCAGTGCAGCGACCCGAAACACATTCGCATCGTGGCGACAAGCGCAGTCCGCGAAGCATCAAACCGTATCGAAGTCCTGGACCGGATTTACACCGCGACCGGACTGACTGTGGAGATGATTGACGACGCAGAAATCGCTCGTGTGACGTACCTTGGCGTTCGCCCTTTGCTGCAGAATGACGCAACGCTGGCAGATGGACTCACCATTGTTGCAGAAGTCGGCGGCGGGAATACGGAAGTGCTGGTCCTGAAAGGCAAGGACATACTTCACTCCCAGCCGTACCGCCTGGGATCGCTGCGGTTGCAACAGATGCTGCTGCATTCTCAAACGACCCGCAGTCGTATGGGAAGCATTATGATCGGGCAAATCGATCGAACGCTGGAGCCGCTGCTGGACGTTGTGCCGAAAGGTCGGCGGGCGGAGTTTGTGGCGCTGGGCGGCGACATGCGATTTGCCGCGCGAGTCCTTGACGTGAATCTGCACGAGTCCGGTTTGAATCGGATTCTGGTCGAGGACCTTGACAAGCTTACCAACAAATTGCTGTCGATGACCGTCGATCGCATCATGCGCAAATATCATCTGGAACTGTCTCAGGCGGAAACGCTGGTTCCGGCCTTGTTGTCGAATCTTCGCCTGGCACAGTTGCTGGAATGTTCCCAGATTCTGATCACCGGTCTGAATCTGCGTGACGCACTGCTGCAGGGAATGCTGCGGTCGAACGACTGGTCCGCCGACTTCTGTGATCAGATCGTGAATTCAGCGACGGAACTGGCTCGCAAGTATCAGGTCGATCTTCAGCACGCACGGCATGTCGCCGATCTGGCGCGGACGCTTTTTCGATCCTTGCAGTCAGAACACCGAATGGACGCTCGATGCGAGACGCTGCTGTATGTGGCGGCGCTGCTTCATGAAATCGGACAGTTTGTGGGCGTCTCGGGTTACCACAAACATTCGCACTATCTGATTTCACACAGTGAGCTGTTTGGTCTGAATGAGCAGGATCAGCAACTGGTCGCCATGATCGCGCGTTATCATCGCCGAGCCGCACCGAAACCGACGCACGAGATATTCGCGCGCCTGGAGCGCGACAATCGCGTCGTGGTGTCCAGACTGGCGGGAATTCTGCGAGTCGCCGTCGCGCTGGATCATACCGGAAGCCAGCGCGTGCGTGACATTGATTGCACAATCGAACGACATCGCCTTGTCATTACGGTCCTGAATTCTGCCGGTGATCTGTCACTGGAACGTATGGAACTTCGTCAGAAGGCCTTGCTTCTGGAAGACACGTTCGGACTGAGCGTGCTGCTTCGTGAAGCGCCGCGACAAAATGCCTGATCCTCCTGGAATGCAACTATGTCTGATACTCAGATTCTTTTCACAAATCGCGAATTGAGCTGGCTGGAATTCAACCAGCGGGTACTCGATGAAGCCTGTGATCCGTCAGTTCCGCTGCTTGAACAACTGCGATTTCTGGCCATTACGGCGTCGAACCTCGATGAATTCTTTATGGTTCGCGTCGGGAGTCTGCTGACAGCGATCCGTGCAGGAGAAACCGGAAGTGATCCGTCGGGAATGTCGCCTCTGGAGCAAATCAATGCGATCAGCATTCGAACTCAGAAAATGGTTGCAGAGCAGTACCGCATCTACCTTGAACAACTTGAACCACAACTGGCTGAGGCCGGAATCCGTCGGCGTCGAATCAACGAACTCAACGATCGCCAGATTGATTTCGTCGATACGGTGTTCCAGGAACAGATTCAGGCTGTTCTGACACCGATCGCAGTACATGATCCTTCGCGGTTTCCGTTGCTGTTCGGACGCACAGTCAACGTTGTGGTGCAGTTAAAGGGCAAATCCGGAACGGATCCGTGGCGATTTGCTGTCATCCCTTTCGGGCGATTCGATCTGCGCTACATCACCTTGCCAGGCACCGGTGGCTACGAATTCATTCTGACCGAGGACGCCATTACGCTCATGGTTCGCCGTTTTTTTCCGGGTGAGGAAATCATGGCGACCGTCCCGTTTCGCGTCACCCGCAATGCGGATCTGACTGTCAGTGATGAAGACGGAGCCGATCTGCTTGCGGAAATGGAAGATGTTCTTGACGATCGCAAGGACAGTTTCTGTACGCGACTGGAAATTACTGACAACGTGACAAGGCCGATTCTGGAATTTCTCAAGACGCTGCTTCGAGTCGGTGAACGTGATGTGTTTCTGGTGCCGGGGCCTGTTGGCCTGAGCGAACTGATGCAGTTGTCGCACGTGAGTGGTTTTGATCAGCATTTGTATCCGAACTGGACACCCTGTGCGTCACCGAAACTGGATCCTGCAGAATCCATCTTCGACACAATGAAGTCGCAGGACGTGCTGCTGCATCATCCGTACGAGTCATTCGAACCGGTGCTGCGCTTGCTGTCCGAAGCGGCCGACGACCGGGACGTTGTCGCCATCAAACAGACACTTTATCGCACCAGCCGCAACAGTCCTATTGTGAAATCGCTCGTGCGCGCTGCGGAGAATGGAAAGAATGTTACCGTGATTGTGGAACTCAAAGCGCGTTTTGACGAGGCGCGAAATATCGAATGGGCACGGCAACTGGAACACAGTGGAGTTCAGGTAATCTATGGCGTGCGCGGCCTGAAAACTCATGCGAAGGCTTGCATCATAGTTCGCCGTGAACCGCAGGGATTTCAGCGGTACTGTCATTTCGGAACTGGAAACTACAACGAACTCACTTCGCGGTTTTACACAGACATCAGCCTGCTGACCTGCAATCGTGATTTGGGCAACGATGCGATCAGTTGGTTCAACGCAGTTACTGGCTCCTCGCAGATTCAGCCGTTTTCTCAGATGGAATCTGCGCCGATCGGATTGCGCGAGAAATTGCTTGAGATGATTCAAGTGGAGACCGAACGCGCAAAGAACGGTGATCGAGGACACATCATGGGCAAGCTGAATTCACTTGCTGACCCGACGATGATCGCGGCTTTTTATGAAGCATCAAAAGCAGGTGTTGAAGTTGAACTGAATGTCCGCGGTGTTTGTTGCCTGAAGCCGGGAGTGCCAGGTCTGAGCGACAGGATCACCGTCACGAGTGTGATTGACCGATTTCTGGAACACGCCCGGATACTTTACTTCCACCACGGCGGCGATGAACGCATCTTTATCTCAAGCGCCGACTGGATGTCGCGAAATCTTGATCGCAGAATTGAATTGCTCGTGCCGATTCTGGACGACGGCTGCAAACGCCGGGCAATCAATATTCTGAAGACCTGCCTTCGGGACAACATGAAAGCCCGCACACTCACACCCGACGGTTCGTATGAACCCCCGGCCAGTTCCCCAGCGCGCCCGCATCGCAGCCAGTTGGAGTTCCAGCGGCGTGCCACAGAAGCTGCTGAAAATGCCTTCGAACGGAATCGAACCACGTTCGTACCAGTGGAACCGCATAGTTGATCGTTGTGGCAGTTGTGCCGGTTGTCCCGAAGAAACGTGCATCGCCCGACTGTCAAAGGCCGAGAATCTTGCCAAATGCCCACATTCAGAAGATTCGCAAGCGTTCGCTTTGTCGGATTTGCGGGACGGGATTGCGACGGACTTTGCGGCAGTCCCCGACTTTTTTGTTGTGATCCCCTGGAAAACAGCGATAAACTCCCTGATCCCTGCGGAGAAGTTGCGTTTTTACTCAGTACACAGCAATCGGCTGCCGGCTGTTCGCCAGTTGATTCCCCTTAAATCGCAGTGGTCAGGAGTTTTTTGATGAACCTACGCCTTCCAATTCTCGGCCAATCGCTCCTCGTTCTTGGTATTCTTGCCACCTCGATGGTGACCTCTTCGGTTTCAGAAGCAGGATCAAAAAAGTCTGAAGCACGAAAGTCCGTGATCACAAAGCCGACGTTTGACCCGTCGGCAGAGCAGGTTGGATTCTTCAGGGGCATCGACGATGGTCTCATCGAAACACGATACGTACCGAAGGATTCCAGCGGTGGCTTCATCCTTGTGACAAACAAAACCGAAAACCCCGTGACTGTTGAACTCCCGCAGGCATTCGTGGCCGTACAGGTTCTTAAGCAGTTCGGCGGCGGCGGCGGAATGGGCGGAGGAGGAATGGGTGGCGGAGGAATGGGCGGAATGGGTGGCGGCGGAATGGGTGGTGGCGGTGGTGGAATGAGCCAAAGCTCAGGCGGAGGAATGGGTGGAGGTGGCATGGGCGGCGGCGGCATGGGTGGCGGCGGAATGGGCGGCGGCGGCATGGGTGGTGGTGGTGGTGGCGGTGGTGGATTCTTTTCCATTCCACCAGAACGCACTGTACGAGTTCCCTACGTGTCCGCATGCCTGAATCATGGTCGGCCCGACCCCTCGTCTCGATTGGAATACAAACTGATTCCTGTTGAAGAATATACGAAAGATGAAGTTCTGGGTGAACTGATTCGTATGGTCGGCACTGGGCGAGTCAATCAGCATTCGGCTCAGGCGGCCATCTGGAATCGCACCGACAACATGAGCTGGCAGGCACTGGCTGAGAAAAATGTTCGTGGTATCAGGGATGTCGAATACTATTTCAATCAACAGAACATCCTGGAAGGTCAACTGTTGACCGCGCAGGCGGAAGGCAACGTTCGCGAGAAACGTCTGGAAGCTGACAACGCCGAACCGACTGAAGCCGTCAATCCGCGAGTGCGATAAGCCCGTTGTTGAGTGCGAATTCCGATGCCTTTGTTCTCATAAGTCCTATACGTCGTATAGGACTTATTTTTTGGTCGCCTCTATAGTTTCATACAACCTTGCCAGGGGCACCAGCAGTTTTTCCAGTTGAACCAGGTATTCGGTTTCAGAAAAACTGTCACGGCGTTTTCGTAGTTCTTCCAGTTGTTGTTCCAGATTGTCGCGTGTCTGGCGTTGTTCGGGCGTAAATCGGCGTTCTTCCTCGCTGGGGACCAAATACCAGCGAGCCGCATTGGCACCGTCAAGCTGATCTGTGTTTTCGATGTTTGCTTTCGGTCGATCGGCGTCATAAGTTTCGGCTCGTGTGCCTTTTCCGTCACCGTTGTCATCCAGCAGAGCGTGTTCCGTCGCCAGGCGTCCTTCGATGGAATAGAACTCCGCCGTGCGACGCGATGCGAAAAGCCAGGCTTCCAGCAACGATGTCTGTCCGTCGCGATTGATGTCGGCGTCCAGTCCGCTGATTGCCAGTGACAGTGCATCACCGAACCGAGAGTATTGAATCTGATTCCCGTCCTTTGTCGCAGTGATCACGACACGATTGGGACCTGACAATGCATTCAGGAATGGCGCGGAACAGGATGAACAGGCAATGAACGCCAGCGGGCGTTTTGCAGGCTGCAGCAGTTCGGCCAGCATTTCTGCGGAAATATCGGGGCCGTTCAAATTGAGACTGGCTGTCCTTCCGTCGAATGTGCCGTGTCCGATAAACACGATCCAGAGTGGTTCTGCTGTTTCCACGGAAATGGACGCATCGATCGCGGTCTTGAGGTTTTCCAGATCAGTTTTGGAACCTGCATCTGTTCCAACCAGAATGCAATCCGATCCGGCTTGTTCGGCTGCCACTCTCCAACGTGTGGCCCATGAATCAAATCTCGTCCGGTACTCTTCCGTGCCAGGTGCGCCGACGATGACAATCAGATGTTGCTTTGCAGGTTCTGACGCAAGGGCAGGAGGCTGCGCAAATGCGGTGAGACATGACAGATGGAGCCAGCCAGTGAAGACAATGTACCGGACGGCTGACGCCCACCGCTCGCCAAAATCAGGATTCATTATGGCAAGCCCCTTCGGCGACGCAGCGTCCAGTCGATGGCAAGACAACCAACGGCCACAAGAAACACCCACCACGAATGCCAGATTGGCCACGACCAGATCTCGACCAATGGCGCACTGCTCTGCGGCAGGCTACTGACAAAGCTTTCCAGGTTGTCCAGTGCAACCGTGCGGCCACCCGTTATTCTGGCCAGTTCTTCCAGAAATGTGCGATTCACCTGCACGGACTTCATCTCTTTCTGGTCCGGCTGACTGGCCCAGCCTGTCGTCGCTGTCAAAGGTGCATCCGTCGAGGAGTCCGTGACGGACGCCGTGACCGAAACCTGCCACGCACCAGGCTGACTTGCGGCGACTGTCGATTCGAATTGTCCCGCAACCGAATCTGACGGGACTCCGGTGAGTTCAAATTTCTGGCCATCCGGGCCGACGACCGTGAATTTCACATCGGCGTTTTCACAGGCTTCATAATCTGTGCCTCGCACAAACGCAGCCAACTTGACCGAACCCGTCCCGAGCGAAGGGTCGGCCTTAGCGACAATATCCATGCGTTTTGGCACATCGGCTACCAGCCAGCGAATCATTTGTCGACTGGCTCTGGCATGATCTGCAAGATCTTCTGTCGGCGTCCCCGGCGGACTCGAGGAACCATCGTCGCGATCGATATCGGATTTCGCGGGATTCGTATCCTGCAGTTTGCGAAGTCCTTCACTCAATCGCCAGCGCCAGAGATCGCCAATGCACAGCGCGGCCGTTCGTCCTTTCCCGAATCGATGAACCACAAGTGCTGGCCAGCGATTTTCGTCGGCATCCTGCACTTCAGCCATCACAACCGCACCGGGGCGGACGAATGCAGCAGAGTTGAGTGTCAGGAATTCTGGCATTGAACTCAGCCGCTCTTCTTCGGCTGTTTCATCTGATCGCAATCGCACCCAGGGCTGAAGCCAGCCGTCGCGCGTGAGACTCAGACGGACCCCGCCCGTCGGCGATTCCATCTCCCGGCTGAGATCAATAGGCAGAGTTTCTCCAATCGGCGTACGATCAAAATCGCCCTGTCGAAACGATTCCTGGCCTCCCATCATCAGCAATCCGCCACCTCGCCGCGAGACGAAGTCGTAAATGAGTTTCATCTGATCGGCAAGAAAGAAGTCGGCTTCGATGTCATCCAGAATGATGGCGTCGTACTGAAACAGATCCTCTGGCGATTCCGGAAACCCGCCGCGAAGTTCATTTTCGTCCTTGGTTCCAACACGCACGAGGACCGGTTCGTCATATTCTTCGACGGTCTCGGGATCGGCTTTGTCGAATCCACGAAACAGTGAATTCGAAGATTCTCCTTCCCGCCCCCGAAAATCAAACTTCGCCTCCTTGCGGGCGATTCGAATCAAGGCCACCATTTGCAGTTGCGGATCTGTTTCGACAGCGCGTCGCAGGAACTTAAATTCCCAGTTTGGACGACCTGAAACATATAGGACTCGACGCGGCATTGTGCTGCGTTCGACAGCTACAAGCTGCTCGTTGTTGACTGATGTGGCTTCCGTGACGATGTCGGCACCACCGGCATCTTTCAATCCGACCTTCAAGCGATAAAACACCGTGCCACTCTCTTTGGGACGGTGATGAAATCGGAGCGGTGACGGATCATTGATCGCTCGGCTTTGTGTTTCAATCGGCGTGCCTTCAGCATCCAGGAGTGTCACGACGGCCTGGCCCGATGTCACATTCACAGTTGACGGCTGCACCTGAATCGTGACCGGAGCATCATCAAACGCCGTCTGTGTCACTGAAAACATTCCGACCGCAATGTCCGGAAGTGTCGCATCGTCCGACGGCAGAATTGGATACACGGGCGGCATTCCCGAGAATTCTTCCAGTGACCCGGTGGCGTCCGTCGCGATACCATCCGACAGCAGAATGATGCCTGCGAGCGGCTGACCGTCATACCGCTGCTTGAGTTGCTTGAGCGCCGCTTCCAGCCCGGACGCCGTCCCATTAAATTCAACCGGTTCAAAGCGATCGACCTGTTGCAGCTTCTCAGCGACGGTGTAGCGTCGGAGTTCGAAATCCTGTCCAAGTTGATTCAACCAACCGACGGGTTCAGTTTTTTCACCACGTTTCAGCGCTGCGGAATATGCGTCGGCTCGCGTCTGCCCGCCGGAGCCTGTCGTCACCAGATGACTGCGGCTGATGTCTGCCACGACGGCGACAACGTTTGCGCCGGACCGAGGCCGAGAACTGTTCCACAACGGATTCAGCAGGCAAACACACAACAACACCCAGCCGACAATTCGCAGGATCGGTCCCAGCGGCGACTGCGCCAGCCTTTGTCGATTCAGCACCAGGATCACCACAACGCCCACGATCGCAAGCAGCACAACTGGAAGAATCCAGGTGCGATCACCGATTGACAGCGTTGCGAAGGAGAAGAGCATGGGGGAATGGAGGATTTTCGATTTTTGATTGCAGATTTTTGATTGCTACTTCACGCGGCCAGATTTGAGGCTTAGTCGTTTAACCCGTGGCCGACAGGCCAGGCTTGCACTTTTTGATGCGGCACGGCCTGGCCTGCGGTCACGGGTTAAACGCGGATTTACGGCTTCATTCCATACCGCGTGCGGTATAAGAAGCGAGCAATTGGCATTCGTCACTCGGAGAGTGACGGCTACTATAATCACAAATCAAGTTTACCTGCCGTCACGCCACGGCTTCGTTTTTAGGATGTTCAACACATGCCAACAATCGATCCACAAGAGAATCCACGGTAATGCCCTGGGCTTCGGCGCGGTAGTTGGTAAGGATACGATGCCGCAGGACGGGTTTGGCAAGCGACTGAATATCTTTCGTGGATACGAAGGCCCGACCGTCCAGCAACGCCTGAGCTTTTCCGCCAAGAACCATATACTGACCAGCTCGAAGTCCAGCACCCCAGGAGACAAGTTCGTTAATAAAATCGGGCGACCCGTTTTGACCTGGACGCGATGTGGCAGCCAGACGGACAGCGTAGCGGATGACGTCGTCAGAAATCGGGACGCGCTGCACGACCTGATGAAACTCGCGAACAATGTCGCCGGAAAACAATGACTTGATTGGTTGGAAATCACGAGAGGTCGTTTGCTGCACCACCGCAACTTCCTCATCTTCAGGCAGATAATCGATCAGCACGTTGAACATAAATCGATCAAGCTGCGCTTCAGGCAGCGGATAGGTTCCTTCCATCTCGATCGGGTTTTGCGTCGCCAGCACAAAGAAAGGCTCGTCCAGCGTATAACGTCGTCCGGCGGCCGTGACTTGATGTTCCTGCATGGCTTCCAGCAAAGCGGATTGAGTTTTTGGCGGCGTGCGGTTGATCTCGTCGGCGAGCAGGACGTTGGAAAAAATTGGACCGGGAATGAACCGCATCGCCCGCCCGCCCGCACCGTCTTCTTCCAGCACTTCGGTGCCGGTGATGTCGGCCGGCATCAAGTCGGGAGTAAACTGGATGCGTTTGAACTTCAGATCGAACAACTGGGCAATCGACTTCACCAGAAGTGTCTTCGCCAGACCAGGGGCACCTGTAATCAGACAGTTGCCGCCAGCCAGCAGCGAAATCAATAACTGCCGAATGACGTCTTTCTGGCCAACGATGACGCGCGACAATTCCGTATCGATTTGTTTTCGAAACTGCCGCAGAATGCCGATGAGTTCACGTTCGCGGTCAGGAGTAAGTTCCGTGTGGTTGGTCATTGACCTGCCTTCAATGTGTCATTGCATAAAAGATGACGTTGATACCCAAAGGATAAGCTTTTTTTTCTGAGAACTCTTTGAAGTACCATGGATCTTCGCCTTCGCGCTCCCATCCATCCCCAAGATCCGTGTTATGTCCGATAAAAATCATCATACGGCCATTGTCGTCGAACACGCCACGATAGTGAACTTCTTCCGTACCATACCCCTGCGCCGTATAGATTTCACCATTTGCCATTTTGTGGGCGAATCCTATCGCCGGAATCTGAGGCCGTTCCTTCAAATCGTAGACACAATGAAAGACGGGGTGCTCCAGCGGTAAGTCTTCCCATTTGCGATCCGGAAATACCTGGTCGAGTTCTCGTTCAAGACCGTCCCATTCATCATCTCCCCAGAAATCATCGACCATCAGAAATCCGCCGTTCAGCAGATAGGTTCGCAGAGCTTTGCGTTCCACTTCTTCGAGATAGATGTATCCGGGTTCGATGAGATAGATAAACGGATAGTCGAACAGGCGTGGATCGGTGAGTTCAATGATGACGCCATCGGGATCCGTGTGAATCGACGTAAGCTGCTGCAGTCGATACGAAAAATTCAGATCGGCATCCGGGTAATCTGTGTCCCAGGCCCAGCCTCGCATGGATCGATATCGAATTCTGGCAAACGTGAAGACATCGTTGCGGAATTTTTCATCGACTTTCCAGTCGGGCACGCCGTTTCTTTGCACGCGGCCGTCAGCACCCTGATGATTCCGATAACGTCCGCGTCGGCCGCCGAACTGCGCAAACGCAGCGGCTGTGCAACAGATCGCGAGTAAAGCAATCAGGACAATTCCGTGGCGTCGATTCATGCCATGAACCCTCGACGTCGCCTAATAAAAATGTGTGTTTGCAGGAACACAGGTTGTCGCAGATTTGAAGACGAATTGCTACTGAGAGCGGTTCTGGACGGGAACGGTCACACATGAACAAGCGTCATTCGTCTGATGGCGAGCTGAGCGGCTTTAGCAACGCTCGCACAATGACTGTCAGACTTGTGGCCCGAATTGCTTATTCAACCTCCCCCACGCGGAGCGTTTGGGGGAGGTCGGACGAGCGAAGCAAAGTCCGGGAGGGGGCCAAAGTCCGGGAGGGGGCCATGCACCGAGGTTGAGCACTATTCCAGAATTCACATCTCGCGCACGCCCTCCCCCGGACCATCGCTACGCTCGGCCCGACCCCTCCCGGCGTTGCCGGGCGGGGTTGTGAAATGCGACTGCTGTTCATTGAGCGATCCTTTGCCACCGCTCGCCTTGCACTACTGCGGAACGGCTGCCGCTGCGGCTTGCCTGCCTTTTTCCAATGCCTCTTTCTGCTGTTCCTGCATTTGCTGCATCATGTTTTCCTGAGTGTCAATCATCCGAGCGAGCATGTGGTTGGCGAGCGCTTCGCCGATGGCGGCCTGTACCAGGATTCCACCTTCGTCAGCGTGAACCGTGAATGATGCCTGTTGCGCGCCTCCAAGATCGAAAACACGTTGCATGATCGTTGTGGGTTTGTCGTAATTCCTCCCAAACCCCTGGAACGCCATGGGATTCGGCGGAAACCACCACGCGTTTTCATCGAGCCAATGGGGCAGGGGAGCGATGCCGGACGGATCTTCCTGGGGATAGGTGAGCCAGCGCTCCATGTCGATTTTTACGGTCAGCAGCGGAGTGCGAACCGCGAGACCTCCTGAATGACAGCGATCGATGGACTGGCGAAGAATCTCCTTTGCGTTTTCCGCACCAGCGGCGAACCACAGGCGACTACCTTCGTGCATCAGGGTAATGTGAGTGATTCGAATACCTGCGACCGCTGCGAGCTGTTCCACCTCTTTGTCAGGTATCAACAATTGCAGAACAGGCTGGCCATCGACCTCGGTGAGAGTAATCTTCTCTGCGTCACCTGACGGAGCATTGTCCGCATGGGTCATGAAGTAATGCAGACTCCTCAGCAGTTGCGGATTGTCGCTCACCTGCAGTCCGCCATAGAAAACTCCGCCGGATGTTTCTGACCAGCCGATCTTGGCAAGGAATTCCAGGTTGCGATGTTCGGCGATGCCAGTGAGTGTGTCCGAGATGACTTTTGCAGCATCCACCATGCCTGCGTTACCGTTGGACTGTTGATCGATCGCTTCCTGAAGCCATGTGCCGGTTGCCAGCAGTGCGGCAGGAGCTTCTTCCGGGAATCGCACGCACAAATGAATCGTCACGGCAGCATTGTCATTCAGGATCGGAGCAAACTGGCTGAATCCTGCGGCGGATTGAAGCTGCCTTGTCAGTTCACTGTTGTTACGGGAGCGGATACGAAATTCGCCGCGCAAAGAATCATCGTCTGCGGAGGCGAATCGCATCCAGCCGGCGGCATTGTCGATATCGAACAGCACGGCCTTGACCAGTGCCAGCCCCAGATCGCCGGACGAACGCCGCATGTTGTACGTTGTATCGGACTCATCATCGTGCTGCTGAAGCTGAGTGCCGACGGCAGCCGTAAGCATGTTCCAGCCAAGCTGCCGGATTCCAACGGGAATGCGATCCAGGTATGCGTCAATGCCAAGATCATTGGCACGACTGATGCTGCTGGTGACGGACGCGGCGGACGGCAATTCCATCTCCAGCAACTCCTCAAACGTGGCTCTGTAGAGGACATTGTCGAAGTAGCGGCAGTATTCTGTCATCGTTGACGTGTTTTCGATAAACTTCATGCCATCTTTCTCGACGATCTTCTGTTCGTGCCGCCAGCCTCCGTTTTGACTATTAGTGAGCTGTTTCTCGTCATAGCCTTCCGGCAGTGGTGATGTGTTTGAAGCTCGATAGCCGACTTTAAAGCAACTGTTGCCAAGATCATCCATGTACCCGTTGCCGCCGTAATTCGTCTTCCCGGCGTTGAGTAATCGTAGCGCATCGTCCTCATCCCGGACGGGTTGAAAGCTGACAGTTTGGAATGTCGGGATCAGCCCCGTCACCATGTACCAAGCCATACCGAACACGGGTTCATCGATATCCGCTTGCCTCCCTTCGCTATCAGTGCGAGTCTCCTGCTGTTCAAACTGCGTGCGTAGGGTTGCGCCGATTTCGAGTCGTTCAGAAAACGACTTCCCATAGTCCAATATCCGTTTTTGCGTCACATCGCGCGCGTACCAGATCGCGATCGGCTTGTCGGCAATTTTTCCCTCGAGCTGGGCATCGGCAGCATTGGGAGCAACCGCAGTGAGCAGAAACACGACGACGAGTAGTCGCAGACAGGCTAAGCGAAGTGCATCCAGCATACGGAAGTCATCCAATCGGCAGGCAAAGGGCAGGGCGAAGCATTGAGGTTGAAATCAAGGGACTGATCCAGCGTAGCGGGCATTTTGTCTTTCGACGTGTGAAGAAACTGAAGAATTTAGCGAAAACATCTAGCAACAGACAGCCGAGTTGATTTGTTCGTTTAACGGTAAGCCGCAGGCGACGGATCCGTTAAGGATCTGTCGGACATAGACTGTCGTATTTCTCAACCCCGCCCTCCGAAGGCAGGGAGGGGTCGGGCCGAGCGAAGCGATGGCCCGGGGGAGGGCAGCCACGAATTGTGAGTTCTGGAATCGCGTTCAATAGAAGTGCGGTTCGTTTGACCCGACTCGTAGAGGAGGCCCGCTGCACAAAGTGCAGCCGTGAGAAAGCCTCCTCTACGAGTCGGGTCAAACGAAATCTCCCCCTGACAACAAAAACCACCGCTGAAAAATCTTCGAATTTCCTTGAAATTGTTATTTGTTGCGGACCCAAAGTGCGAGCCCCCTCCCGGACGTTGCTTCGCTCGTCCGACCTCCCCCTGAAGCTCCGCTTGGGGGAGGTTGTCTACGCCAACCTGAACGCAACCTGAATTCTGAAACTTCGTTGCTTGATGAGTCTGAGGCTATCCCGTTTCCACCTGTGTGGGCTACTGAATTTGAAACTCAAGCACAGGAGAATGTTATGTCACACAGTAACCGGAAACGTACGCGCCGTCATATTGCCGAGTGGTTGCAATCTGGAATGTCTCCTGTTGCCGAAGTTGCTGAAGGACGAACACTTTTGTCCGCAGCCGCGATCGATGGGACAGGCAATAATCTGCTCGTCTGAATGCGCTGATTGATTCGATCTTTGCTTCGCTTCCTCGTGAGTTGCCATAAGAAATGGTCCCGAAAATGATTTCCTGTCCTGAGTAGGACGAACTAAGCCACGCACCGGCACCTGGCTCGCGCGTTTTTACAAATGGAAAATCTAACCTTCCGGCCCAGTTAGGGCAGACGTTGGTTGCAGTGGGAGTTGTGTCATTACGATACCCGGCCTGAATTCATCTGGTGATTTGCCTCAAGGCGTACATACGGCTACGCTTGCTGAGCTTGAACTTGTTTTTGGGCAATTGAACCGGAGTCGCAGCCTGCTTTTTCATCGACTTCAGCGTATCCACAGCCTTGCGTAGGGCACCGGGCATCTCGTTCGCTTCATCGTCTACGGTTCGTTTGTAACAGATAAGCTTGTACCCAATGATATTGACGTCTTCATCGTGTTTGGCGATGAATTTGATGCGTCACTCTGCAGCAAAGAAGTCTTGCTGCTGCTTGACCATTCGATCGCTGATGCTCATTTTGGCGCGAGCGTGTTCTGGCTCCGTCGTCCTGCTGCTTTCGGTGGTGAACAAGCTTCGATAGAATTCTGGCAGACAAGACGCGGGGGAGGACGACGCGGCATCGTTGAAATTGTGGAGAATTCAAATGATCAATAACGACAATGAACTTTCAGTAACACTTGAACGAATCCGACAGATGCAGGATCAACTGGCGATGCTTCGAAGAGCTGAGAACAATACGGTCAACTATCGTCTTTCGTCCAGTGGATTCATTTCTGAAATTGATCGAATGCAACTTGATGTCCGGGAATACCTGAGTACACCGGCAGTGGGTAGTGTCCGGTAGGCGCGAAAACTGATGAACGCAGGAAGGTGACAGGAACCGATTTGTTGACAGGCCGATGAACGGTTCCTGATGTCTTGCTGTGTGAGTGCTTGACAAGTCAGCCCATCGAGTTGCACGCGCATCTCGGAGAGCTGGCGCCACTCCACTCGCCGGGGATCATTTCACGGCGCGTCCAGTATACAATCAATGAAAGATTCGCTCGAAACCCCGTGCGTGGCCTATGTATTCGCTTGAATGGAAGATCAAAATGTTTGTGAATACTCGATTCGTGAAATACGTGATGACAATTCTGCTGTTCGTTGGGTTGGCGTCCCCGGTGCAGTGCCAGGAGGATGTCGTGCCAACTGCGCCAATTGCCGGCGGCGAAGCTGCCGACGGACAAGTCAACGTGGAGATGATGCCGGAAGATCAGGCTCGCTGGTCGTTTTTCGCGGATATTGAAGTTCCGCCAGCGGATGATTCCATCACTTCTGTGACGACTCCTCAACTTGTGGATTTTTTTGCAACACCCGACGTCTTTGAACATGCTCGACAGGATTTGTCGGATCTTCGCATCTACACCGGTGATGGCAACACGGCTCCGTGTGCGCTCCGAATCCTTTCACCGAAATCTGTTCGCGATGTATTTGCGGCGGTTGAGTTCAATCGATCTGAGCCGGAAGTGGGCGTGCATGAATTGACGCTCGATCTGGAGCGAGACGACATCGAACACAACGAAGTCCTGGTGGAAACAACCGGCAAGAACTTTCGCCGCTCGGTCGTGATTTCCGGGAGTGCGGATGCAAAGGACTGGAAACCTCTGGTCTCCGGGCATGTCATTCAATTCACGTCTGGGGAACAGACGCTGATGAATCAAAGTTTTCAGTATCCGAACAGCCGACATCGGTATCTCCGAGTGCAGGTGACGCCGGATCCGCAGGCGGTCGATGGCAACGACACGTTCACGTTTCAGTCGGCCAGTGTGATTCGTCAGCTTGACGTTCCCGGTCAGCCGGTCACTACGGAAGCCGTGATGAGCAGTCGTGAGCCAACTCGACAGTACGGCGCGCCAGGTTCACGCTGGATTCTGGATTTCGGAGCAGCGATTCCGTGTGATCGTCTGGAAGTCATTGTTCAGGATGACGAGTTTGCGCGCGATGTCTCGCTGGAGGCCGAATCTTTGAATGGACTCGGACAACCCGAGTTTTATCCAGTGTATGTCAGCGAAGGAGTTGAGTGGCGGCGTGTTCGAGGCGAACGGGCGGTGCCGATGTCGGTAACGTTTCCTGAGATCCAGTCGCGTCGGTTGAGACTGACCGTTGCCGATTATCGCAACAAGCCGCTGACATTAGGTTCTGTTCAAGGCAGCGGGGCGGCCCGCCAGATCATTTTCGAACGGCTGGAAGATTCCAAACTGCCCGTGAAACTCTATTTCGGCAATCAGGAAGCTGAGACAGCCAACTACGACTTCGCCCGAAATCTGCCAGATTCGCTGCAGGCAGATCCGTTTCGTGTGTCCCTCAGTGCGGCCGAATCCAATCCGGATTTCGTGCCGACTCCGAAAGCCTTTACCGAACGCTTTCCATGGTTGGTTTATGTCGCACTGAGTTCCGTCAGTTTGGTGTTGGGTGTTGTGATTATGAATTTGTCGAAGGCCGCCATTGCGAACCATGATGCAGCATCGGAAGCAAT
>Ga0105047_10003160_pt1 | contig 29113 bp, 23 predicted proteins | sample MAT04_FD_78384 | JGI IMG/M metagenome (GOLD analysis project Ga0105047, IMG submission 78384) | Freshwater microbial communities from Lake Fryxell liftoff mats and glacier meltwater in Antarctica - MAT-04 (megahit assembly) | ecosystem: Environmental > Aquatic > Freshwater > Ice > Liftoff... | reverse complement strand
CTCGAGGATGGCGAAGCTGTCGAATACGAGGCCGTCGACGGACCCAAGGGTACCAAGGCAACCAAGGTGCGCCGCACGAGTGTGCCGGTACCGCAGGAAGCCTGATAATCTTTCAGAGGCGGGCCTTCGCACGTCATAAGCCCGCCACGATTCCGAGCAATCAACCGCCCGCACGACAGTGCGGTTGCTGATAGCGTACGTCTTGAATCAATGGGATTTTAGAGGTGACGATGCGTAGACGAAGCATCCTGCTTCGCCTCATGTCTTCACGCGCTTCAACAAAACCCACGTCACCGGTGCGAAGACGAAGACCGGTAGCCACGCCATCATCGCCGGCCAGCGGTCGTTCCAGGCGGGGCCGAGCATGTTGTTGCCCGCCAGGTGCTGTGCCAGGAAAATAGTCGCCATGCACGCGCCGCTCAGCACGACGCTCTTGGCAGCTGCGAGCTTCAGCTGACCCGGCTCGCGCTGGAGCACGCAGGGGATCGTCAGCAGCAGCAACACAATGTTGATCACCGGTTGCAATCGTCTGAAATGCTTGACGCGCAACAGGTCGGCAGCGCCGTATTGCTTGCGGTGCTCGAGCAGTTCATCAATTTTACGGATCGATAGAAGCTCCACCGATTTGCTGTTCCGATAGAGTTTGATTTCATCAGGCGTGATTCGAGTGGGAAGCACGTCCACAGGCGTCCGACGCACGCCGCCGGGCGCATCGGGCAGCAACTCAGTATGTCGCAATCCATTCTGCGCCCGCCAGAGGCGCGCGTTTCCATCCCATACCGCCCGGTCGGCGGAGATATAAGCGAGCGGCATGTTCTGCTCATCCACCTCGATGTAATCGGGAAACTCCATCGTCGGCGCGTGGTCGACCCCGCCCGGTGAATAAAGCGCTGCGATCAGTTGCGCGCCGTTGTCCTCCTGCATCGCACGAATCGCGAATGTCTTCCCACTGGTGTCGCGCAATTCATCGTGTCGGCGAATAAGCTTGGGAATCATGTTCGGGATGATCAGTTCCTGATTGACCATCACCAGCACATTCAGCAGCACAGCCATCAGCAAAACCGGCCGCGCGATCCGAAGCATGGGCATGCCCGCAGCCAGCATCGCGGTCGTCTCGTTGAATCGGCTCAGTCGCAACAACGTAAACCCCGCTGCGACATTTGGAATGACGCCCGACAGGTGCGAAAAAATCAAAAAACTCTGATAGAAATAAAAGTCGGCAATGTCCCAGACAATGGCCAGCACCGATGCAAAGGTCGCCCCCTTGACCTTGGTTTGAACCTCCATCAGTTCATCAAAGTTGAAGACCATGTCCATGACGACCCACAGCGCAATCAGCACACCCGTGAAGAGCAGGTAGTTCTTCAGGAAGGCAGCGAGCGTGTAGCGATCGATCAGTTTCATTGGCACTTCTACAATTGCACTCATCTCTCTAGATGTTCACCGCCGCTGGAGTCTAAAAGTAAGGGACCCCGCGATGACCATGACCACGAGATTGCCGGACCAGATCAACCACACCCCAAGCTGAAGCGGATTGTTGCTTGCTGTCGGAAAATCAGGGACGTTTTCGCAAGTGTGCTGACCGGTCACGATCAGGACAATGCAGATCATGGCTGGTACGACGCTCACAGCAAAGGCTGTCAGGAAGTTACCGCTTCGGCTCATCACACCCAATGGGCAGCCTATCATCACAAGAATCAGGCAACTGACGGCAAAGCTGGCGCGGGCGTTCAGTTCGCTGCGCACGTCATTGGCGACGACGATCAGCTGCCTTGCCAGGCGGTTGCGATCTTCCGCATTGAGGGTCTTGCGCACGAGTTGACGCTCGATGGGCAGTTGGCTGATCGCTCGGATTTCCTCCGGCATCACCACTGAAAAGTCGCGCACGAACTCTCGCCAGGCAACGACCTCGCCGGCATCGACGGTCACCTGCGCATCCATCAATTCCAATGAGACCTGCATCCGCCCGGCGTCGTCATCGCTGCGGGTGGTGATGCTCACCTGTGCACAGTCGGCAGAGAGCATGGTCTGGCCGTCGCGCTCCTGGATCACGCGCATGGGGCGACTTAAAGTGTCGGCGGTCGAGGGGATGTCCAACCGGCGTTTGCGCATCTCGGACTTGGCAGCGCCAAGTCGGCTGACGATATATCGCTCGCCGCCAGCCTCGAACACGATGTTGGCGGTTGGGCCTTCGAGCTCATGGCGAACGCTCTCTAGATAGGTTGATTCCTGCTCTCGCCGGCGGGCTGTCTGGACCATGTCACGCACAGTCGACGATTTGCTCGGGTCGTTATACAGCACATGAAGGCGCGTCAGGTCCATGAACTTTGTCTTCTCCCGGATCGGAGAAGGAATCGGCACGGGCCCGAACTGCGTCTGACGCACCCCTCCTGACACGGCCCGGCGATCCTCAAACTTGCGTGGAAACTTGATCCCGTCCTGCAGATCGACGTGCAGCGTGACCTCCTCCTCGGCATTGTCGGGATTCTGACGAATGTAGACCGTTGCGCTTTCGGCCAGCCAGAAATCCTCAGGTACCTTCAGTTTTTTCTCGCCAAACGGAATCAACTCCTGCGTACGAATCGCTGGCGCGATCAGCACCACGCGCTGCTCGTTTGGACGAAGGGGGTCAACCTCCGGCACATAGGCCCCCCGCGCAAAGACAGTGATATCCCCGAAGCTGGCTTCATGCGTCTTTTCAATCTGACTGGCCACCAACCGCGCAAGGTTCGAATAAATAACCTGCTCGACTTTCAGCGTGAAGTTCGGAACGACAAAGCAGAGAAACAACAAACTGACCAGCGACGCGACAAATCCCAACCGCAACGCCGGCTGCGCAATCGACCAGTAACTGATCCCCGACGCACGCATGGCCGTGAGCTCATTGTCGGCTGACAATCGCCCGTAAACCGACGTCGTGGCGAACAGTGCGGCAACGGGGAGCGAATAGGTGCTCATGGCAGGGAGAAAGAAGAAGAGCATCTTTCCCACCTGCCCCGCATCCAACCCATGCTGCGTGAGCGGTCGCAGCAAGCCCCCAAAGCTCATCACGCCCGCAAGCACGACGCACGTCAGCGCGAACACGCGGATCAAATCCCAGAAGATGTAACGAAATAAAGTACGGCTCACGGTCGAGTCAGCATTGTGAGGGCGGAGGGGAAGGGTGTCGAGAGCGCGCCCGGACGGTTATATTGTCTTCCGTGCGATTGAAACGCGTCGCAAAAACGCTGATCGACTTTTGTTACCCGGGCATTTGCCCGAATTGTCACAACGAAAGTGCCGGTCCTGCGTTGTGCGATCCGTGCTCACGACTGCTGGCGACTCTTTGCCAAACGTGCATGTGCCCCGCCTGCGGGATGCCCCTGCCCGAGCCTGACGCACCGTGCGCCCATTGCCTGGGCAGCGGCATCGCGCACTACGACCGCGTGCTGGCCATGGCGCCGTTTCGTGAGCCCGTCCGACATCTGATTCATCAAATGAAATATCATGGCAGATGGGCGATCGCCGAACTGCTGGCCGACGCGTGGATCAACAAACGCCTTCAATTGCCCGCCGACGCGCTACTGCTACCCGTGCCGTTGCATCGGATCCGGCAAGTGATCCGAGGCTTCAACCAAGCCGACGTCATCGCAAGACGGATCGGCAAGTCTTGCGGACTACGCCTGGTGCATCCGGCTGTGCGATTGAAACGAACAAAGAACCAATCGCTCACGTCATCGCAAGCACAACGTACCGACAACCTTCGCGACGCGTTCGGCCTGATCTCCCCCCACAAAATTCGGGGTCGACATGTGGTCGTGATCGACGACGTCATGACCACCGGCGCAACGCTGCTCTCCCTCGCCAGAGTGCTACGAGAAGCGCAACCAGCAAGCCTTACCGCGTTAGTGATCGCCCGCGCCGATCCGGTATCGCACGATTTTCAGTCGATATGAAATGCGGGGGGAGTTCGTAGTGGATAGTTGGTGGTCGATAGATGTCGTTAATCATCGGTATCTGAAGATTTTAGCTGATCAACGTAACCTCCCATGCGCTAACAGCTACCAACTATTAGCTCGCTGCGCTTAGGTAACCCGTGAACGTGGCAAAATTTGACACAACCGGGATCGATCCGTAGATTCGCTATGCAGTTTGGAGTTGACCCGTGAACTGTATTGAGGTTCGACTTTGGCTGCGACCGTTGTAATCCCTGCCCGCTTTGCATCCACGCGCTTCCCCGGAAAAATTGTCGCCTCAACCACCGGCAAACCCCTTGTCCAGCACGTGGTCGACCAGGTGCGAAAGTGCCAGCGCGTGACCGACATCGTTGTCGCTGCTGACGATGAACGCATTGTCGCTGCCCTTCGTCCGTTTGAGACGCGCGTGGTCATGACCGCTTCCACGCATCAAAGCGGCACGGATCGCATTGCCGAGGTTTGTCGCACGCTGACGGACGACATCATTGTGAATGTTCAGGGTGATGAGCCGGAAATCGACCCCTCCACGGTCGATGCCCTCATCGCCCGGCTGGAGCTCAAGCAGGACGACATGGCGACCGCTGCCACCCCGTTTCTTGCGGGGTGGGATGTCAACGATCCCAATCTCGTCAAAGTGGTGTTGGATCTGACAGGACGCGCGATGTATTTCTCGCGCGCACCGATCCCGTTTGATCGCGACCGATCCGGCATGCCGGATCGAACGTACTACCTTCATCTGGGCATCTACGCATATCGTCGCACGTTCCTGAAGGAGTTCGCAAGCTGGAAGCCCACGCCACTTGAACAATCGGAGAAGTTGGAACAACTGCGCGCCCTGGAGCATGGTCGAACGATTTACGTTCATCTAGTGGAGCGCGCCACGCACGGCATCGATACGCCCGAACAATACACAGACTTTGCAAGGAGAGTTGGCCGGCGATGACGGATCACATGGGACTCACACGCCCGCGCGATTGACGAATCTGCCACCGACTGAACAACACATGAGCAACCTCGACCTATTATCCCGGATCGGCCAAACCTCCACCGAAGAGACCGAATTCTACGCGCCCATGCCCGCAGGCTATCGCAAGGGACATCACAAATATGTGTTTGTCCTCGGCACGGTGATGTCTGGACTTGGCAAGGGAATTTTCAGTTCTTCGCTGGCAAAGTTGATGAAGGACAAGGGTCTGACTGTCGCGCCCATCAAGATGGAAGGCTACCTCAACATCGACTCGGGGACACTGAATCCGTATCGGCATGGTGAGGTGTTCGTTCTCGACGATGGCATGGAAACGGACATGGATCTGGGCACGTACGAGCGCCTGCTTGATCAGGATTTGTCGGGAGCAAACTTCACCACCAACGGCCAGATTCTGTCCGGGGTTTTGAAAAAGGAACGTGAAGGCGGCTATCTCGGTCGCGATGTGCAGGTCATTCCGCACGTTGTGGGCGAAGTAAAGCTCAAGCTGCGCGAACTGGCTGCCAAGGCGAACGCGGACGTGATCTTTGTCGAGGTCGGCGGAACGGTGGGTGATTACGAAAACTCGTTTTATCTTGAGGCATGTCGACAGCTTGCCTACGAGGAAGGGGACCAATCATCGGTCTTCGTCGCATTGACCTACATCCTTGAACCGGGCACGCTGGGCGAGCAGAAATCCAAGGCCGCTCAGTTGGGCATCAAGCGTTTGATGGAGGTCGGCGTGATGCCCCACCTGATTGCCTGCCGAGCAACCAATCCGGTCAAGGACAAGGTGCGCGAGAAGATCAGCATGTACACCAACGTCCCGATGAAGCGCGTCTTTTCGATGCACGACGTCGACAGCATCTACCGCATCCCCGAATCCATGCGAGAGGCCGGTCTGGATCGCGAAGTCCTGACCATGCTTAACATTCATGATCGTGTCGATCAGCGGAAAGAGGACCAGGCGCGCATCAAATGGCGGGCGTTTGTCGATCGCATCGGGAAGGCAAAACGCGAAGTGACGATCGCCGTCACTGGGAAATACACTGCACTTCGGGACGCCTATGCAAGCATCATCAAGGCCGGTGAACATTGCGGGGTGCATCTCGGTGTGAACGTGGAGTTCCGCTGGCTCGACACGACCGAAATCCACAGCGGAAACGTCAGCAAGCGCCTCGACGGTGTCAACGGCATCATCGTGCCCGGCGGGTTTGGGGTGCGCGGGACCGAAGGCAAGATCGAATGCATCCGCTTCGCCCGTGAGAACCGATTGCCTTATCTGGGATTGTGCCTCGGCTTCCAGATGGCCGTCATTGAATTCGCGCGAAATGTATGCGGACTTACCGACGCAAACAGTTCAGAGTTCGACACCACCTGCAAGACGGCTGTCATTGATATCCTCCCTGAACAAAAAAAGATCGAAGGCCTCGGTGGAAACATGCGGCTCGGTGGCAAGGACATCACACTTAAGCCCGGTACGCTGGCTGCAAAATTATACGACAACGCCACGACCACGCGCCTGCGTTTTCGCCACCGTTATGAGGTCGATCCGCAATACGTGGCCATGCTTGAGTCTCATGGCATGATCTTCAGCGGCAAACATCCTTCCCAACCCATCATGCAGATTCTTGAGTTGCCTCCGGAGATGCATCCCTATTTCATCGGCACGCAGGCGCATCCTGAATTGAGCAGCCGACCGCTCCGCCCGCAACCGTTTTTCATGGGTTTGATCCAAGCCGCCATCGAGCATCAATATCCCACCCCCGGAAAAACGCACGCCAAGCAGCCGCAGGCGGTCGAAGTGCAGCACTGACCGGTGCGCACCCACATTGGCCGATGCTGTCGCACTGACTTGACGCCTTCATTTCAGGCGTTCAAATGCGCGTCCTTACCCAACTGGAGGACTCGCGATGAAAGCTCCCCGCAACGTGCATGACGGCTCGACACAACCGCCGCGCCTGGCGGTCTACGGAAATACATGGGGACTGCTGGAATTGCCGAAGCTCCCGCGGTCGCGTGAATGGTCGTTTGAGGAGAAGCTTGATCGCCTGGTCGAAGCTGGCTTCCACGGCTTGCAGGCGGGCCCAGGTGAAGCGGAGCAAATCCGCGCATCGGGCCTGCGCTATTGCAGTTCCGGGCGCATCAACCTCCCCGCCGACGCCGACCACGCCGTCAAGGAAGCCGCCCACGTGGGCGCGGACTGTCTGACCGTCCACGCCGGCTGGGGCATGGAAACCGACGCCGAGATTGACGCTCTCGTCGGCGCGATCCTCAATGCATCGGAAAAACATCGTTGCCCGGTCTATATCGAGACGCACCGCGCCACGCTCGCCCAGGATATTTTTCGGATCGTCGAGCTCACCAAACGCATCCCCGAGGTGCGCTTCAATGGCGATTTCTCGCACCTATATTGCGGGCAGGAAATGGGATATCGCGGATTTGCAACGACCAGGCATTACGTGACGCCCATTCTTCAGCGCACCAGCTTTTTTCACGGGCGCATCAGTGATGGACAATGCATGCAGTCAGACGTCGGTGACGGCCGCGAGAACGTCCACGCGCGCAACTTTCAAAGCCTTTGGGAAGAGGCCATGGGATACTGGCTTAAAGATGCAAAGCCAGGGGACATTCTCCCCTTCACGCCCGAACTCGGCCCGCCATCCAGCGGGTACAGCATCACGCAGCGCGACATCACCGGGACGGTCGTCGAACTCAGCGATCGCTGGCAGCAGTCGCTGGTGCTCAAGCGCCTTGCCGAGGAAGCCTTCACCGCCGCGCTTCAGGCGTAGGCGGGGTCGTTCCAAATCATTCGGCCCATATTTCAACGCGCATTCAACCCGCTCGCGGGATCAAGCGAATCGAACATGACCATCGACATCTACCCCAAATCGCGCACGTCCTCGCTCGACATCGAGCTATTCAAAAATCCGACGAACGAGTATCGCGGCACGCCATTCTGGTCGTGGAATAACAAGCTTGACCTCGCTCAGCTTAAACGACAGATCGACTGGCTGGGCGAGATGGGCTTTGGTGGATATCACGTACATTCGCGCACCGGCATGGGCACTGCCTACATGGGTCCGGAGTTTTTGAGCATCGTCAAAGCCGTGACCGAATACGGTAAATCGCGCGACATGCTGACCTGGCTTTATGATGAAGATCGCTGGCCCAGCGGTGCTGCGGGTGGGCTGGTCACGAAGAATCACACGCATCGTGCCAAGCATTTGCTGTTCACCCCTCGCGCGTACGGCAGCGGGCAGGGGACGGCAAGTGGATATTCCAGCGCAGCCGGTCATCGTCAGGAAAATGGCGTACTTGTCGCGCGGTACGACGTCCAACTGAAGGATGGATTGCTGGCGGGCTATCGCGTGCTGCAGGATGGTGAAGCGCCCGCCGGTCAGGTCTGGCACGCCTATCTCGAAACCGCCGGCGACGACAAATGGTACAACGGTCAGGCCTACGTCGACACGCTGAGCCGCGAGGCAATTCAGAAATTTATCGAGCTGACGCACGAACCTTACTACAAGCTGCTCTCAAAGGATTTCGGCGGATGCGTGCCGGCGATCTTCACCGACGAACCGCAATTCCCACATAAGCAGAGCTTCAGCGCGTCGAGTGACCTGCGTGACGTGACCATCCCCTGGACAACCGACTTTGCCGCGTCGTTTGAAAAAATGTATGGCGAGCGCATTGAAGAAAAGCTGCCGGAGATTTTCTGGGAATTGCCCGATCATAAACCGTCGCTCGCGCGCTATCGCTATCACGACCACGTAGCCGAGCGATTTGCCGAAGCGTTTGCCGACACGGTGGGCAACTGGTGCAAGGCGCACGGCATTGCGCTCACAGGTCACATGATGGAGGAGCCCACGCTCCAGTCGCAGACGGCGGCGCTGGGTGAGGCCATGCGCTCGTATCGATCCTTCCAACTGCCCGGGATCGACATGCTCTGCGACTGGCGTGAATACACCACCGCCAAGCAGGCCCAAAGCGCCGCCCATCAATACGGATATCCGGGGGTGCTGAGCGAACTGTATGGCGTGACAAACTGGGACTTCGATTTCGTCGGACATAAGGAACAAGGTGATTGGCAGGCGGCTTTGGGCGTGACCGTGCGCGTGCCGCACCTGTCGTGGGTGTCGATGGCCGGCGAGGCCAAGCGCGACTACCCGGCGTCGATCTCGTATCAATCTCCCTGGTTTCGTGAATACAAGTTTATTGAAGACCACTTCGCCCGTGTCGCGACCGTGCTGACGCGCGGTACGCCCGGCGTGCGCGTGGGGGTGATTCATCCCGTTGAATCCTACTGGCTATGTTTTGGCCCGCTGGAGCAAACCAAGGCCGAGCGTGAAGAACGTGAAGCGGATTTTGGCAACATCACCAAGTGGCTGTTGCACGGCTTGATCGACTTTAATTTCATCTGTGAATCGCTCCTGCCCACGCAGATAAATTCCTCGCATCGCGCGCCGCGCGCGACGTCCAACACGCGCCCCACCCTCGCCGTCGGTCAGATGAACTACGAAGTGATCCTCGTCCCGGGACTACGCACAATTCGCGCGACGACCTTGGATCGGCTGGAAAAGTTCGTCGATGCAGGCGGAGCGGTGCTGTTTGTCGGCGAGGTTCCGACACTGGTTGATGCACGCCCTTCGGATCGCGCCGAGCGACTGGCCAGCCGGGCCAAGCGGCTCGCCAACGCGCGCCCGGGTGTCATCGCTGCTCTTGATACGTATCGCGATATCGATGTGCGATCGTGGTACGACGGGGCACCGGTCGATTCTCTTCTCCATCAGCTTCGACTGGACGGCGATCGCCGGCATCTCTTCCTGACCAACACCGACCGCGGCGCCGGTCGGCGTACCCGTATCAAGTGTCGGGGCGAGTGGGCAATCACACAACTCGACACCTTCACCGGGGCATCGCAGGCGATCAGTTCGCAGCAGGCAGATGGTTGGACGACATTTGAATGGCACTTCGACGGCGCGGCGAGCCTGCTTGTCACGTTGTCACCCGGAAAATCCGAAGCACAGCCGCTCCCCCCACCACTCACTTTCACCGAGATATCGCGGCTGCCAAGTCCCGTGCCGATCACCCTTTCCGAGCCGAACGTCCTGCTTCTCGATCAAGCGCAATGGCGGATCAACGACGACCCTTGGCAGCCTTTGGAAGAAGTCTTGCGCCTTGAAAATTTCGCCCGGGCAAAACTGGGACTCGACGCCAAAAGTGGGCATATCGTCCAGCCCTGGGCCGATCAGGAGCCTATCAAAACCCTCGGGCGTGTCAGTCTGAAGTTCGTCATCCACACCGACGTCCCGCTGACGGGCGCGTCGCTTGCGGTTGAGGATGCGAAGGACTGGTCGATCGAACTCGATGGGCAGCGCGTGCCCAGTGCGATCACCGGCTGGTGGACGGATGAAGCGATCCACACCGTCAGTCTCCCGCACTTGTCGGCAGGTTCACATGAGCTTGTGATTTCGATCGACTACAGCCGTAAGACGAATATCGAATGGTGTTATCTGCTGGGCGACTTCGGAGTAGAGGTGCGCGGTCGCGACGCGCGGCTCATCCCGCCGGTGCGTACGCTGGCCTTCGGCGATTGGACGAATCAGGGTTTGCCTTTCTATGGCGGAAACGTGACCTACCACGCGACGTGTCACGGTGCCGGTGGATCGAACGCGATTGCCATTCCCAATTTCTCAGCGCCGCTGCTGTCGGTCGACTTCGACGGAAAGCCGGCCGGCAAGATCGCGTTCGATCCCTATCGCGTTGACCTCGGCCCCGTTGCACCCGGCCAACATGCGGTCGACATCACCGCTTTCGGCAACCGCGCCAACTGCTTCGGCCAGGTTCACAACTGCGCTAATCCGCTATTTTACAAATGGTGGGGACCCGAAAGCTGGCGGACAACGGGCGAGCTATGGGCGTACGAATACCAACTGCGCCCAATGGGCATACTCGTCGCCCCGCAGGTCTTGGAATATTGATTCGGAGACGAACCCGCACGGTTAATGGTGGGAAGATCAGGTTTGGACGCGCGATACCCCACGTCGCATGAACGCCCCCTTCGTTCGGAAATATCAGCAATACGCCGCGTCTTCCGTTGCACACGCCCGTAAGACGTGGCACGCAAGTTCCGTGTTCAGCAATACTTACCTGCGATGGGCCATACAGGGCTCGAACCTGTGACCTTTGGTGTGTGATACCAACGCTCTAGCCAACTGAGCTAATGGCCCGCGAATCTGGCTTTCGTACTCTACTAAAATTATTTATCGGAGCAAGTCTTGTCCAACAGCGAACGCGATGCAGCCAGTATAACTCTTTTTGTGGGCGCTATTTCGGCGCACGGTTGGCAGCAGGAGGGAACATGGGATGGAGCTTTTCGATTCGATCGTAACTTAATAATATTAATAGAGTTACGTGCGATTGGCAATTTAGACAGTGACATCTAGTCAGCGTTGACAGGCTTGCCGACGTGGGGGTATAGTTGTCCTTCGCTTACGGACCAATTTGTCCGTGAGCCAACGCTTGAAACCTTCAATCCAGTTATGCGGCTTTTAGAGCCGTGGCGCACTTCCGGAGGTGGTATGGAGCCACCCCTCCGGAAGTCTTTTTTTGTACCCGCCTGCTAAACTTTTTCTCACCATGAAACGCGGACAGTTTCAAGCGACCGTCGTCATCAACGAGCCGCTTTGTCGCGAGCACTTTCGGCTGGTCCTTCGCGTCGCGCATTTTCCATCAACGCGTCCGGGACAGTTCGTGCAGGTGAGCTGCATGTCGCCCGATTTTTCGCCGGATGAATCACCCGATCGAGAATGGTCGGAAGGCGAGCGATTGGCGGTCTCCGGATCGGAACTCGCCTCGCCACTGGCCCTGCTTCGCCGGCCTTTTTCGCTGGCGGGTCGGCGCGATACCGCTGCCGGTGTCGAACTTGATCTGATCCATCGGGTCGTCGGGCGGGGCACGCACTGGCTTAGCCTTCTGCAACCGGGCGATACATGCAGCATCCTCGGCCCGCTGGGGAACAGTTTTACGCTTCCGCCTCCGAGCGGACTCGCCTTGCTGGTGGGAGGCGGCGTCGGTATTCCACCGATGATATACCTCGCGTCGATTCTGCAGACTTACAACGCCGTCGCCTTTTGCGGGGCACTATCGCACGACCTCCTGGCCTTGACGGTCGACGCCAGCGCCCTTGCGACAAAGGTCGATGCACTCGCGCCCGCGCTCACGATCACGGAATTCGCACGGCAAGGCATTCCGAGTGTGATCACCACTGATGACGGGTCGTATGGCTTTCGTGGATTCGTTACGCAGGCGTTGGAAGCGTATCTCGATCGTCACGTGACCGACGCAGGACTGCGACAAAGCACTGTGATTTATACATGCGGTCCGGAACCGATGATGAAGCGGGTGCAGGAGATCGCTCGCCAGCGGAGCATCCCGACACAAATTGCAGTTGAACGAGCGATGGCTTGCGGGATGGGCACCTGTCAAAGCTGTTGCGTTCGGATAAAGAAGCCGGACGCGACACGCCCGCCCCTTGCAGGCAAGGATTGGTGCTATCGACTTGCCTGCACCGACGGGCCGGTGTTTAGTGGGGATGAATTATTGTGGTGACTCGGAAATAGAGTTCTGATCCGTCCCATGGACCGCTCAGCCCCAGCCATCCCAATCCTGATCCACGTGACTATCGAACTGGGCCTGTTCCTCCTGCTCGGCCAGGCACGCCATATCTGCCAGCATGTGATCGAGCGCTTGGTCGCGACGTGGATGCCGACTAAGGACCGATGCCACCAGTTGGTCGAGGGCGTCGCCGCTGGGCAGGGTCAATGGGGTGGTGGGCCAATAGTTTCGAAGACGATTCTTATGCCTTGGCTCGGTCACCACGTTTGCCACGGGGCTTGCCGGTGTGTGGCCGGCAACGAGGTCGGTCACGGGCAGGGAGTGGCGAATTACGTTTCCTCCGACTTTCATTTGGCGTACGGTCATGTGGATACGGCTCCTTTCGGACATCTTGGAAGTCAGTCGCTACACCCAATGGGTAACAATAGCGGTGCCAGTTAGGGAATATTATGCAGTCCGATAATGAGTGCGATGCGAGCGTTACGTTAAAGCGTACTACCCTGCTAAGGGGTCGATGCGACAATTCGCTGACTTGTTTGACACGCTTACGACAGATATGACGACCGTCGCAGGCAAATTGTGACAATTTGACCGTAGCAGATGCGAAAGGGGGCACCTCGTAATTTGGCCCCATGCTGCCAGGCATCGCCGGGTTGTTGCATTACCGCGCCTTTTGCTGAAAGAGCAGGACGGTGCGGCCGATCTGGATGCGATCGCCTTCCTTTAGGCGCGCCCTCGTGACTACCTTTCCGTTGATAAAGGTCTTTGATCCCAGGGGCAGATCTTCGATTTCATATCCGCCGGGCACAACATGGATGGCGGCGTGGCGCCGACCGACGAGCGGGTCCTTGAACAGGTAGATGTGACATTGCAACGAGTTCCCGATCAGCGTCGGGTTTCGATAGAGGATGAACTGCTTACCCGCGATAAGTCCCGCCAGCACGCGCAACCAGCCCTGCTTGGCGACATTTTCAATCAGACCGGTAAACAGGCCGGCCGTCGTCCCGATACTGAGGACGGCGACGAGTCGGCTGAGGTATTCATTTCCGGATGCCCGCGCGATCGGGTCGTACAATAACCCCCCGACAACCCCGCCGATGACCCCGCCCACTACGCCGATCGCCAGCTTCTTACCATTGCGCAAGACCAAACCGGGCGCGAGACTGAGGAAACATCCCAGCAGTGCCCACGTAGCCGCCCGTGCGATCATCTGCTGTTGCACGGCAACAGAACCGCGCTCAGTCGCGCGGATGATTTGTTCGAAGATGGAATCCATGAAGAGGGCAACAACCAGCCCCCCTGCCAGCCCCAACACCGCCCCCACTGATCCGTTGATGACCGCCCGCGGAAAGTTGCGCTCGACAATGGGCTCGGCCGCAGCAAGGCAGGCTGCCACGCCCAACCCGCAAGCCCCATAAAAGAGCAGCCTGGCTAAAAAATCCTTCTGCGCATCGGACGCTTCCAGTATCAATTGCTTCTCGTTGCGCACTTCGGGTGACAGCTGGTCGTTTGTATAGAGTCGGTAGTACGGATTGTCATATCCCTCGCGACGCAGTTCCTTAATCGCAGCCGCAGCCTGATAGTCCTTCAAATCTCCCGCGTTCCACTCGGCGATGATCGCCTGATGTCTCACGACGAGAGTCTTGTATTGTTCGCGGGCGTCGGGACGGAGATACATCAGGTGTCCAAGGACCCACCCGATCAAACCTCCGACGAATCCAAAAAACGTCATGTAAACCAGCGCGTGATACCACCAGCTTTGCCGACCCTCCGCAGCCGGCGGGGGAGGCTCCTCCACAGGCTGGGCCTCTGCAATCTGTCGAAGTTTTTCATCGACGGCTGGGCTGGATACATCCTCCCACGAAACTGTGATTTTTTCGCTCATAGTGCTGATCGGTTCACGTCAGGCGTCGTCTGTTATGGGAGAGGCGTGTTCACAGGCTTTGCATTTGCCTCGCACGTTGCCGGGCATTCCTGAGTGCATGTCCATCGCGGTCGTTGTTGACGTATGCCCGCACGGTCGTCGCGCCGCTCGCGCGAATGCGTTTGACCCAGCGGGCAAGCTCATCTTTGGAATAATCATCTCGGTACAAAAGCGTCGTCCCGTGAAGTCGGTTAATGGGTCTTCATGGCGAACTGGTCGGCAGGTGGGGAAGATTCTCCAACGGCTGTGCCGGCGCCCCTCCCGACGACAGCGCATAGACGACCAACGGCAAAATAATCGCACACAACGCAAGAACCACCAGCCCCATGACCAGCCAGGTTTGCGTGCGCTCCAGGACACTGATGCGCTCAAGCAGGCCGGCCACATCCGTCTGGCTGCCCGCGCCTCGGCCTTCGTCACTAACGTGGGCCGCCGACGTTACCGAGTGGGTTGCCGGAGCGTCCTTGGCGATCGTCAACGGCCAGCGTTGGGGCTTGCCGTCCTTCCACGCAAAGCAGCCTTCCTCATGCTGCACCGGGTCGAAGACATATGCCACCTGCCACGCCAGCGGGAAAAAGTTTTCGCAGATGAACGTGTCCATCTCCGAGAGAAAAATGCCGAACCCAGGATGCGTGTGATACCACCCGACGATGCGCCGGCCGGGGTGTTCAAGTTCCAGCGTCTCCTGGATGTGCGTCCACGTCTCTGCAGTAAAGGTGACACTGGTGGACGCGCCCGAGGCGTGGTCGCCTCGAATGCTGGCTTCAATCGAGAGGAAAGGCCCGTCGCCATCACGATAGACATTGCCCACCAGCACCCCGCAGACCTCGATGCGGTCAACGGATTTGCCATGCCTGTAAATCTCGTTGAGGACCGACTGTTTGATCACCACCGAAAACCCACTGTCCGCCCGCGTCGCATGCTCGGGGAAGGCACCGGCAGCGAGGTCGGCTGTTTCGATCTGCCGGACGTCGCGAATGGGGGTTTCGGGATCGTTCGCGCTCATGTCAGCTCCAGTCCCGCGGGTTGATGAAGATCGCCGAGAACCGTTTCAGCATCTCCGCTGATCTCAAAGCCCACGGATTGGGTTGTCGAGCGTGCGATAAGGATGTCGAATGCCGGGATGCCAATATCTGCCAACGTGCGATCGAGAAAGCGTTCGGTTCCTGTGATGGTATGAAAGACCACTAGTTCACGTCTAACGTCCGGGCACTGCGGGCAAAAGGCCTGGTCGGCACGCACCTTGCCGAGCGACGTGTAGAGCAGTTCTTCCCGATTACACTTTGGACAGACCAGCTTTTCCAACACGTCCCGACCCAGCTCAAGCTTGACGTCCCGCCCGAGATGCTCGCGGGCAATCCCGAGTAACGCGCGTGCGGTCAACGTGTCGGCACGGGCATCGAGCGAGATGATCTCTTCGGGCGCGTCGTGCGAATAGCAGTCTTCCTTCCGTTGATATTCAATCAGATACGAATCGCTCGACATTCCATCAAATACAAATCCCTTGCCGGCCATCGTGGGTAGATCATGCAAGAGCTTGACGGCCTCCTGACACTGGACGCCTGCGATGATCGAACTGATCGTCGGTGTGGTCGGTGTCTTGCCGCCTTGCATCTCAGCGCGGGTGAGCGGATTGCAACTGCGACGATTTTGCAGGAGCTTCCAGTCGGTAGCGGACATGGTGCATTCGTAGCACGCGCCTGGCGGGGCAAAGACACGGGCGGTGCCGGAGATGGTCTCGATCGCACCGTCGATCCACGGGCGTCCGACCTTGTAACACGCGCGGTTGATCGCCAGCCGAGCCTCACGATTATCAAGCCCACCAATCACCACATCTGCCCAGCGATACACGCCAAGTCCCAGGTCGTACACCACGTTGCCGTTGAAGGCATGCACATGGATATCAGGATAGATCTCTCGCGCGCCCCGCGCTGCAACGGTGGCCTTGAACGCGCCGTTGTCCGACGCACGATACAGGACGGATCGAGAGAGGTTGGAATTCTCGATGCGATCCATATCAGCAACCAGGATGTTGCCGACACCCAGCAGCGAAAGATTCTTGATGATCTCATTCCCCAGCGCCCCCGCGCCGACGACCAGCACGCGGGCGGATCGCAAACGATCCTGGTCCCACCAACCGATGAGCTTGAACCGATGAAAACGGTCCGCCTCGGCTGACTCGGTTTCGGTGGACGTGATTGTAAGTGGCGAATCCATGGTGCAACGTGGTCCTGTTACGCCCGCCCGATCGTGCAACCAGCGGTGATCTCCGGTTGCAGGCGAAGCACGTCTCCGGCCTTCACCCCGGCCGAGGCGAGCGTCTGCTCATCTAGCAACTGCTTGCCCGACGCCTTGTGGTGGAACTTGTAGCTTAAGACCTGTCCATCCGGCCCGTTACGAGGGAAGTTCATCCTCTCGATCAGGACCGCCAGGATGCGCGCGACGGGCGCGTCATCAGGCATATCGACGTCGCGCCGCTTATTGCCGGTCGCATCCCAGACTTGCACATTGACTGTGGGCATCATTATTCCTTCGCGATCAAGATACCCTGCAAACGTTCCCGTTCCAAAAACCCGCAACCGGTGATGCGCCCCTGAGTGCAGCAAGGGCTGATAATGTTCAGAGTGGGACTGCAATGTTTCCCATTTTGCCAAAGTTGAGATTCTCGCTACACCGACGTAAATCAAATGTTATGCTGTAGACAGTTGGGTGATGGGTCGCTATTACATCGGTGCGCGGTTCGTGGGTAGATATTTTGCCTGCTCGTCGAGTATGCAGAATGTTTTGCGGATCGCTGCTACTTCATTGCTAAGACACCATTGAACTGCAGGTGCCAGTGGCCTCCTTTAATCGGGTTGGTCGGCCTGCTTGTGTCGTATTTGGTTGAATATGGGAATGGACCGTTGGATTCGGTCTTTCAGGGAGAGAAACGTCGTGACAAATAGTCCCCTGCGGGTTTGCCACCTGGGCAAGTACTATCCGCCGGCGCCGGGAGGCATGGAAAGCCACCTGCAGACGCTGGCCCGCGCTCAAGCGTCGCTGGGTGCGGAGGTCGATGTGGTGTGCGTCAACCACATGGATCGACACGGAAAAAATCTCACCTGGTCTCGCCACGGCGCGACCGACACCCTCCGCGAGACCGACGGTCCTGTCCGACTGACGCGCGTTGGTCGAAGCGCCTCATTTGCGCGCCTCGACGTTTGCCCGCAGCTCAACAACATCCTGCGCTCGCTTGACCGTGCGGATATCGACATTCTGCATGTCCACACGCCCAACCCCACTATGCTGCTGGCGTTGTCGGCAGTCCGTCCGGACATCCCGACCGTGATCACCCACCACAGCGACATCGTCCGTCAGCGCATTTTGCGCTATGCGCTCAGGCCGTTCGAGCAGATGGTCTATCGACGCGCCACAACGGTCTTCGCGACGAGCCCCGCGTATCTCTCGCGATCTAACCTGCTCAAGCGATTTGCATCTAAAGTGCGAAGCCTTCCTCTGGGCGTCGGACTTCAAGACTATCTCACCCCCTCCGCTGCTGCACACGCGCATGCCGAGCAATTAAAGCGTGAGCATGGCCCGTTGCTCTGGCTGGCAGTCGGTCGATGCGTTTATTACAAGAACTTCCACGTGGCCATCCGCGCGCTGACGCACGTCCCCGGCAAGCTCATCATTGTCGGGCATGGTCCGGAAGAAAACGCCCTTAAACTGCTCGCCAAGGAACTGGGCGTCTCGGATCGCGTGATCTGGCGAAACTATGCACCCAAGGACGAACTGGTTGGCGCGTATCTTGCCGCCAAGGCGCTCTTTTTCCCGTCCAATGCACGTTCCGAAGCATTCGGACTCGTACAGGTGGAAGCGATGGCCAGCGGGTGCCCGGTCATCAATACGCAGATCGACGGGAGCGGCGTGCCGTGGGTCAGCCCGCATCACGTGACCGGACTGACAGTCCCCATCGACGATGCACACGCGTTCGCCGATGCAGCCAATCGCCTGCACCAGGATCCAGAGCTGCGCGATCGACTATCCAAGGCCGCCCGTCTCCGCGCGGTGGAAGAGTTCGATCACATCCGAATGGGTGAGCGAAGTCTCAGTGCATATCAGGCAGCATTGTCGAAGCAGCAGCGAAAGGCGAGAATGACCACTCGCAACGTACGACCACAGCCTGCGGCTGGGGCGCTCTCAGCCGAAGCGGAAGCGGTTGATGAGCAGGGAATGTTTGCCTGATCGCTCGGATGTCGATAATCAATGTCGCGGGAAGGCAGGCTTCGTTTAAGATGGTGGCATGCATAATTTCGCCGTGGGGCTTGCCCCGCGATTTCTTCGCGCGACTGAAGCGTGGGGCAAGCCCCGCGGCGAAACCTCGAAGTCGAAGTTTCCCGATCTAGTCGGGTCTAGCTCTCCAAAAGACCCGTCCTGTACCTCCCCCGATTATCCACGTGCAAGCATGAACGTCCTTCACTTATTTGCCGGAAACCTGTTTGGCGGGATCGAGCGCGTGGGCATCACGCTGGCCAGCCATCGGGCGTTGTGCCCGGATATGCACCCGCATTTCGCACTCTGTTTTGAAGGTCGATTCAGCACCGAGCTCCGCGCGACGGGCGTGCCGATTCACATGCTGGGCGAAGTCCGGCTCGGCAGACCCTGGACCATTCTCAGCGCCCGCAAGCGACTGAAGCAAGTCATTCGCGAACAAAAAATCCAGACAGTCATCGCGCATGCGTGCTGGCCACACGTAGTGGGCGCGCCGGTCGTCAAGGCAATGGGCATCCCGCTTATCTTCTGGGCGCATGACATCCTGAACGGACATCACTGGATCGAAAGGTGGGCCTCACGGACCTCCCCTGCGCTGGTGTTGGCGAACAGTCGACTGACTGCCAAATCCATTCCGCGCGTCTTTCCGGGCGTGGCGGTCGAACCCCAATTTTATCCGCTCCCCGCCCTCAACATGCCCAACCGCCCTGCCGTCCGCGCGCGGGTGCGGGCCGCCTTGGGGGCAAAGCCGGACGATGTGGTGATTATCACAGCTTGTCGGATGGAACGATGGAAGGGGCACACGCTCCTGCTGGACGCGCTCGGTCGGCTGAGAAAAAATCCCAAATGGGTCTGTTGGATTGCCGGCGGGGCGCAGCGTGACACAGAGCAGGCCTACCTCACTGAATTGCAAACGGCTGCCGAGCAAGGCGACATCGCCTCGCGGGTGAAGTTCCTTGGGCAACGTTCCGACGTTCCCGAGCTCCTTGTCGCTGCGGACATTCACTGCCAACCCAACACGGGTCCCGAGCCATTCGGGATCGCGTTCGTCGAAGCGCTTTATGCGGGCCTGCCTGCGGTCTCAACTGCAATGGGTGGTGCGATGGAGATCATTTCGGCTCAGTGCGGAATCCTGACCCCGCCTGACGAGTCGACTGAACTGGCAAGCGCGCTCAAGCGCCTGATCGACCATCCTGATGAACGCCGCGCGCTAGGCGCGTTTGGCCCGCAGCAAGCGTCAGATTTGTGCAATCCACGCGACACGCTCCATGACCTGCATCGAAAACTCGAAATATTGCTCCCCTTGGAATCCGCTGCCTGATGCGGAATCATCCCGCGCCTGCGATACTGCTTTAGTATCGTAGCAGTTCAAGCGCCTGACCGATGTAATTGCAGATGACCGGCCATCCTCGCAATCCCCCGCTCCCCCTCAACTATCCCGTCGGCCGACCGCGCCTGCGGGTCGATGTGCTTTTTCTGTTCATTCTCCTGCAGATTATCTGCCAGTTGGCTTTGCTCGTTCCGGCGCTCGCTCCTCTGCGCATTATCCTCCGCGTCAGTGAGTTTGCAGCCAGCCTCGCGCTGGCTGCGCTGATCGGTCGACAGGGGCCTTTTCATCCGGCCTGCGTCCCGGCTGCGTTCTGCTGTCTGGTGGTGGGTCTGAATATTTTTCACCCGACCACCAACACCCTCACCTCCGGGCTCGCGCAGGCCACCCTTTATGCTGCCAACTTCGCGCCGTTGCTGTGGGTACCGGCCCTTCGGGTCGATGCCCCTGCGCTGCGCAAGGTGATCACGCTGATATGGGCCTTTGCCGTCCTCAGTTCGGTGATGGGCGTGTTGCAGGTTTACTACCCGGGGAAGTTTGATCCCAACCTGTCGTCAGCCATTCGATCGTACGGCGACTGGTATGTCGAAGATTTGAAGATCGTTCTGGCCAATGGTGAGCGCGTGTTCCGACCGATGGGACTGACCGACGTGCCCGGCGGCGCTGCCAACGGCGCGTTCGTCGCGATTCTGTTTTCCGCTGGGCTGCTGGTCTGCGATCGCAGGGTGTGGGTGAAGGTCGCCTGCGTGGGTGCGATGCCGGTCGGGTTGTTTTGTCTATATCTCTGCCAGGTCCGCGTGCTGATGATGATGTCGCTCATCTGCGTGCTGGTGCTGATCGGGATTTTCCTTCTGCGCGGACAACTGGCGCGCGTCGCGTTGCTGGCAGGACTGATGGTGGGGGTTGTCATCATCAGCCTGACCTGGGCGATTGCAGTCGGTGGTGAAGCAGCCACGCGACGCCTCACCAGCTTGATGGAAGACAATCCGCGCACCGTCTACTACAGCAATCGCGGGCGGTTCCTCGATGAGACGGTGAACGTCCTGCTACCGCAGTACCCCCTCGGCGCGGGGTTGGGTCGCTGGGGCATGATGAATTACTATTTTGGAGATAATTCCGATCCGGAGCGCGCTGCCATCTGGGCTGAAATCCAGTGGACGGGCTGGTTGCTCGATGGAGGCGTACCGCTGATCCTCGCCTACTGTGCCGCCATCGCAGCAGCGTGCTTTATCGCGTTGCGCGTCGCATTGGACAAGCGCCTTGGTGAAGTCGGTGTGTGGGGCGCGATTATCCTGTCCTTCAACGTCGGCACCTTCGCCGCCACGTTCAACAACCCGATCTTTGTCGGCTCACAGGGCCTGGAGTTCTGGACCTTAAACGCCGCCCTTTTCGCGGTCGCGACCAGACGGCTGGCGCAAGCGCGTCTGATTAAATCGGAAGTTGCTGTCCCGCGCGGCATCGACATGGATGAGACGCCTCCAACAGTAGACAAGTCCAAGCCGTTGCTTTCCATCCATGATGGGGGTGAACGTTGATTCCCTACCTCCTCATCACCGGCGACTTCACCCGGACAGGCGGAATGGACCGCGCCAACCATGCGCTGGCGACCCACCTGGCGGATCTGGGTCACCCTGTTCATCTCGTGGCGTATCGCGTCGATGATGACCTCCTCAAGCGGGACAATGTGACGTTTCATCGCGTACGAAAAATCGCGGGCTCGTACCTTCTGTCTGCGCCCCTGCTCGACCGCGCAGGCAGACGCTGGGCGAGAAGGATTCGCGCGATGGGCGGTCGGGTCATTGCCAACGGCGGGAATTCGAATTGCTCCGACATCAACTGGGTTCACTATCTTCATGCTGCGTATGGACCCGTCGTACAAACGTCGTTTCTCCGTCGGGTCAAAAATGCCGTCCACACATGGCATTCCCGCGCGACCGAGGCTGCGGCCCTGAAGGGCTCGTCGCTCATCATCGCGAACTCCAATCGTACGAAGGACGATATTGTCCGCCATTACGCAATTGACGCGTCGCGCATCGCCGTGGTCCATCTTGCCGCCGACGTGGAACGCTTCACGCTGGCTGACGTTCCCAGGCGTATCGAGATGAGGCACACGCTCGGGTGGCCGGTGGATCGCAAGATTGTTCTTTTTGTCGGCGCGATGAGCGACCAGCGCAAAGGATTTGATACACTTTTTGACGCATGGAGCGCCCTGTGTGCCGATCCGAAGTGGGATGCAAACCTTGTCGTCATCGGTGCCGGTTCGGATTTGGAGCGATGGCAGGCCCGGGCGGCGGCGATGTGTCTTCAGGACCGGATCACGTTTCTTGGTTTCAGGCGTGACCTGCATGATATTCTTGGAACCGCCGACCTGCTGGTTGCGCCGACGCGTTACGAGGCATACGGTCTGGGTGTGCACGAAGCGCTCTGTTGCGGCGTGCCCGTCATTGTGTCCGCCGACGCAGGCGTCGCGGAAATTATCCCACCGGCCTTACGCGACCTCATGCTGCTTGCTTCCCCTGACGATTCAAAGATGCTGAAGGCCATGCTTCTGAGGTGGCAGGCGTCGGGTGATGGTTATCGGGCAGCCATGGCGCAGCTTTGTCAGGATCTTCGACAACGCAGCTGGCAGGTCTGCTGTACCGACATTGTCCGCGCGATAGAGGGCATGACCAGCCCGTCTTCAGTCGCGCACACGTCGAGCGGTGTGCCGAAGTTTCAGGATTCGTCCGGAGTGGGTCTTCAACGGAGTGCGTGAAAGATGTCTTCGATCGCTTCTGATTCTCCTGTCCGCGACGAATCGGCTCCTCCACCCTTACCGGTGACCCGCCTGCGTCCCCGTCCCGGTTGGATTGCGGTCGACCTGCGCGAATTATGGCAGTATCGCGAGCTCCTGGGGTTCTTTGCGTTGCGCGACATCAAGGTGCGATATAAGCAGACGATGCTGGGTGTCGCCTGGGCGGTCGTGCAACCCGTGCTGACGATGGTGGCCTTCACGCTGCTGTTTCATAAGCTGCTCGGGGTTGAGTCTGGAAATCATTCGTACCCCGTGTTCGCGTTTGCCGCGTTGCTCCCATGGCAGCTTTTCTCGTACGCGCTCAATCAGTCAAGCAACAGCCTTGTCGCATCCGAGCGGCTGATTACCAAGATCTATTTCCCACGACTGATCTTGCCTTTGTCCAGCATCCTGAGCGGTGTCGTGGACTTTGCGATTGCCTTCGCGATTTTGCTGGTCATGATGCCGTTCTACGGCATTTATCCGAGCTGGGCGATTCTCACGCTTCCGCTTTTCCTGGTGCTTGCGCTCATCTCCGCTATCGCCGTGGGACTTTGGTTAAGTGCCCTCAACGTGCAGTATCGCGACGTCAGGCACACGATCCCTTTTCTCACGCAGTTCTGGCTGATGATCACGCCCGTGGCCTACCCCAGCAGCAAGGTGCCCGAGCAATGGCAAACGTTGTTCAGTCTTAATCCGATGGTGGGTGTCGTCGAGGGTTTTCGATGGGCCTTGCTGGGCACAGGTGAACCCCCGCACAAAATGATGTTTGTCAGCATCGCCGTCACGCTCATCCTGCTCGTCGGTGGCGTCTACTACTTCCGACGGATGGAGGCGTCCTTTGCGGACGTGGTGTAATCATGAGTGATGTCTCGCTACACGTGTTCGATCTTGGCAAGCGCTACCGCCTGTCGCATGGCGAGCATTATCGCATGCTGCGCGATTCGCTCATCAGCGCAGCCACCGCGCCTGCGCGCGTCGTTCGACGCCTGCTCAAAGGGCAGTCATCCGATGCAAGCAAGTACCTGTGGGCTGTGAAGGACATTTCCTTCGACGTCCGTCAAGGTGAATGCGTCGGGATCATCGGGCGCAACGGTGCGGGCAAATCAACTCTGCTGAAAATCCTTTCCCGCATCACCGATCCCAGCGAAGGTGGCGCCGACATGCACGGTCGGGTCGGTAGCCTGCTGGAAGTCGGGTCTGGATTTCATCAGGAGATGAGCGGGCGGGAAAACATCTTCCTCAACGGCGCGCTTCTGGGCATGCGCCGCACGGAGATCAGCCGAAAATTCGACGAGATCGTCGCGTTCGCGGAAGTCGAGGAGTTCATCGACACACCCGTCAAACGCTACAGCAGTGGGATGTACATGCGCCTGGCATTTGCGGTGGCAGCCCATTTGGAACCGGAAATACTGGTGATCGACGAAGTGCTGGCCGTTGGGGACGCAGCATTCCAGAAAAAATGTCTCGGTAAGATGGGAGACATCGCGTCGCACGGGAGGACCGTGCTGTTTGTCAGTCACAACATGGCTGCCGTCCAGTCACTTTGTAATCGGGTTGTCATGCTCGAGCAGGGACGCATGACACAGTTCGGTCAGACCAGCGATGTGGTGTCGTATTATCTGACAACCGTGGCTTCGATCGACGCGACGCCACTTTCGCAACGTGTTGACCGAGGTGGGGATGGGTCGACCCGCATCGTGTCGCTGCGCGTGCAACGGGCCGATGGTGAGGGCGTAATTCAAACGAGCAGCCGGCTGAAGCTGACGCTGGCGTACGCCGGCGATCGCCCGCTGCAATTCCCGAGCTTTGTCGTGCGCTTGACCGACGTCAACAACGTCGGTCTGTATCAATTTGACAGCGATGCGACGGGCGGGCTACCGGAAGCACTGCCTGCCAAAGGAGAGGTGACGTGCATCACTGGTCCGCTCAATATCACCCCCGGCCGTTGCTACCTGAACGTCGCCCTCGCCCGCGGAGGTGCGCCTGCGGACGTGATCGAATACGCCGCCTGCATCGACGTCGAGCAGGAGGACTTTTACGGCTCGGGGCGCATGCCAACCCAGAGCGAAGCGCTTTGCGTTCTACCGCATACTTGGAAGCAGAATTAGCCTGATGCTCGAAAGCGATTCGACACAACTTCCATCCACCGGCACGTCAGCGGCGCCCATCGGCGCTGCGACGTCGGCTGCGGGCGTACCCCGCGTTTCGATCGGGATGCCGGTCTATAACGGCGAGCGCTATCTCACCGAAGCGATCGCCGCGGTGCTGGGTCAGACCTTTGTCGATTTTGAACTCATCATCTGCGACAACGGCTCCACAGATCGCACCGCCGACATCGTCGCGGACTTTGCCCGGCGCGATCCACGCGTTTCTTATCACCGAAATCCCACCAATATCGGTGCAGCAAAAAACTTCAACCGGTGCGTGGAACTGGCCCGCGGAGAATATTTCCGTTGGGCCGCGCACGACGACCTGATCGCGCCCACCTTGATTGAAAAGTGCGTGACCGTCCTTGATTCCGCCCCGGCACATGTTGTAACGGTCTATCCTCGCCGACAGTTTATCCATCACGACGGGTCGCATTCGCGAGACGCAGGCGTGGACAACAGCGATGTCGAACCGCTTGCGACGTATCACAAGATTTCATTCCGACAGATCATCCGTCTGCCCGGGTGGACCATCCCCATGCTGGAGTTTGGCCTGCACCGGCTCGCGGCCCTTCGCAAGACGCGGTTGCAGGGTACCTACCGCGCAAGCGACATCGTGCTGATGTGCGAGTTGTCGCTGCTGGGCGAGCTTTGGGAAATTCCTGAGACGCTTTTCTTCCAGCGCCTGCATGATGATTCGCCCGAGTGGGAACAGCGTGGCGACCTGCAGGGAGAGGCCATCTGGCTTGATCCGTCGAACACGCAGGCAGTCGGCGACCCCGGCCGGCGCCTTTTCCGCGAGCAACTGCAGGCGGTTCGACGCTCAAAAGTGGGATGCGTGACCAAGGCAGCCCGCTACCTGGACCTGGCGACTTATGCGGGATCAAAACTGCTCCGTCGATTGCGCATGCTCCCGCCCCTGCGGCCGGCACAACGGGCTGTTCCGCGCGTCAGTCCAACGATCCGGAGTTTTCACGCGTGAACACGGTTGCCGAACATCCCCACGTGATCAGGAAAGCGATAAGCGACACCCCTGCTGCACGCTGCCGATTTTGTCAGACCGTACTACAACATACTTTCGTGGATCTGGGGACATCGCCGCTTTGCCAGCGCCATATTGAGCCGGCCGACTTCAACAAGGCCGAGGCGATCTACCCGCTGCACGCGTACGTGTGCGACGCCTGCTTCCTGGTGCAGCTTCAGGATTTCGTCGCTGCCGATGAGATTTTCGCCTCGGACTATGCATATTTTTCGTCGTATTCAGATTCGTGGCTCGCGCACGCTGCTCGATATGTTGCCGACATCAGTGAACGACTGGGACTAAACGCGAACAACTTCGTCGTCGAACTGGCCAGCAACGACGGATATCTGCTGAAAAACTTTGTTGCCCGTGGCATCCCCTGCCTTGGGATCGAGCCCGCCACCAACTGCGCCACCGCCGCCCGAGCTGTGGGCGTCCCTACGCTTTGTCGGTTTTTCGGGACACACACCGCCCGTGAAGTTGCTGAATCCCACGGGTGTGCCGACCTGATCGTCGGTAACAACGTGCTGGCCCATGTGCCCGATCTCAACGACTTTGTCGCGGGGATGAAACTGCTGCTCGGTCAGTCGGGCACGATCACGATGGAGTTCCCGCATCTGCTTGCGTTGATGGCCGAGAATCAGTTTGACACGATTTATCACGAGCACTTCTCGTACTTCAGCTTCACTACGGTCCGACGTATTTTTGCTCATCACGGTCTGACGATTTTTGATGTTGAAGAGCTGCCCACGCATGGCGGGAGCATCCGCATCTATGCGCAACACGCAACGAAAGGCGACACACTGACCCCGCGCGCCACTGCCCTGCTATCGCGCGAGGCTGGCGCAGGCATCGAAAGTTTGGACGCCTATCACGGATTTGGAGAACGTGTACGAGAGACCAAGCGCAGGCTGCTGACGTTCCTGATCGACGCACGCCGACGTGGCAAGCGCGTGGCCGCCTACGGCGCGCCGGGGAAGGGAAACACGCTGCTGAATTACTGTGGCATTCGTACAGATTTTGTCGACTACACCGTTGACCGGAGCCCGCACAAGCAGGGGCGATTTCTCCCCGGCTCCCGCATCCCCATCCTTCATCCCGATTACATCACCACGACTCAGCCGGACTACCTGCTGATTCTCCCGTGGAACCTGCGTGAAGAGATCATGCAGCAACAGGCGCACATTCGGACGTGGGGTGGAAAGTTCGTCACGCCGATTCCCGATGTAAAGGTCTGGGACTGATTCAGGAAGGAACCAATGAAAGTCGTCCTTTTTTGTGGCGGGCAGGGCTTACGCCTGCGGGAATTTTCGGAGAACACACCCAAGCCGATGGTGCCCATCGGATATCGCCCGCTCATCTGGCATCTCATGAAGTATTACGCGCACTTTGGGTATAAGGACTTTGTCCTGTGCCTTGGCTATCGCGCAGATGTCATCAAGGATTATTTCCTGAACTACAACGAATGCCTCAGCAATGACTTTGTCCTCAGCGACGGAGGGCGAAGCTTGAAGTTGCTCAACAGCGACATCGAATCGTGGTCCATCACCTTCGTCGATACCGGATTGGACGCGAACATCGGGCAACGCCTGCGGGCTGCCCGGGAGCATGTGAAGGACGAGGATCTCTTTCTTGCCAACTACGGCGACAACCTCACCGATTTCCCCATGCCCACGCTGATCGATCATCATCGCAGGCAGGGAAAGATTGCGACGTTTTTGAGTGTCAAACCGGCGCAGACGTTCCACGTGGTGCGCAGCACCCCCGGCGGGAACGTGGACGCGCTGCAGGCTGTGGCCGAGTGCGATCTCTGGATCAATGGCGGCTTTTTCGTCTTCAACCAGGCGATCTTCGATTACATCGACACGCGCGATGAACTCGTGGTGGAGTCCTTCGCAAAACTTATCCAGCAGAATCAGTTGAATACGTTGCGTTACGACGGTTTCTGGGCGGCGATGGATACCTTCAAGGAGAAGCAGAGCCTCGAGGATTTATATTCTCGGGGCAAAGCACCCTGGGAAGTCTGGAAGCCCCGCCTGGCTGTGCCCAACGCGATCGGTGTGAAGGCGCAAACCGCTTGATCGAGAACCGTGCTCACTTTCCGCCCATCCTCCCCCATCCGCCAGCTGCTCCTGCTGGGCGCACACGCCGACGATATCGAGATCGGTTGCGGGGGAACCGTGCTGCGCTTGATTGCCGAAAATCCGGAGATGATTGTCCGATATGTCGTATTCAGTGGAAGCGCCAACCGGCAAGCCGAAGCCCGAGCAGCGGCGAGCCAGCTCCTGTACAGCGCATCAAAAAACGATGTGACTTTTTACACGTTCAAGGATGGCTACCTTCCGTTTGATCCGTCAATCAAGGATGCGTTCGAGGAGATCAAGCAGACGTTCCAGCCCGATTTGATCCTGACCCATCGGCGGGACGACGCCCATCAGGATCATCGCACGATCAACGCCCTCACCTGGAACACCTGGCGCGATCATTCCATCCTCGAATATGAAATACCAAAGTGGGACGGCGACATCGGTCAGCCCAACGTCTTTGTGCCGCTCACCGATTTGATTGTCGACAAAAAGATTAGCATCTTGCTCAGCAGCTTTGCATCACAGGCGTCCAAGCACTGGTTTGACGAGGAGACGTTCAAAGGTTTGATGCGTCTGCGCGGAATCGAATCCAATGTGCGGTACGCTGAGGCGTTTACCGCGCGGAAAATCGTATTGTGAAAAATATCATGCAAGTTCTTGTCACGGGACATTTAGGCTATATCGGGACTGTGCTCACACCCATGTTGCGCGAGGCCGGCTACGACGTGACGGGCATTGACAGCGACCTGTACGCCGGCTGCACGTTTGTAGGCGCGCTGCCTAATGTTCCCACGATCCAAAAGGATATTCGCGACGTCAGCGCGCGTGACCTCCGCGGGTTTGATGCGGTCCTGCATCTTGCAGCGTTGTCGAACGATCCGCTGGGGAATCTCAACCCGACATTGACGTATGAGATCAACCACCTTGCATCGGTGCGACTGGCGAGGCTCGCGCGTGAGGCGGGCGTCTCACGATTTGTCTTTTCATCCAGTTGCTCGAACTACGGCGCAGGCGGGGATGCCATCCTCGATGAGTCGTCT
>Ga0105047_10003159_pt1 | contig 29117 bp, 28 predicted proteins | sample MAT04_FD_78384 | JGI IMG/M metagenome (GOLD analysis project Ga0105047, IMG submission 78384) | Freshwater microbial communities from Lake Fryxell liftoff mats and glacier meltwater in Antarctica - MAT-04 (megahit assembly) | ecosystem: Environmental > Aquatic > Freshwater > Ice > Liftoff... | reverse complement strand
TGCGGGACAGACCGCAGCCACACGCAGTGGGCAAGCTCTGTCCCCAACATTTCGTCGGTTATTGGATGTTCGACTTGCGGGACAGACCGCAGCCACACGCAGTGGGCAAGCTCTGTCCCCAACTGATTAAGGAATACTTTTCATGACATCACTCGTAATTGCCGAACATGACAACAACGGCATCAAGATGGCCACACTCAACACGGTGACGGCTGCAACACAATGCGGTGGCGACGTGCACGTGCTGGTGGCCGGCTTCAACGCCGGCGCTGCCGCGGCCGCGGCAGCGAAGATCGCCGGCGTGGCCAAGGTGTTGCATGCCGACGACGCCGGCTTGGCGCATGGCCTGGCCGAGAACATGGCAGCCCAGGTGCTTGCCATCGCCGACGACTACAGCCATTTCCTGTTTCCGGCCACGGCCTCGGGCAAGAACATTGCGCCGCGCGTTGCGGCCAAGCTCGATGTCGGGCAGGTGTCAGACATCACCAAGGTTGAGAGCCCCGATACCTTCGAGCGCCCGATTTACGCCGGCAATGCGATTGCCACGGTGCAGAGTCTGGACGCCGTCAAGGTGTTGACGGTTCGCACCACCGGCTTCGACCCGGCTGCAGCCGACGGCGGATCAGCCACAGTGGAGACCATAACTGCGGTGACCGCCAGTATGAACACCACATTCGTCGGCAGCGAAATCGCGAAGAACGACCGTCCGGAACTGACCGCAGCCAAGATTGTCGTCAGCGGCGGCCGTGCCCTGGCCAGCGCGGAGAAATTCACGGAAGTGATGACGCCGCTGGCGGACAAACTCGGCGCGGCCATGGGTGCCTCGCGTGCAGCCGTCGATGCGGGTTATGCGCCCAACGACTGGCAGGTCGGACAGACCGGCAAGATCGTCGCACCGCAGCTGTATATCGCTTGCGGCATCAGCGGTGCAATCCAGCACTTGGCCGGCATGAAGGACTCCAAGGTGATCGTGGCGATCAACAAGGACCCCGAGGCACCGATTTTCAGCGTGGCCGACTACGGCCTGGAGGCGGATCTGTTTGTCGCTGTACCGGAGCTGGTCAAGGCGCTGTGATCTGACAGTGGGCACCGGTCGCGCAAACGGCGCGACGCTGCAGCACCATTCGCCGCGCATGTGGGACCACCCGTTCTGGCAGCGCGGCGTTTTTGTATCTGGAGGTTATCGTGAGCTACGTCGCACCCGTCAAGGACATGTTGTTCAACATCGCACATCTGGCCAACCTGGAGCAGGTTGCGGCCATGCCCGGTTTTGAAGATGCCGGAATGGAGACAGCGCAAGCTGTGCTGGAAGAGGCCGCACGATTCAACCAGGAGGTGCTCTCGCCGTTGAACTGGGATGGTGACCAGCGGCCTTCGTCCTGGAAGGACGGCGTGGTCACCACCACCGACGGTTTCAAGCAGGCTTATCTGAAATTTGCCGAGGCCGGCTGGCAAGGCCTGCAGCACCCGGCCGACTACGGCGGCCAGGGCTTGCCCAAGACCATTGGCGCGGCCTGTATCGAGATGGTCAACAGCGCAAACATGAGTTTTGCGTTGTGCCCGCTGCTCACCGACGGTGCGATCGAGGCCTTGCTGACGGCCGGCTCCGATGAGCTCAAGGCGGTCTACCTGGAGAATCTGGTCAGCGGCAAGTGGACCGGCACCATGAATCTGACCGAGCCGCAGGCCGGCTCCGATCTGGCGATGGTGCGTACCCGTGCCGAGCCGCAGCCCGACGGAACCTACAAGGTGTTCGGCACCAAGATCTACATCACCTATGGCGAGCACGACATGGCCGAGAACATCGTCCATCTGGTGCTGGCGCGGGTGAGCGGGGCGCCCGAAGGCGTCAAGGGCATCAGCCTTTTCGTGGTGCCCAAGTTCATGGTCGAGGCGGATGGCAGCTGCGGCGCGCGCAACGACGTGTACTGCGTGAGCATCGAACACAAGCTGGGCATCAAGGCATCGCCGACGGCGGTGCTGCAGTATGGCGATAACGGTGGTGCGGTCGGCTACCTGGTGGGCCAGGAAAACCGCGGGCTGGAGTACATGTTCATCATGATGAACGCGGCCCGGTATGCCGTGGGTGTCCAGGGCATCGCGATTGCCGAGCGGGCCTACCAGAAGGCGGTGGCCTTTGCCCGCGAGCGCGTGCAGTCGCGTCCGGTGGACGGGTCGATCAAGGCCAGCGCACCCATCATTCATCATCCGGATGTCAAGCGAATGCTGATGACGATGCGCGCGCTGACCGAAGGCTGCCGCGCCATGGCATCGGTGGCTGCTAGTGCTTATGACGCTGCACACCATCACCCGGACGCCGAGGTGCGAAAGCAGAACCAGACTTTCTATGAGTACCTGGTGCCGCTGGTCAAGGGCTACAGCACCGAGATGAGCCTGGAGGTCACCAGCCTGGGTGTGCAGGTTCATGGCGGCATGGGTTTCATTGAGGAAACCGGCGCGGCGCAGTATTACCGCGACGCGCGCATTTTGCCGATCTACGAAGGCACGACAGCGATCCAGGCCAACGACCTGGTGGGACGCAAGACCAGCCGCGACGGCGGCCAGAGCGCGCTGGCCATCGCCACGCAGATCGAGACCACCGAGCGGGAATTGCTGGCCCACGGCAGCGCAGATGCCAAGGCCATGGCCGCTCGCCTTGCGGATGCCCGCGCGGCTTTTGTCGACGTGGTGCGTTTTGTCGCCGACCAGTCCAAGGGTTCGCCGAATGCCGTGTTTGCCGGCAGCGTGCCCTATCTGATGCTGGCGGGCAACCTGATGGCCGGCTGGCAGATGGCGCGGGCCATGCTGGTTGCGCTCGAGCAGCAGGCGGGGGGCACCGACGTGGCCTTCATGCAGGCCAAGGTCACGACCGCCCGGTTTTACGCCGACCATATCCTGACCCGCGTGCCGGGCATGCGCGATGCCGTCGTCGACGGTTTTGAGAGCGTGACTGCGTTGGCTATCGACGCTTATTGATGCTACTTTTCATCCGACCGATTCATGTCCAAACTGCCCGCTCCCCTGAACCGTCTGCCCCTGCCCATCATTGGCGCGCCGCTTTTCATCATCAGCAATCCGAAACTGGTTGTGGCCCAGTGCATCGCCGGCGTCGTGGGTTCCATGCCCTCGCTCAACGCCCGGCCGGCGGCGCAGCTCGAAGACTGGCTGGCCGAGATCACCGAGACGCTGGCCGCCCATGACAAGGCGCATCCACAGAAGCCGGCTGCGCCGTTTGCGATCAACCAGATCGTGCACAAGAGCAACGACCGGCTCGAGCATGACATGGAACTGTGTGTGAAATTCAAGGTGCCGATCATCATCACCAGCCTGGGCGCACGCGAGGACATCAATGCGGCTGCGCACAGTTATGGTGGGGTCGTGATGCACGACATCATCAACAACAAGTTTGCGCACAAGGCCATCGACAAGGGTGCCGATGGCCTTATTGCGGTGGCAGCCGGTGCCGGTGGACACGCCGGCGTGAAGAGTCCGTTTGCACTGATCCAGGAGATCCGCCAGTGGTTCGACGGTCCGGTGGCGCTGTCGGGCGCCATTGCCACCGGTGGCGCGGTGCTGGCGGCCCAGGCCATGGGTGCGGATTTCGCCTACATCGGCTCGGCCTTCATCGCGACCGAAGAAGCCCGCGCCGTCGATGCCTACAAGCAGGCCATCGTGGACAGCAACTCCGATGACATCGTCTACAGCAACCTGTTCACCGGCGTGCACGGCAACTATCTTGCGCCGAGCATTCGCGCCGCCGGAATGGACCCGGATAACCTGCCGGTCAGCGATCCGAGCACGATGAACTTCGGAGGCGACGCGAAGAAGGCCTGGAAGGACATCTGGGGTTGCGGCCAGGGTATTGGTGCGGTGGACAGGAGTCGCAGCGCTGGCGACTTCGTGGCACAGCTGCGCCGGGAGTACGACGCCGCCCGCGAACGCCTGTCCTTGCCCGCGCACGTCTGAGCCCGACAAGCCGGCGCCGGCTGGAGACGCTGTGCCGGTGCGCGCCACCCCATGCGCCGTGCAGGTTCCCCGAATCGGTTGACCTGTGGGCCTGCCACCCATATACTGGATACATGAACAGTGTATGGACGGCAGACATTTCTTTTTATCAAGGTCGCCATGGACAAGCCGGTGGAGGCTGCACATGACAGAGGTGGTCATTCCCGTGCACGCGATTCGGGGGCGGGGTTCGGCCGATCAGGTGGCACACCGGTTCTCATCGCAGCTGCGTTCTGCCTTCGACGATGGTTGGGGCTCACTGGACCACGGTGCGGGGGCGCTACAGAGCGTTGCGACCCGGGTCCAGGCGCAAACTGCCGGCAGCGCGATCAGCCGAAACCAGTCGCCCGACATCTATTTCGAGCATGGCCTCAATCCGTATCGTGGCTGCGAGCATGGATGCGTCTACTGTTACGCGCGCCCGACCCACAGTTACCTGAACCTTTCGCCGGGGCTGGACTTCGAAACCCGCATCTTTGCCAAACCCAACCTGGCGCAGGTGCTGTCGCGCGAACTGCAGGCGCGCAGCTACGTGCCCAGCCAGATCGTCATCGGCTCGGTCACCGACGCTTACCAGCCGGCCGAACGGCAATGGCGCGTCACCCGTTCGGTCATCGAATTGCTGGCAAGTTGCGACCATCCGTTGGCGATCGTCACAAAGGGCAGTGGTGTCGAGCGCGATATCGACTTGTTGGCACCCATGGCTCACAGGAACCTGGCGGCGGTTTACGTCACGATCACCACGCTGGACGCAGCCCTGGCGCGTACCCTCGAACCGCGGGCGAGTGCGCCGTATCGGCGGCTTCGCACGATTCGCGCCTTGGCCGATGCCGGCATTCCGGTCGGGGTCAGCGTGGCACCACAGATACCGTTTATCAATGAAGACATGGAAAAGGTGCTTGAAGCGGCCGCCTCGGCGGGTGCGACCTCTGCGTTTTACACCGTGTTGCGCCTACCCTGGGAACTCAACGACGTATTCCAGCAGTGGCTGGAACTGCATTACCCGCAACGTGCCGCGCGTGTCATGGCGCGCATACGCGAGATGCGCGGTGGGCGCGACTACGATTCCGATTTTTCCACCCGCATGAAAGGTAGCGGGGTATGGGCGCAGTTGCTCGCGCAACGTTTCGCGAAGGCTTGCGGCCGTCTGAGGCTGAACCATGAGCGCCGGTCGTTGGATCTGACGCAGTTTCGGCCATCGGCCTTGTCGTCGCAGCAAAGCCTGTTCTGACCGGGGTCACGCCACAGGAATGTCTTTGTGACCGACACGGTGCTTTCGGGCAGGCCGACGGCCATCGTCGCTGGGCTAGCGGCACGGGCAAAAAAAAGCCACAGACGCCTGGGCGATCCTGCAGCTTTCGTCGGACAACCAGACCTTGTGCAGGGTTTGTTGCCGGTCAAGTAAAGAAGTTCTTCAGGCGATCCGTCCAGCTATCGGTACTGGGCGAATGTTTGCCTGCACCTTTCTGGAAGGATTCTTCGAGTTCACGCATCAGTTTGCGCTGGCCTTCGTTGAGTTTGACCGGCGTCTCGACCAGGATGTGGCAATACAGGTCGCCCGGGTAGCTGGCGCGCACGCCCTTGACGCCTTTGCCCCGCAGTCGGAACTGCTTGGCTGTTTGGGTGCCTTCCGGGATGTCGATCACGGCCTTGCCGGCCAGCGTCGGCACATCGATCTCACCGCCCAGTGACGCCGTGATGATGCTGATCGGAACCGTGCAATGCAGGTCGTCGCCGTCACGCTCGAAGATGTCGTGCTTCTTCAGCCGGATCTCGATGTACAGGTCGCCGGCCGGCCCGCCATTGGTGCCGGGCTCGCCGTTGCCGGTGCTGCGGATGCGCATGCCGCCGTCGATGCCGGCGGGGATCTTGACCTCCAGGGTTTTTTGCTTCTTGATCCGACCCTGGCCCTGGCAGACGGTACAGGGCTCGGGAATCACCTTGCCGGCACCGCGGCAAGTCGGGCAAGTCTGCTGCACACTGAAGAAGCCCTGGCGCATCTGCACCGCGCCGGCGCCGGCGCAGGTGGCGCAGGTCTTGACCTGGGTGCCGGGTTTGGCGCCCGAGCCATGGCAGGTGTCGCAGGCCTCCCAGCTCGGAATGCGAATCTGCGCGTCCTTGCCCCGCGCTGCTTCCTCCAGGGTTATCTCCATGGCATAACTCAGGTCGCCACCACGAAACACCTGGCGTCCGCCGGCGCCACGCCCGCGTTGCTGGCCAAACATGTCGCCGAAGATGTCGCCAAAGGCCTCAGCGAAGCCGCCGACGCCATCTGCGCCCGGGCCGCCACGCAAATTCGGGTCTACACCGGCGTGGCCATACTGGTCGTACGCGGCCCGCTTCTGCGGGTCGGACAACATCTCGTAGGCTTCCTTGCACTCCTTGAACTTCTCCTCGGCGACCTTGGATGCGTCGCCCTGGTTGCGGTCCGGGTGGTGCTTCATCGCATGTTTGCGATACGCCTTCTTGATCTCGTCGTCCGACGCGTTCTTGGGAACGCCCAGCGCTTCGTAAAAGTCTCTCTTCGCCATTGTGCTTCTCGGTCAGCGCGCAGTCAGCGCGTGGTTGTCCTTGCGTGGTCGCTGCGCCAGGTCAGGCCATTCATGCAGATCGCCGCGCTGCAGGATCCCCAAAGGGAATCCTGCGAACGCGGCGCGCGGTGCGACAGCGCAGCTGTCATCAACCCTTCTTGACTTCCTTGACCTCTGCATCCACCACGTCGTCGTCGGAGCCTCGCGATGGGTTTTCTGCCGACGCCGTTTCCGCGCCGCCACCGCCCATGCCGCCGCCAGCCTGATCGCCACCTTGCTTGGCCTGCATGTCGGCATACATGTGCTCGCCCAGCTTCTGGCTGGCCGTCATCAGAGCGGTGTTTTTCTCGTCGATCGCCGCCTTGTCCTCACCCTTGAGGGCTTCCTCGACATCCTTGATTGCCGCTTCAATCTTCTCTTTCTCGGCTGCGTCGAGCTTGTCACCGAATTCGGTCAAGCTCTTCTTCACGCTGTGCACGCTGGCTTCGGCCTGGTTGCGCGATTGCACCAGTTCGAGCTTCTTCTTGTCGTCGGCGGCATTGAGTTCGGCGTCCTTCACCATCTGCTGGATCTCGGCCTCGGTCAGGCCGGAGTTGGCCTTGATCGTGATCTTGTTCTCCTTGCCGGTGCCCTTGTCCTTGGCGCCCACATGCAGGATGCCGTTGGCGTCGATGTCGAACGAGACCTCGATCTGCGGCGTGCCGCGCGCGGACGGGGGGATGCCTTCGAGGTTGAACTCGCCCAGCATCTTGTTGCCGGCAGCGATCTCGCGCTCACCCTGGAACACCTTGATCGTCACCGCCGGCTGATTGTCGTCAGCGGTCGAGAAGGTCTGCGCAAACTTTGTCGGGATGGTTGTATTCTTCGTGATCATCTTGGTCATGACTCCGCCGAGGGTCTCGATGCCCAGCGACAGCGGTGTCACGTCCAGCAACAGCACGTCCTTGCGGTCACCGGCCAGCACCTGACCCTGGATGGCGGCACCCACAGCAACCGCTTCGTCCGGATTCACATCCTTGCGCGGCTCGCGGCCGAAGAATTCCTTGACCTTCTCCTGCACCTTGGGCATGCGCGACATGCCGCCGACCAGGATCACGTCATGGATGTCGGCCACATTGACGCCCGCGTCCTTGATGGCGGTGCGGCAAGGCGCGATGGTGCGCTCAATCAGGTCCTCGACCAGGGATTCGAGCTTGGCGCGGGTCAGCTTGATGTTCAGGTGTTTCGGGCCCGAAGCATCCGCCGTGACGTACGGCAAATTGATGTCGGTTTGCGCGCTGTTGGACAGCTCGATCTTGGCTTTTTCGGCCGCTTCCTTGAGGCGCTGCAGTGCCAGTACGTCTTTGCCCAGGTCCACGCCCTGGTCCTTCTTGAACTCGGAGATGATGTAGTCGATCACGCGCTGGTCGAAGTCTTCGCCGCCCAGGAAGGTGTCGCCGTTGGTCGACAGCACTTCAAACTGCTTCTCGCCGTCGACGTCGGCAATCTCGATGATGGACACGTCGAAGGTGCCACCGCCCAGGTCATACACAGCGATTTTGCGGTCGCCGCGCTCGGACTTGTCCAGGCCGAAGGCCAGTGCTGCCGCGGTTGGCTCGTTGATGATGCGTTTGACGTCCAGACCGGCAATTCGGCCGGCGTCCTTGGTCGCCTGGCGCTGAGCGTCATTGAAATAGGCCGGAACCGTGATTACGGCATCGGTGACGGGCTCGCCAAGGTAGTCTTCGGCGGTCTTTTTCATTTTGCGCAGGATGTCGGCGCTGACCTGCTGGGCTGCCATGGCCTTGCCGCGCACCTTCACCCAGGCGTCGCCGTTGTCTGCCGCCACGATCTCATAGGGCATCAGCGCGATGTCCTTCTGCACTTCCTTCTCGACAAACTTGCGTCCGATCAGACGTTTGACCGCATACAGGGTGTTGCGCGGGTTGGTCACCGCTTGGCGCTTGGCCGAGGCGCCGACCAGCACTTCACCGTCTTCCTGATAGGCAATGATGGACGGTGTCGTGCGGGCGCCTTCCGAGTTCTCGATGACCTTGGGCACGTTGCCCTCCATGATGGCCACGCAGCTGTTGGTGGTTCCCAGGTCAATGCCAATGATTCTTCCCATGTTCTTCTCCAAAATTGCCCGGTTTGTGCGTTACGCAGTCCGGTGCGAGTTGCTTACAAATCAATCCTGTACCGAAAATGCGGGTATTCGGTGCGATTTCAAGGTCTTATTTGGGTGCGGCCACGACCACCAGCGCCGGACGCAATACGCGCTCCGCTATGAGGTAGCCCTTTTGCAGCACACTGACAACGGTGTTGGCTTCCTGTTCGCTAGGAACCATCGAAATCGCCTGGTGCTGGTGCGGGTCGAAACGAGTACCCACGGTCGGGTTGATCTGCATCACCTTGTTGCGCTCTAGCGCCGACGACAGTTGGCGCAGCGTGGCCTGCGCGCCTTCACGGATCTGTTCGAGTGTTGCATCGGTGATGGTCAGGCCGGCTTCCAGGCTGTCGAGTACCGGCAACATGCTCTCGGCGAACGCCTCGATGGCAAACTTTCGCGACTTGGCGATCTCATCCTCGGCGCGTCGGCGGGCGTTTTCTGCCTCGGCCTTGGCCCGCAGGTACTGGTCGGCCAGTTCGGCACTCTTGGCTTGCAGCGCGGCCAGGTCGGCCTGAGCCTTGGAAGCCACGTCAAACTCCTGGGCTGCCTGCGAGGCGACCATCTCTTCAGTGCTTTGATAGTCCTGCGTCAGATGGCTGGGGTCGGGTTGCTTGTTATCGGACATGCTTGGGGTCTTCAGGTCGGTTTCAATGGCGGGGTGCTTGCGTCAACAACGCACACATGGCACCGAACCGGCGCTTTTCAAGGTCCGGCACGTTCGTGCACCGGCCCCCGGGGCAGACGCAACCGGCGTCGCGCCGTGCGATCGGCTGGATCAGCCCGAGACGCCGAGCAATTCGACGTCGAACTTGAGTGTCGCGTGGGGCGGAATCGCTCCGCCGGCGCCGCGTGCGCCATAGCCGAGTTCCGACGGGATAATCAAGGTGCGGGCACCGCCGACACGCATGCCGGCAAAACCCTGGTCCCAGCCCTTGATTACCATGCCGGCGCCGAGTGAGAACACGAACGGGTTGCCGCGGTCCTTGCTGGAGTCGAACTTGGCGCCTTGTGTGCCGTCGTTATAAAGCCAGCCGGTGTAGTGCACGGTGACCTGTTGGCCAGCCTTGGCTTCGGCGCCTTCGCCGGTGATGGTGTCGAGGTATTGCAGTCCGGAGTCGGTAGTGATCATGTGCGTTTCCAGCAGAGGGTTTATGGCAGGCCGCAAACCAGGCGCGCCGGCGGCACGGCCCCAAGGGTGTTGGCTCAGCCCCGCAAGCCCGTCAGGCAAGGGGTGTCGCCGAAGAACCCGGGATTATGCCAGCAGTCCGCGCCGCGCCAGGTCACGCATCAGCGCGGATACTCCGTACGTCCAAGGCTCTGCGCGGTCGGAATGGGTTACCTGGTTGACAAGCTTGCCCAGTGTCGGCGTGGCCACCGAGACAATGTCGCCGAGTTCATGTGTGAAGCCCTGGCCTGGTCCGTGTCGGTCCTGGGTTGGCGCAAACATGGTGCCCAGATACAACATGAAGCCGTCGGGGTACTGGTGCGTGCGTGCATTCGGCTCGCCCATGGTCTGGTTCACCAGGTCCAGCGGATCGCGGCTGATCATGGCCAGACTGCTGGCGCCTTGCATCTCGAACCCACCTTGCGCGGCCGCGACGTGCATCGATAGTTCGCATTGGCGCACGTCATCGATACCGAAGTATGCGTCGAACAGGCGGATAAAAGGGCCCATGGCGGCAGAGGCGTTGTTGTCCTTGGCCTTGCCCAGCAGCAAGGCGCTGCGGCCTTCGAAATCGCGCAGATTGACGTCGTTGCCCAAGGTGCAGCCACGGGTTTCGCCGCGGCTGTTGACGGCCAGCACCACTTCGGGTTCAGGGTTGTTCCAGACACTCTTGGGATGCAGACCGATGTCGGCACCAACGCCCACGGCACTCATGGGCTGGGCCTTGGTGAACACTTCCGCGTCTTCGCCGATGCCCACCTCCAGGTATTGCGACCACACGCCCTGGGCGATCAGCACGTCGCGCAGTTGCGCCGCCTGCGCCGAGCCCGGCTTGACGCTGCGCAGGTTGTCGCCGATCACCCCGATCACCGATTTGCGCACCGCCTCCGCGCGTCCGGCATCACCGCGGGCCTGTTCTTCGATGACACGTTCAAGCATGGAGGAGACGAAGGTCACACCCGCGGCCTTGATGGCCTGCAGGTCGCAGGGCGCCAGAAACCACGGTGAGGCCGGATCGCGCCGATCACTCGCGGAATTGGCCAGAATGGTGGCCGTGTCGCCGACACGGAGGCCGCCGAATTCGCGTACGGTATCGACCGGGTCGACCATTTCCAGCAGCGCAGTGCTGGTTGTGGCAATGCCCGAGATGTCATAGACGTGGTCACCGGTAACGCGTACCAAGGTGGGTCCCAGGCCCTGGGTCCAGATGCGCCCGATGAGCAAAGCGCGTTCATGGTCGTGCGGAAGAATGTTGGCGGGTGTCAGCAAGCTGTCGTTCATTGGGAAGTTTCGAGATAGGTGGGAGGCGGGGTTAAAGGATTACGGGGTTGAAGGGCTATGGGGTGGCCGGCTTCTTCTTGGCCTGGGTCGCGGCCCACCGCACAGCAAAGGCGGGCCAGTCGCCCATGCGTTTGAGCAGATCGGCGCCGGCACTGGTGACGATGTAGCCGTCATCGACATGCGACATCAGTCCGGCATGGCGCAATTCCTTGATGCGGGTGTTCAGCGTGTTGGGGGTGATGCCGCCCACGCTGTCCTGCAGCAGCCGGAAGGTCTGGGGATGACCATCCCGCAAGGCCCACAACACACGGATGGCGTAACGCGATTCCAGCAAGCTGAGCAATTGGCTTATGGCTGCCATTTCCTTCGAGATCATGCGGCCATCTCCTGATGTCTGTCTAATTGTTCTTCGGGGAGGCAAGTGTAGGCGGACCCGGGCGCCCCAACAATATGTGCGCCGACAATATGTATTGCCTGACAGTGCGAACGGCAAGGCGCGAAACTGTCGTTACATGAAACAATCAAATGTCTCGGAGCCTGGCGCGGGTACCGGGCACACGTTGTGACTGAGTTGCGCAAATCCCGGGTCGAAATGTGAGGCTGCCGCGCTGAACGTTTTGGCAAGCGGCGTGTCAGTCGTTGTCCACCGACCATTCTTCAGGAGCCCCACATGCCACGTTTGACCGCTGCAGATTTCGACCAGGAACTGCTCATACTGTTTGATGCCTATGTGCATGGTGGCATCGATAGGCGTGGTTTTCTCGAACGCGCACAGAAATTTGCTGTTGGCGGCGTGACCGCCAGCATGTTGTTGGCATCGCTCAGCCCTAATTTTGCGGATGCGCAGGTGGTTCCCAAGGACGACAAACGTCTCAAGACCGAGCTTCTGACCTATGCGTCGCCCGATGGTTCGGGCACCATGAAGGGTTATCTGGCCATGCCGGCGCAGAGCAGCGGCAAGCTGCCGGGCGTGCTGGTGATCCATGAAAACCGCGGCCTGAATCCGCATATCGAGGACATCACGCGCCGCTTGGCGCTGGACAACTACATTGCCTTTGCGCCCGATGCGTTGACATCGCAGGGCGGTTATCCCGGCGCCGAGGACAAGGCGCGCGAATTGTTCGGCAAGCTCGACCAGGTCAAGATCCGCGAAGACTTCGTGACCGCCGCCGCTGTGTTACGGGCCCGGCCCGAATGCACCGGCAAGTACGGCGCAGTGGGGTTTTGTTACGGTGGCGGCATGGTGCATGTACTGAGCACCCGCTTGCCCGATCTGGCTGCCGGCGTGCCTTTTTACGGCAACATGCCCGCCGCCGCGGATGCGGCGAAGGTCAAGGCACCCTTGCAGATTCATTTTGCCGCAGTCGACGAACGCATCAATGCGGCCTGGCCCGCGTATGAAGCAGCGCTCAAGGCCGCCGGCGTCCGGAACGAGGCGTTTACCTACCCTGGCACCCAGCACGGCTTCAACAACGACACGACTCCGCGTTTCGATGTGGCCGCGGCCAAGCTGGCGTGGGAGCGCACCAGCGCCTTCTTCCAGCAGAACTTGCGGGGCTGATACGGAGGCCGTGCAGCGGCCCTGCGGGCCATGGCGCGCTGCGGGCATTTGACCGTCATTTTTACAAACGACCGCGGCCCCCTGTGGCCTGCCAGACGTAACAGGAGACAATGATGCGGATGTGGAAAAAATGTGTCGCGGCAGCCGGCATCGCCTTGCTGGCATGTAGCGGCCATGCCCAGAACTTTCCCAGCAAGACTGTGCGCATCGTTGTGCCGTTTGGGCCCGGTGGCGTGGCCGACCTGACCGCGCGCACGGTGGCGCAAAAGCTCAGCCAGTCGCTGGGCCAGGCAGTCGTGATCGAAAACAAGCCGGGAGCAGGTGGAATTGGCGCCGGGGAAGTGGTGGCCAAGGCCGAAGCCGACGGCCACACTTTGCTGCTGATTTCCAACGGCACGGCGGTCAGTGCCGGTATCTTCAAGTCGCTGCCGTTCGACACGTTGAAGGACTTCACGCCAATTTCGACGCTGGCCAGTTTTGACATTGCCATCGTGACGCCGTCCGACTCGCGCTTCAAGACGCTGGGCGAACTGCTGGCCTTTGCCAGGGCCAACCCTGGCAAGCTCAATCTGGGCACGATCAACATCGGCAGCACCCAGAACCTGACGGCCGAACTGTTCAAGTCGGCCGCGGGCATCGACGTGCAGATCGTGCCGTTCAACGGAACCCCTGCTGTCATCACCGCCTTGCGTGGTGGTCAGATCGACGCCGCCGTGGAGATTCTCGGTCCGGTGATTCCGCAGATCAGCGCCAAGGACTTGCGAGCACTCGCCGTCACGGGCGCCAAGCGCTCGGCGGTGTTGCCCGATGTGCCGACGGCGATTGAAAGTGGCATTGCCGGCTTGGTGGCCACATCCTGGAACGGCCTTGCCGCGCCAACCGGAACCCCGCCAGCCGTGATCGCACGGCTGAACAAGGACATCGTGGACGCGGTGAACGCGCCGGACGTCAAGGCCAAGCTGCATGCGCTCAACGTCGAGGCACAGTCCAGCACGCCCCAGCAGGCGGCCAGCCTGTTGGCGAGCGAGACCAGACGCTGGGGCGACATCATCACCCGTGCGAAGGTTCCGACCCAGTAGAGACCTCGGCGAAACGGAGAGATCACGTGAAGTTGCAACACATCGGCATGCTCGGCTACGGTGAGGTCGGCAAGACCTTTGCGGCTGGCCTGTTGCCCTGGGTGGGCAGTGTCCGAACATGGGACCTGAAATTCGGCCATGTGTGGCTGCGAGAGGCCGAGCGGGCCCATGCGGCTGCGGCCGGTGTATCTGCCGCCGATTCCATGGCGGATGCGTGCCGCGATGCGGACTTGCTGATATCTGCGGTCACTGCATCAAGCACTTTGGCCGTGGCACGCGAGGCGGCGGCCCATATCCGGGGCGGTACCGTATTTCTGGACCTGAATTCGGCGTCGCCCAGCACCAAGCAGGAGGCGGCAGCGTTGATTGATGGCGCCGGTGGCGTCTATGTCGAAGCCGGGGTGATGACGTCAGTGCCGCCATACGGCATCCGGGTTCCGATGCTGCTGGGTGGGGCACAAGCGCCATTGCTGGCCGAAATTCTGATGAGCTGGGGCATGGACGCCCAGGTTGCGTCGACCAAGCTGGGCGTGGCCAGTGCGATCAAGATGTGTCGCAGCGTGATGATCAAGGGTCTGGAAGCGCTGGTCATCGAAAGCTACACCACGGCGCGCGCCTATGGCGTTGAGGACCAGGTGATTCCGACCTTGCAGGAGACCTTCCCCGGTATCGACTGGCAGCAGTCGGGAGCCTATTTCTTCAGCCGGGTCGCGCAACATGGCAAGCGTCGTGCCGAGGAGATGCGGGAGTCGGCGCGCACGGTGCAGGAGAGCGGTTTCGCGCCCATCATGGCCGGCGCCATCGCCGACAAGCAGCAGTGGGTGGCGGACCACGCTGGCCAGGACGTTTTCAAGAATATCGGCAAGGATGCGCGCTGGCAGGACTATGCCGATCGGCTGATCGCAGCGCGCAAGGCCTGAGGGTCAGAACAAGGCGCCAGCGCCATTGGTGCCACCCACGAGGGTGATGTCGACCATCAGTTCGTTGGCCAGGCCTTCGAGCCCGGCCTGCAATTGTTCGGTGTCCAGGTTGCCCGGAATCGACAACCGCGCTTCGAGGTGAAACATCTCCTCGCCCGACATGGCGCCGCTGGCAATGTGGGTCTTCATGGTGTCGATGCTCACGCCATGTTCGGTCAGCCGGGTGGCAATCGACTGGATGATGCCGGGACGGTCGTGGCCGACCAGCGAAAGCGCAATGCGGCGCGGTGGCACGACCGCGCTCTGGCCGTCGGCCCGCACGACCTGGATGTGCAGGGTGTCGGAATCGATGGCTCGAAGCGCCGCCTGCAGATCGTCGCTGCACTCGTCCGGCACCTGCAGGTGCACGATGCCGGCAAACTGGCCAGCGAAATTGGCCATGACACTGTCGGTCCAGTTTGCGCCAAATTGGGTGGCCTGCTCGGACAGCGCGCGTACCAGGCCAGGTCGATCGGGTCCGACCACGGTGATGACGAGTGAGTGCATGGGGTGTCTCCTGGGTTTGCCGTGGACTGCGCGGGCTGGTTGTCCATCGCATGTACGGCGACGATCAGACTATCTTACGTGTCCTTCATGGCGACGACGATTGGGCCTCACCGGGCGCCGGCATCGCTGCCGCCAGGGTGATGGCGATCAGCGTCTGGGTCGCCTTTTGAGTAAATGTCGCGGGGCGCTGGGCGCTGACCGCGAGCGAGATCTGCGCCCGCACGCGTGGCTGTCGGATGGCACGCAGGTGAAACAGCGACGGTTGCACCGAACTGGCCACCGCATTTCTGGATAACACGGCATTGCCAGCGCCATCGGCCACCAGATCCAGAATGGCCGAGACACCATCGATCTCCAGTGCGATCTGCGGGTTGCAGCCGATTGTGGCCATGGCCGACTCCACCAGCATACGAATGGCGTTCGGCCGGCTGGGAATCACGAGGGGCAGTCGTGCCAGCGCTTCGAGCGTGACAGGGCCGGTTCCCGCGCCGTGGTCCCGCGCCTGAACCAGAAACAGATCTTCTTGCTGCAGCGCGGTGATTTCGATGTCCGGGCTCGAGCGTGCGTTGTACAGGACGGCGATGTCCAGCCGACCGTTGATCAGGGACTCGAGCATGGCGCTGGACAGGCCTTCACTGATTGACAGGGTCGCCTCGGGCATCTGCTTTGCGAAAGCCCGCGTCAGCGGCACCGTGAGTACACGGGCCAGACTGGTGGGCAGACCCACGGCGACGCGCCCGGCCAGGGCACCGCGTAACTTGCCGAGTTCCTCGCGCGCGCGCTCGACCTGGTGCAGGATGCCGCGCCCATGGGCCAGCAGCAGGCGCCCGGCTTCGGTCGGCACGGCGCCGCGTCCGTCGCGCGACAACAAGGTCTGTCGCAGTTCAACTTCGAGCAAGCGCACCTGTCGGCTCAGCGCCGGCTGGGCGATGCCCAGAGCGGCCGAGGCACGGGTGAAGCCGCCGAGTTCGGCGACCCGGACAAAGTATTCAATCTGGCGCAGGTCCATGGCGGCGGGGTTGATCGACATCAAATAGCTCGAATACCATTCTATTGGTCATGCTGCTTTGTTATATCTGCTAGTGGCTGTCGGGCCTTCACCTGGGGCCTGCATCCGACACAATGGCAATGTGATCTGGGCGCTGGAATGACTGGCGTCAGACCGGCGCGCCCATTGGCGTCTTGTACATGAATTCATCCCCTATGCGAGGAGATACGACAGTGTCCAGTTCCTTGGTCATCGATTGTCACGGCCACTACACCACTGCGCCCCCTGCGCTGGAAGCCTGGCGCAATCGCCAGATCGCCGCCATCCAGGATCCTGCCTCGATGCCAAAGGCCTCCGAGCTCAGGATCACCGACGACGAGTTGCGTGAGACGATCGAGACCCATCAGCTGCGCCTGATGAAGGAGCGCGGCTCCGACCTGACCGTCTTCTCGCCGCGTGCCAGTTTCATGGCCCACCACATTGGCGACTTCAATGTGTCGTCGACCTGGGCTTCGATCTGCAATGAGTTGTGCTACCGGGTGTCGCAGCTGTTCCCCGACCATTTCATCGGTGCAGCGATGTTGCCGCAGTCGCCCGGTGTCGACCCTGCCACCTGTGTGGCCGAACTCGAGAAGTGCGTCATCCAGTACGGCAATGTGGGCATCAACCTGAACCCGGACCCCAGCGGTGGACACTGGACCTCGCCGCCTCTGAGTGACAAGCACTGGTATCCGATCTACGAAAAGATGGTCGAGCACGACATCCCGGCCATGATTCACGTGTCCACCAGTTGCAACCGGTGTTTTCACACCACCGGTGCGCATTACCTCAATGCCGACACCACGGCGTTCATGCAATGCCTGACCTCCGACCTGTTCAAGGAATTCCCGACGCTGCGCTTTCTGATCCCGCACGGTGGCGGCGCGGTACCCTACCACTGGGGCCGTTTCCGCGGATTGGCGCAGGAGCTCAAGAAGCCCTTGTTGCAGGACCATCTGCTGAACAATATTTTCTTTGACACCTGTGTCTATCACCAGCCGGGTATCGACTTGCTCAATACGGTGATACCGGTCAAGAACGTGTTGTTTGCCTCTGAAATGATTGGTGCAGTACGGGGTATTGATCCGGAAACCGGCCACTATTTCGACGACACGAAGCGCTATATCGAGGCTTCGAAGATCCTTAGCGCCGACGATCGCCATCAGATTTACGAAGGCAATGCCCGGCGCGTGTTCCCGCGCCTGGATGCGGCTTTGAAGCAGAAGGGGAAATGAATATGACGCAGCTGGGAATCGTCAGGCGCAACATCGTGCGCGCCGACAAGCGCGCAGTCGATCAGTTGACGGGTTTCGGTGTGGCGACCATTCACGAAGCCATGGGCCGCGTGGGTTTGATGAAGCCCTATCTGCGGCCCATATATACCGGTGCCTATCTGTGTGGCACCGCAGTCACCGTGCTGCTGCAACCCGGCGACAACTGGATGATGCATGTGGTGGCCGAGCAACTTCATCCCGGCGACGTGGTGATTGCAGCCGTGACCTCGGATAATTCGGACGGCTTCTTTGGCGACCTGCTGGCCACCTCGTTCCGCGCCCGCGGTGCGGTGGGTCTGGTGATCGACGGCGGCGTGCGGGATATCAAGGATCTCAGCGGCATGCAGTTTCCGGTGTTTTCCAAGGCGGTGCACGCCAAGGGGACCATCAAGGCGACGCTGGGTTCGGTGAATATTCCGGTGGTGTGTGCCGGTGCCCTTGTCCATCCGGGCGATGTCGTGATTGCGGATGACGACGGTGTGGTGGTGGTGCCGGCTGCGCTGGCGCAACAGGTCGCCGATGCGGCGGCTGCGCGTGAAGCCAACGAGTCCGAGAAGCGTGCCAGGCTGGCCGCCGGTGTGCTTGGCCTGGATATGTACAACATGCGCCCGGCCCTTGAAAAGGCAGGCTTGAAGTACATCGATTGAAGGCGCGAACTCCGCAATGAACAACATGGAATTTTCCAAGACACCGGGTTGGCTGGATTGGTTCGACGGCCCGAGCAAACCCCGATTCAAACTGCCCGCGGGCGCAGTCGACGCACATTGCCATGTGTTCGGTCCGGGCGCCGTGTTTCCGTACGCGCCCGATCGCAAGTACACACCCTGCGATGCCTCCAGGGAGCATCTGTTTGCCTTGCGCGACCATTTGGGTTTCGACAGGAATGTGATCGTGCAGGCCACCTGCCATGGCAGCGACAACCGGGCGCTGGTTGACGCGCTCAAGAACTCGAGCGGCAAGGCGCGGGGCGTCGCTACGGTCCACCGCCAGGTGACCGATGCCGAGTTGCAGGATTTGCATGCGGCCGGCGTGCGCGGCACGCGTTTCAATTTCGTCAAACGCCTGGCCGACTTCACGCCGCGCGAGGTGTTGCAGGAGATCGCCCACCGCATCGCGCCGTTGGGCTGGCATGTGGTGGTGTATTTCGAGGCGCAGGATCTGCCCGGGTTGTATGACTTCTTCACCGCCTTGCCGACCACGGTAGTGGTCGATCACATGGGCCGACCCGACGTGTCCAAGCCTGTCGATGGACCCGAATTCGCGCTGTTCGTCAAGATGATGCAAGAGCATACTCACATCTGGAGCAAGGTCAGCTGCCCGGAGCGGTTGTCCATTGCTGGCCCCAAAGCGTTGGGCGGCGAACAACACGCGTATCAGGACGTCGTACCGTTTGCGCGCAAGCTGGTCGAGACCTTCCCGGACCGCGTGTTGTGGGGCACCGACTGGCCACATCCCAACCTGAAGGACCACATGCCCGATGACGGCCTGCTGGTCGATTTCATACCGCAGATCGCGACCACCGCCGAGTTGCAACGCCAATTGCTGGTCGACAACCCGAACCGGTTGTACTGGCCCTGAACACGCCGAGGAGCACCACCATGGCTTTGGAAAAACTCTACCTGGACGTGCCAGGCACCACCATCTTTGACGCCGAGCAATCACGCAAGGGGTATCACCTGAACCAGTTCTGCATGTCGTTGATGAAAGCTGACAACCGCGCGCGTTTCAAGGCCGACGAGCGCAGCTATCTCGATGAGTGGCCCATGACCCAGGAACAGAAGCAGGCGGTGCTGGCGCGCGACCTGAATCGCTGTATTGCCGCTGGCGGCAATATCTATTTCCTGGCCAAGATCGGCGCTACCGATGGCAAAAGCTTTCAGCAGATGGCCGGCAGCATGACCGGCATGACGGAAGACGAGTACCGCGCCATGATGCTCGCAGGCGGGCGTTCGGCACGAGGCAACCGCTTTGTGGGCGAGGACGGCGACGCGCAGGCCGACCGTCAGCCGCAAGGCAAGGCAGGACAGAAAGGACTACTTTGATGGCCCATATCAGCGCCAGCGTATACACCTCGCACGTGCCGGCCATTGGCGCCGCCATGGATCTGGGCAAGACCGGCGAAACCTATTGGCAACCGCTTTTCAAAGGCTACGAATATTCGCGTCGTTGGATGCGGGACAACGAACCCGATGTGATTTTTCTGGTCTACAACGACCATGCAACCGCGTTCAGCCTGGAGATGATTCCGACCTTTGCCATCGGCACAGCGGCAGACTTCCAGCCTGCCGACGAGGGCTGGGGCCCACGCCCGGTGCCCAAGGTGATCGGTCATCCGGAACTCGCCTCGCATATTGCGCAGTCGGTGATACAGGAAGATTTCGACCTGACCATTGTGAACAAGATGGATGTGGATCATGGTCTGACGGTTCCGTTGTCATTGATGTTTGGCCAACCCGAGGCCTGGCCATGCCCGGTCATCCCATTTGCTGTCAATGTGGTGCAGTACCCGGTGCCGTCGGGGCGGCGCTGTTTCGAACTGGGCAAGGCCATCGGTCGGGCCATTGCGTCGTTCGATACGCCTTTGAGCGTTCAGATCTGGGGCACGGGTGGCATGAGCCACCAGTTGCAGGGTCCACGCGCTGGCCTGATCAACAAGGAGTTCGACAATATGTTCCTGGACCGGTTGATCGCCGATCCAGCCGGTCTGGCGCAGGTGCCGCATATCGACTACGTGCGGGAAGCCGGATCGGAGGGGATCGAACTCGTGATGTGGCTGATCGCACGCGGTGCGATGGCCGACATCGCAGGTGGTGGCAAACCCCATGTGGCGCACCGCTTCTATCACGTGCCCGCGTCGAACACTGCCGTCGGTCACCTGATCCTGGAGAACAAACAGTGACATTCATGGGTAGAAACCATGTAGGCAATTTCGATGGCGCGACAACAATGATGTTGCGCTATCGAATTGAAAGCGCGCGATGACTTGTTGCAAAGGCCATCGGCGCACACATCTGATCAAGGAACTTTACAGGAGACACATCATGAAACGAACATTGACCTCACTTTTCGGCGCCATGACGCTGGCTTTCGGCATGCAAGCCAGCCATGCGGCCGATGTCACGCTGCGTCTGCACCAGTTGCTGCCCCAGCAGGCGGCCATTCCGAACAAGGGGCTGGTGCCTTGGGCGCAGAAAGTCGAGAAGGAAAGTGGCGGACGCATCAAGGTTCAGCACTTCCCCTCGATGCAGCTCGGTGGCAAGCCGCCGGATCTGTTCGATCAGGCCAAGGATGGTGTGGTCGACATCGTGTGGACTGTGCTCGGCTATACGCCGGGGCGGTTCCCGAAAACAGAGGCATTCGAACTGCCGTTCATGAGCGGGTCTTCCGAAGCCTCATCCAAGGCGTTCCAGGAATACGTGCAAAAAAATGCGATGGATGAGTTCAAGGACGTCAAGGTCATCGCGGTGCACACCCATGGCCCTGGCTTGTTCCACAGCAAGGATCCTATCAACAAGTTGGAAGATCTCAAGGGCATGAAGGTGCGTGGCGGATCACGCGTCATCAACATCATGCTCGAGCAACTCGGTGCGGTGCCGGTCGGCATGCCAGTGCCAGCGGTCGGCGAGGCATTGTCCAAGGGCGTGATCTCTGCGACCACAATTCCCTGGGAGGTTGTGCCATCTGTGAAGGTACAGCAGATCGTCAAGAACCACACCGGCTTCGCCGGTCCCAAGGGCCTGTACACGCAGACTTTCGTGGTGGCGATGAACAAGGCCAGTTACGAAAAGCTTCCTGCTGATCTGAAGAAGGTGATTGATGCGAACTCCGGTATCGAGGTCGCCGGCAGACTGGGCCGCGTGATGGACGAGGCCGACAAGGAAGGCATGGCACTGGCGCAGAAGGCTGGCAACAACATCGTCACGCTTGATGCTACTGAGACGGCGCGCTGGCAGCGGGCGGCCAATGGCGTTCGGGCCGTCTGGTTCCGGGAAGTGGCTGACAAGGGCCTCGACGGTCCGAGGCTGGCCGCCGAAGCCGAGAGCCTGATCGACAAGTACTCGAAAAAATAAACCGCCAGGAGAAAGGCGCGGGGCGATCGCCAAGGCGCGCGCCCCGCGTTTGCTTATGAGCAAACTGATCTATCGGTTGAGTCAATGGCTGGCCTGGTGGGGCGTGCTGGTGCTGATTGCGCTGGCCGTCATGACCGTCGTGAGCATTGCCGGACGTGCGTTGGCGTTCGCCGGCTTGGGTCCGGTGCCGGGTGATTTCGAACTGGTCGAAGCGGGCACAGCGCTGGCCGTGTTCTGCTTTCTGCCCTGGTGCCATCTCAAGAACGGCCATGCGGCCGTCGACATGTTTTGGAGGGCCTACCCGCCGGCCCTGCAGCGTGTGCTCGAGGTCTTGTCAGATGGCTTGATGCTGGCGGTCTGGCTGCTGCTGGTCTGGCGCATGTCGATCGCGCTGGAAGACTACTACGGCAACGGTGAGGTCAGCTTCATCCTGCAGATGCCGGTCTGGTGGGGATATGCGGCATCGATCTTTCCGGCGGTTGCCGGTTGCGTTGTGTATGTTTTGCGTCTGCTGGAAACACTGGGCCTGGCGCGCCGGCCGGAAAATTTCGCGGCCTCCGGGGGTACCCACTGATGGATCCGCTGTTGCTTGCCGGTCTGTCATTTCCGGCCTTGCTGATGCTGATATTTTTGCGTGTGCCGATCGGCTTGTCGATGCTGGTGCTCGGACTGCTCGGCTCCTGGCAGGTGTATGGCAGTGCAGCGCCGCTGCTCAACCAGATGAAGACCCTGACCTATGGCCAGTTCTCCAATGCCAGCCTGTCAATTGTTCCGCTGTTCCTGCTGATGGGGCAGTTTGCCTCGCTGGGGGGCATGTCAAAGGCCTTGTTCAAGGCGGCCGAGGCTTTTCTGGGCCATCGCCGTGGTGGTGTCGCGATGGCGGCCATTGGCGCGTGCGCCGGGTTTGGCTCCATCTGCGGGTCGTCGCTGGCCACCGCCGCCACGATGGGGCAGGTGGCCTTGCCGGAACTGCGCCGGGCTGGTTATTCCGGCGCACTGGCCACAGGCGCACTGGCTGCGGGGGGCACGCTGGGTATCCTGATCCCACCCTCGATCGTGCTGGTGATCTACGCCATCCTGGCCGAGCAGAACATCGCCAAGATGTTTGCTGCCGCCTTCGTGCCGGGCATCCTTGCTGCAGTCGGATACATGGTGGTGATCAACATCTATGTGCGTATGTCACCGGGTTCTGCAGGGCAGATCGCTCCCTTGCCCTGGCGCCAACGTTGGCAGGCGCTTGGGGCTGTCTGGCCGGTGCTGCTGATCTTCGTCGTGGTGATCGGTGGCATCTACTCCGGCATCTTCACGCCGACCGAGGGCGCTGCCGTGGGCGCCGTGTGTACCGGTCTGCTGGCCTGGTGGCGCGGTGGGTTATCGCGGGGCCGCCTGCGCGAGGCCTTCGAGTCGACCGCATCGGCCTCAGCCATGGTGTTCATGATCGTGCTGGGTGCTGCGGCGTTCAATACCTTTCTGGCCCTGTCGCAATTGCCGCAGGAACTGGCGGGCTGGGTCGGCACCCAAGGTTTCAGGCCCTTCACGGTACTTGGCGCAATACTGATCTTCTACCTGATCTTCGGCTGCGTGATGGACTCCCTGTCGATGATCCTGCTCACGATCCCGATCTTCTTCCCGATGGTCTCCGGCCTGGATTTCGGCATGTCGCCTGAGCACACGGCAATCTGGTTCGGCATTCTGGTGCTGATTGTGGTGGAGGTGGGCTTGATCACACCCCCGGTGGGCATGAATCTTTTCGTCATCCAGTCGATGGCACCGGACATCAATATCCGCGACACCTATCGGGGTGTGATGCCGTTCGTGGCCAGCGACCTTTTGCGTGTGGTGTTGCTGGTACTGTTTCCAGCAATCTCCCTGTACGTGTTGCGATTCTGACGATGCGCATCGCCTGTGCGCGCGTCGCGGGCAATGGCCGTCACGGTGGCCTCACGTTCTTAACCAGTTGAAGGAGGATTCTCATGAATCGAACAATCAAGGTTGCGCTGGCCGGCGCAGGTGCGTTCGGCATCAAGCATCTGGACGGCCTTCGGAACATCGACGGCGTCAAGGTGGTGTCACTGGTCAGTCGCGAACTGGACAAGACCCGTGAGGTTGCAGCCCGATACGGCATCGGTCATGTGACCACGGATCTGGCGCAGAGCCTGGCGCTCAAGGAGGTCGACGCCGTGATCCTGTGTACGCCGACGCAGATGCATGCAGAGCAAAGCCTGGCCTGCCTGCGCGCAGGCAAACATGTACAGGTCGAGATCCCGTTGGCCGACAGTCTGCGGGGCGCGCAGGAGGTGGTGGCACTGGCGGCCAAGACCGGCTTGACCGCCATGTGCGGCCACACCCGTCGCTTCAACCCCAGCCACCAGTTTGTGAAAAATCGCATCACGGCCGGCGAATTCAACATCCAGCAGATGGATGTGCAGACCTATTTCTTCCGCCGCACCAACACCAATGCACTGGGCCAGACACGTTCATGGACCGATCATCTGTTGTGGCACCACGCGGCGCACACCGTGGACTTGTTCGCCTACCAGTGTGGCAGCCCCATCGTGGTGGCCAATGCCGTGCAGGGGCCGATCCATCCGACGCTGGGCATTGCCATGGACATGAGCATTCAGCTCAAGGCCGCCAGTGGTGCCATCTGCACCTTGTCGCTGAGCTTCAACAACGACGGGCCGCTGGGCACCTACTTTCGTTACATCGGTGACTCGGCCACCTATATTGCGCGGTACGACGACCTGTTCAATGGCAAGGAAGAGAAGATCGACGTGTCCAAGGTGGCGGTTTCGATGAACGGAATCGAGTTGCAGGACCGGGAATTTTTTGCCGCGATCCATGAGGGTCGCGAACCCAATTCCAGTGTAGCCAGCGTGCTGCCTTGTTACGAGGTTCTGCACAAGTTGCAGCAGCAACTCGGCTGAACCACTGGTCAGTTCACAATGAGGTCCGACCTGGCATCGCACGGGCGATGGCTTGGCCAGGCCCCATTTCACATTTGACAAGGACATCCTCGGTGCAACAACGCAGAATCGGCCCGGTCACGGTCTCTGCCATCGGCCTGGGTTGCATGAACCTGAGTCATGCGTATGGCGTGCCGCCACCGCAGGAGCAGGCCGAGCGTGTGCTGCTGGCGGCGCTCGATGCCGGCGTGACGCTGATCGACACCGCCGCCCTCTACGGTTTCGGCGCCAACGAAAAGTTGCTGGGTCAGGTGCTCAAGGGCCAGCGTCAGCGGTTCACGCTTGCCAGCAAGGGCGGCATGGCCGGCGTAGCGTTTGCCGACGGTGTCAAGCGTGTGATCGATGGCCGTCCCGAGGCGATCCGGCGCGACTGTGAAAACAGCCTGCGCAACCTGCAGACTGACGTGATCGATCTGTATTACCTGCATCGCTGGGACAAGAAGGTGCCGATCGAGGACAGCGTGGGTGCCATGTCCGATCTGGTGCAGGCAGGCAAGGTGCGCGCCCTGGGATTGTCCGAGGTCTCGGCCGTCACCTTGCTAAGAGCGCATGCGGTGCACCCCATCAGCGCCGTGCAGACCGAGTATTCGCTGTGGAGTCGCAATGCCGAGATCGCGGTGCTCAAGGTTTGTCAGGACATCGGTGCGGCGTTTGTCGCCTTCAGCCCGGTTGCGCGCGGTTTCCTGTGCGACGCTCCGCTGGATCTGGCTGCGCTCGAGGTCAAGGATATCCGTCGTGGCATGCCGCGTTTTTCACCCGACAACTATGCTGCCAACCTGCTTCTGATGCCCGCTTTTCGCCAACTGGCAATTGAGGCGCAGTGCACGCCTGCGCAACTGGCGCTGGCCTGGCTGCTGCACAAGGCGCCGCACATTATTCCGATTCCTGGCACGACCAGCGTGCAGCATTTGCAAGAAAATTTGGCCGCCGAGCAGGTCCAGCTGAGCCTGGACACCATGGCGGCGACCGACGCGCTCATCAACCAGACGACGGTGAGTGGGGCACGTTACAACGACCAGGCTTCATCCGAGGTGGATACCGAGACGTTTTGAACACCGCATCATCAGGTGATGCACACTGGCTCCATTCGGTTCACAATGCATTTTCGACTCACAAGGGAGACCACCATGAATACCCAGGCATTGGCGCAGGCATTTACCGACATGCTCAAGGCGGGCAAGCATGATGAAGCCGGCAAGCAATACTGGTCGGATGACATTGTCTCGATGGAGCCGATGGAGGGCGACATGGCAGTGCTTAAAGGCCGCAAGGCCGTGGACGGCAAAGGTGCGTGGTGGTACGCCAATCACGAGGTGCATTCCGTGGGCACAGAAGGGCCGTATGTACACGGTGACCAGTTCGCCGTTCGCTTCACAATGGATGTCACGCCCAGGGGCGGCAATCGCATGAAGATGGACGAGGTCGGCCTGTATACCGTCAAGGACGGCAAGATCGTCGAAGAGCGGTTTTTCTTCGGATCGCAGAGCTGAATCGGCGCTCGCTCGCGCGGCCACTGCGACCGGTGGCCTGGCTTCACTGCCGGTTCACAACATGGCGAATGCCTTCGTGAAGAAGTCGTCGGTACCGAAGTTGCCCGATTTGAGCGTGATGTGCACCTGGCCGACCGGCGTGTGCGCATGGCACCAGGGCACGCCCGGGTCGATCTGCGGTCCGATCTGCATCTGGTGAATATCAAGTGCCTGTACGCAGGCACCTGATGTTTCACCGCCGGCCACCACCAGTTGGCGCACACCGTGGTGCTCGACCAGTCCGCGGGCAATGGCGGCGATCGTGCGCTCGACCAGGGCGCCGGCTTCTTCCACGCCGAGCTGCGCCTGAATCGCCTTGACCGAGTCGGTCGCGGCCGTCGAAAACACCAGCACGGGGCCGGATGCGAGCAGTGGCGCGGCCCACGCCAGGGCCCCGCCGACCACGTCCTTGCCGGAGGCGATCAGCATCGGATCAATGGCCATGGCGGGGCGACCGGTGGCGATGAATGCGGCGACTTGCCGGTTGGTGGCGAGCGAGCAACTGCCCGAGACCACGGCACGCAGACCACCCGCCGGCGGCAAGGCACTTGCCTTGGGCGAAGGCTGGATTCCGAAATTTTGTGGCAGGCCGATGGCCACGCCCGAGCCGGCCGTCACCAGTGGCATATCGGCGAGGGCGGGTCCCAGGCGCATCAGGTCGCCATTGGTGACAGCGTCGACGACAGCCACGCCGATACCCTGTGTCTTGAGCTCGGTCATGCGGGACTTCACGGCATCCGCGCTTTGTGCCACCGCGCTGTAGTCGATCAAGCCGACCTTGCGCCGGGTCTGCGCCTGCATCACGCGCACCAGATTCGGGTCGAGCATCGGCGTGAGCGGATGGTTCTGCATGCCGCTCTCATTGAGCAGCCCGTCGCCGACAAAAAGATAACCTTTGAACACGCTGCGCTTGTTGTCGGGAAAAGCCGGTGTCGCAATGGTGAAATCGGTGTTGAGCGCATCCATCAGGGCCTCGGTGACCGGGCCGATATTGCCCTTGGCCGTGCTGTCGAAGGTGGAGCAGTACTTGAAGTAGATCTGCTTCGCCCCGGCGCCCTGCAACCACGTCAGCGCCGCCAGCGACTGGGCCACCGCATCCTGCGCGGCAATGGTGCGGGACTTGAGCGCCACCACCACGGCATCGACGTCGGCTGCAAGCGGGCCGTCTGGCACTCCGATGGTCTGCACGGTACGCATGCCGGCCCTCACCAGATTGTTTGCGAGATCGGATGCACCGGTGAAATCGTCGGCTATGCAGCCCAGCAGAATCGAAGCCATGGTCGTCAAAGGTCCTTGCACAGTGGTTGGTAATGAGCGCCCCCAGCCCTGGCTTCGCCAGGCGCACGAGGGGTGCGAGAAATCTTGGGAGCGGCACGGCGCTTGCTCGTGAGGATGGGTGATTCAGGTGGCCTTGCAGTGCCTACGCCGCCGGCTTGCCGGTGGGCAGATCGATGCCCGGAAAAATCTTGATCACTGCGCTGTCGTCCTCGCGTGCAAAACCCGCGGTCGATGCCTGCATGAACATCTGGTGCGCAGTCGACGACAACGGAAGCGGGAACTTGCTGGCGCGTGCCATGTCCAGCACCAGGCCCAGATCCTTCACAAAGATGTCGACCGCTGACAAAGGTGTGTAGTCGGCTGCCAGCACGTGGGCCATCCGGTTTTCGAACATCCAGCTGTTGCCTGCGCTGTGGGTGATGACCTCGTACAACGCCGCCGGATCGATGCCTTCGCGCAGACCCAGGGCCATGGCTTCGGCGGCAGCGGCGATATGCACACCGGCGAGCAACTGGTTGATGATCTTGACCTTGCTGCCGGCGCCGGCGCTATTACCAAGCTTGTAGACCTTGCCGGCCATGGCATTGAGCACAGACTCGGCCTTGGCGTAGGCCTCAGGGGCGCCGGCCGTCATCATCGTCATCTCACCACTGGCGGCCTTGGCTGCGCCACCGGAAATCGGCGCGTCGATGTACAGCAATCCCTGGTCTGCCAGTCGCTCCTCCAGCTGGATCGACCAGTTGGGGTCGACCGTGGAGCACATCACGAAGACGGATCCCGCTCGCATGGTGGCGGCACACCCGTTGGGGCCGAAAAGCACCTGTTCGGTCTGCTGCGCATTGACCACCACCGATACCACGACATCGCAGGTTGCCGCCAGATGGGCAGGTGAGTCACATGCGACACCGCCGTCTTTTGCAAACGCCTGCGCCATCTCCGGTCGCACATCACAAACCCGGACCTGGTAGCCGGCGCGGCGCAAGGACTGCGCGATTCCGCTACCCATGGCGCCCAAGCCAATCACTCCTGCCACTGTTTGCATCGATTGCTCCGTTGACATTGAAAGGGGAGGCGGCCGGGCTGAGCAGGCTGGCCGCCTGCGTCGGATTGTCGCCCAACGACCGGCGGTCGGGCCCGGTCCATGCGCGCGGAGATCAAGACCCGCGCTGGCGCCTCAGCATGAACAGGCCGGACGCCACCATCAGGACGATGCCGGACCAGGACCATGCATTGGGCACGTCGCCCCACACCAGCCACCCCACCAGCAAGGCGAAAATCAGCCCGGTGTAGCGAAATGGTGCCACCAGGCTGAGGTCGCCACTGCGCATGCCGACGATGACCAGGTAATAGGCGCTGCTCAGGAACACACTGGCGATCGCCAGCAGGGTCAGTTGCGTGCTGTCGAGCGGCGCCCAGCCCTGCAGCAGGCTCCAGGGGCCGGTCAGCAACAGCACTGCGATGGAGGTGGTCAAGGTGATCAGGATCGACGGCACGGACAGTGCGATCTGGCGTGTGATCAGATCCCGTGCGGTGTGCAGCAAGGTGGCGAACAGGCAAAGCAGGCTCCAGGCATTGAATGCATCTGCGGCTGGCTGCACGATCAGCAGTACGCCGGCGAATCCGCCGGCGATGGCCAGCCAGCGGCTCATGCTCACTTGTTCACGCCAGGCGATGGCCGCATACAGCGCGATGAACATCGGCGAGGCCATGTTGATCGCCGACGCATTGCCGATGGG